>Ga0187861_10000049_pt1 | contig 151575 bp, 117 predicted proteins | sample June2016WEW_10_1_3_FD_132986 | JGI IMG/M metagenome (GOLD analysis project Ga0187861, IMG submission 132986) | Peatland microbial communities from SPRUCE experiment site at the Marcell Experimental Forest, Minnesota, USA - June2016WEW_10_100 | ecosystem: Environmental > Terrestrial > Soil >...
CGACGCGCCCCGATCCGTCGCCAGGTGCGCCAGAAACGCCTGGACCTGCGGGTCGCCGTCGTCGGGTGGAATGGACACACTTTCAGCCACGCCGTTACCATAGGCGCAACCTCGCCAAACTGACAGGAATTTGCTGTTTACCGCGCCTCCCTTCTTGACGCTACGAGGGTGAATGCAATGATTATAGGACTGACCCCTAAAGAGTGGGTTACCCTCGCCGATTGGCTTGGGCCATATTGACTGAGACACGCGAAGGTCCACTTTTTATACCGTGGCGTTTGAATACGACCCAGCCAAGAGCCAGGCGAATCTGGAAAAGGACGGCCTCGATTTCGAGGCGGCGCAGGCTTTGTAGCGGGATTATGACCGCATGCAGCTTAACTCAGCGCATCAGGGCGAGGAATGGCACCTCATGATCGGGTTGACCAACGAAAAGCTGTGGACGGTGGTTCTTGCGCACCGTGGCGAATCGCTCTGGATCACCAGCGCCCGGCGCGCACGAGCTGCAGAAAGGAACGTTTACTATGGGCAAGCGTGAGAAGACGACCGCCGAAAACCTGGAGCCCAGGCTCGATGCTGGCAAAGACGTGCTCGCTTATTTCGACGTGAAGAATGCGACCCGCCCTGGCTCGGAAAAACAGCGGATCAATCTGGACATTCCCCAGGGAATGCTGGCTGATCTGGACCGGCACGCCGGGCGCAAGGGCGTTCCCCGTCAGCCCTTGATCAAGCTTTGGTTGGCAGATCGCTTGAACGCTGAATCCCCGGTCAAGGACTAAACTGCTAGGAATTTGCCTTTACCGCGGCGCCGGTTTATTGACGCTGCGCGGGTGACTGCGCCCACGGCGGTTCGCTGGAGCGCTCTTGCGCGGCTTCGTCAGAAAGGTGGCCAGAATTCCGGGTGCGGTTGGTGGTCGTAATTCCACATCGCGGCAGTATTCCTCGGGTCGAAAATACCCCAAGGACTCATCGCCGACACATGCCCGTCGCAGAAAAGCTGATTGTAATTCTTGCCGTGCCGTACCGGGTCAAAAGCTCCCATTCCCTTGTTGGCATAGCCCGGTCCATATATCCAGCCGCACTGCATGTAGTCACGACCGCCTTCTGGTCCCTGATCACCCTGGGCTTTCCACCTGGATTCACCAATTGCAAACATCTCGCCCGGCACCGCTATTTGTCCTTCAGAAGTTACCCCAGTCGTCCGACCCGGGCGCGGTGTCTTGTAAGTCCTTCCCCCCAACCCTAGCAACACGTTATTCGTAATCACGCTGCTCCAAGTCCCACAAGCTCCTTTGGCGTTGTAGGCATAACTGCCATTAGGATGAGTCCAACCACCCTTATCCATAATTGACCCCTTAATCACTCCTTTGTATCCCGGGCAGTGATATGCCGGGTCCGTCCATTTGATCGGGTAATATGGAAGCAGCTTCGCCCACCAAAAGGCGGTATTATCAGCGCCAACTGCATCGTCATACGCATGGTCTGGGAGGCCGCGGTAATACGGATACTTGCTTTGGTATTCGTCCACATACATTTGGAGAGCCAGGCCCATTTGGTGCAGGTGATTCTTGCACGTGGTGGAGTGGGCGTAAGCCTTAGCCTTCGAGAGCACCGGGAGGAGTAATGCAGCCAGAATGCCAATTATGGAAACCACGACAAGCAACTCGATCAAGGTGAACCCGTTTTCAATGCGGCAATGTCTATTCACATTGGTTTGGACAGTTCACAGGGGCGTGACTCACGGTGCCGCCTAACGACCACCCCACTGCCGCTGGCGGCACGGGCAGAGCGCAGAAAACTGAACTGATAGGAATTTGCTTTTACCGCGGCGCCGGTTTATTGACGCTGCGCGGGTGAGGGAGAATTGGTTTCTGCTCGCACTCATTTTGACGGGCATGGTGCCAGACGGGAACAACGCGTCAAGCGTCGAGTTTCGGTGCTTTTTGACGTTTTCGGCCCATCGCGTGGGTGCTGGCGCGAGGTTTTGGCTCAAGGCGCTCCGGCGGTTGAACGCTGGGAGGCAGCGGAGGCGTTTCTGTGCTGGCCGAGCCGCGAACAGGCGGCCGGAGCCCCACCAAAGGAAGACACTGCCGCCCGCGTCTTACTCCGCCTTTTCCTCGCGCGCCGCGAATTCGAAGCCGACCTTGCCGTCCTCGCCGAGCACCAGGTAGGCGGAGAACGTGCGACCGGTCTTGTTCGACGTGAATTTGTTCAGCAATTCCGTCCGCCGGCCCGTCAGCAGTGACGCGATCTCGGGCCGCGTGATGGGCCGTTGCAGGATGACCTTGCCGGCCTTGAACTTGCAGGGCCGCGGCTTCGTCTGCGACTTTTCGCAGAGGTAATGCTGCGCGGACTCAAAGACGCGGGCGCCGCAAAGCGGGCACGGGCCGACCGGTTCCTGGCCGGTGATATCCAGTGGCGCCGCCGGCTCTTTCGGCCGTCCCTCCCTCGCTTCCGTCGCCTTCGTCTTCGGCGCACGCTTCTCGAACTCAAAGCCCACCTTGCCGTCCTTGTCCACGACCAAGAACGCCTTGAACGGCCGGCCCTTGCGCGAGATGAACCGGGTCAGCAGATCCGTGCGGCCCTCGGCCAGGAGCTTCGTCATCTGGGCCCGCTCCACCGGCTGCTGGAGGATCAGTTTACCGGAGCGGAAGGGGCAGGTCCTCGCGCTGCCGACCGCGTGTTCGCAGACGTAGCGGGCAGTATCCTCAAAGACGCGGCCGCCGCACTTCGGGCATTTGCCCAAGGGTTCCTGGGCGGAGAAATCGGGCGCGGGCGCCGCCTCGCCGTTGGCCTGCGTCTTGCCATCCTGCCCGAAATCGAATTCCGCTTTGAACTCCGGCGTGAGACGCACCGCCGCGGAAAACGGCCGGCCCAGCTTGCTGCGGAACCCCGCCAGCGAACCGACGCTCTTCTTCGCCAGCAACTCCTCAATCTCCGCCGGCTCGAACTGCCGGCCCGCGACGATTTTCCACAGCGCGAAGTCGCAGCCCTCGCGGGAGCACTGGAATTTCTTGTAGGTCTCCTTCACCACGCCGCCGCACTTCGGGCAGGGCGTCTTCAACTCGCCAAAGTCGCCGGGAATCGTGTCATGCTCGTGGTTCTTGGCGCGGGCCACGATCTGCCGCGTCATCTCGGCAATCTCCGCCATGAACGCGGGCCGGCTCAACTGGCCGCGCTGGATCTGCCGCAGCTTGAATTCCCAGTCGCCGGTCAGTTCCGGCTTGCTCAACTCCGGGATGCCCAGGCCCTGCAACAGGGCAATGAGCGAAAAGGCCTTGGCGGTCGGCTGCAGCTCGCGGCCGAGCCGGTTCAAGTATTGCTCGAAAATCAGCCCGTCAATGGTCGCCGCGCGCGTCGCCGGCGTGCCGAGTCCCTTGTCGGCCATCGCCTCGCGCAATTCCTCGTCGCCGACCAGTTTGCCGGCGCCTTCCATCGCGGACAGGAGCGTCGCCTCGGTGAAGCGCGCCGGCGGTTTGGTCTGGCACGCCTCGACGCGCACGTCGCTGGTGTGTACGCGCTCGCCGGCGACCACCGGCGGCAGGTTGGGCTGGTCATCGGTCTGCGCTTCCTTGCCATAGACCGCCAGCCAGCCAGCCTGGACCATCACCTTGCCCTCGCTCTTGAACGCTTCCTCCTCCACACGGGTGATGCGCGTGGTGACCATGAACTCCGCCGCGGGATAGAACACCGCCAGGAACCGTTTGGCGACTAGGTCGTAGAGCTTCTGCTCGGCCTCGGTGAGGTTCTTGGGCGGCTGCGGCGTGGGAATGATGGCAAAGTGGTCGGAGATCTTCGCGTTGTTGAACACGCGCTTGTTCGGCCGCACCCAGTCCTGCTTCAAGATTTGTCTGGCGAAGGCGGCGTACGGCGTGGCAGCCAGGGCTTCCAGCGTCGTTTTGACGGTCGCCAGGTAATCCTCCGGCAGCGCCCGCGAATCCGTGCGCGGATAGGTCAGGGCTTTGTGTCGTTCGTAGAGTCCCTGCGCCAGTTTCAGGGTCATCGAAGCCGGAAATCCGAAACGGCCGTTCGCCTCGCGCTGCAGGCTCGTCAGGTCGTAGAGCAGCGGCGCCATCTGGCTGGTCAGCTTGCTGTCCTCGGTGACTGTGCCCGGCTTGCCCAGGCATTTCTGCCGGATTGCCTCCGCACGCGTCTGGTCCCAGATCCGCTCCGGCCTGAACTCGTCCTTCTCACCATTCGCCGGCGCTTTGTCCTTCGTGAACTGCTCGTCGAACCAGCGGCCGGGATACGAACCCGCCGCGGCATCGAACGTGCCATGCACTTCCCAGTAATCGCGCGAAACGAAACTGCGGATCCGCTGTTCGCGCTCGACCACAATGGCCAGCGTCGGCGTTTGGACGCGGCCCACGGTGGTTTTGTGGAACCCGCCGGTCTGCGAGTTGAAGGCGGTCATCGCCCGTGTGCCGTTGATCCCGACCAGCCAGTCCGACTCGCTGCGGCACACCGCGGCGTCGGCCAGCGGAAGCATTTCCCGGTCGGTCCGCAACCGCGCAAAGCCGTCGCGGATGGCGGCGGGGGTCATGGATTGCAGCCACAGGCGCTGGATCGGCTGCCGGGCGCGGCAGTGCTGGGCAATGTGACGGAAGATGAGCTCGCCCTCGCGCCCGGCATCGCAGGCGTTGATGAGGGCACCCACATCCTTGCGCTTGATCAGCTTTTCCAACAACCGGAGCCGCGCTTCGCTCCGCTCGATCGGCCGCAGCGCAAACTCCGGCGGAATCACCGGCAGGTGCGTGAACGTCCACTTCCCCCGCGGCGCCTCGAAACCCTCGGGCGGGCAAATCTCGAGCAGATGGCCGATGGCCGAGGAGAGCACATGGCAGTCGCTCTCAAAATAATCCCCGTGCCGCGTGAAGCCCCCGAGCGCCCTGGCGATGTCGCTGGCGACCGACGGTTTCTCCGCGATGATGAGTGTTTTGCCCATAATAACGCCCCGTGTTCAACCGCCACTTGCCGATGAAAGCGGCCCAGTCCTTTGCCACGGAGCCGTGGAAAGTCGAGAAAAATCGGTTTTCTGTCACTGTTTGGCAGTGGCCCAGAGGTCCAGAAACGCGAGCACCTTCGCGGGGTCGTGATGATCGCCCGCCTCGAGCTTGCCAGTGTCCTGCGTCGTCAACAACGTGCCCGCAGCGTCGAGGACAACCAACGCGGGCAGCCCAAACTGCGTTGGCTTGCCGTACTTTTCGTTGACCGCCGCGTTGTGTCCCTTGTCAACGTCCACCAAAACCAGGACGTAATGCTCCTTGAGCGCGGCGGCGATCTTCGGGTCGCTCGCGAACAACCCGTGCAGTTTGTGGCACCACCCGCACCAATTGGCCCCAAACATGAGCAGGACGCGCTTGTTCTCCTTGCCGGCGCGGGCAACGGCATCGGCCACCAGCTTCGCGCCGTCGGCCTGCGTGTCGTAGATCGCCGGGCGCGCTGCCGGCGCCGCGGGGTCCGCCAGCAACCCGCCTCCCGCGAGCATTGCCGCCAAAAGAAAAACGCTCGACCCAGCCGCCGCGAAACGGGCCGGCGCAAGATTCCGGAAAGACGATGCCGTCATAGGAATTATGCCTAGACCACCTCGTCGGCGAATGCAAGCGGACATGGACCGGACAGATGCCGGTTTCCGATGGCCGGCCACGCCGGGCTTGACACCCCGGTCGAATCCGGCTGAGTTAGCGCCATGAAGCACCTGCGCACCTGCCCCACCCCGGTTGACCTGAGCCGTCGCGATTTCCTCCGGCGCACCCTCACCACCACCGCCATCGGCGCGGCCACTGCCGCCAGCTTCGAGGAGCGCCACCTGCTCGCCGCCGCCGAAAAGACCACTCTCGCGCCGGCGACAGCGACCGCGAAACTGCCCACCGGCAAGATCCGCAACCTGGAAATCAGCCGCCTGATCTGCGGCGGCAATCTCATCACCGGTTACGCCCATTCCCGCGACCTGATTTACGTTTCGCCGTTGCTGAACCACTATTTCACGGACGACAAGATCCTCGACACCTGGCAGATGTGCGAGACCCATGGCATCAACACCATGATCGTCCATCCGAATGACGAGCGGGCGGTCGCCCTCTACCAGCGCTACCGCAAGGAGCGCAGCCGCCGCCTGCAATGGCTGGCCCAGGCCTCGCCGGACGAGAAAAACATGGCGACCATCATCAAGCGGGCCGTGGACGACAGCGCCGTGGGCGTGTTTCTGGTGGGCAACCAAGGCGACCGCTGGACCTTCGACCAGCGTCTGGACCTGATCGGCCGGTTTGTCGAGCTGGTGAACCAGCAGGGCGTCATCTCCGGCGTCGGCGGACACTCGCTCGAGATGGTCCAGGCCGTCGAGGCGGCCGGGATCAAGAACGATTTCTACATGAAGACGCTTCACCACACGAAGTATTGGTCCGCCCGGCGGCCGGACCAGACCAAGGCGGTGATCGAGAATTATGCCGCGGACAATTACTTCGACCTGGACCCGAACAAAACGATCGCGCGGATGAAGAGCGTGAAAAAGCCGTGGATCGCCTACAAGGTCCTGGCCGCCGGCGCCATCCACCCGCGCATCGGCTTCGATTTCGCGTTTGCCAACGGCGCCGATTTCGCCTGCGTGGGCATGTTCGATTTTCAGGTCGCCGAAAACGTGGCGACCGCGGCGGAAATCCTGCCGAAATACGAGGAGCGCGGGCGCGAGTGGTTTGCCTGACCCTCGGCCCATCCGCGGCGGACGCTCGCCCGTCTGGGTGGAAACCCAATCGTAAGCCGCGCCAACACGGCGCGCGGACAGCCTTGACAGGGACGGCGGACGGCATACCGTATGCCCATACGGTATATGACTGAATTGACGCGCCGACAACGGCAACTGGTGGCGTTCATCGCGAAATGCCATCACGAAACGGGCCGGGCTCCAACGTTCCAGGAAATTGCCGACCACTTCGGCTTTCGCAGCCTGACCACGGTGGCCGACCACCTGCGCCTCCTGCGCCGCAAGGGCGCCATCGCCGCCGATGCCGGCCGCGCACGCACCCTGCGGGTGGTTTCGCCGCTGGACACCCTCCGGCACCAGGTGGCGGACATCCCGGTGTTCGGCTCCATCCCGGCGGGCTTCGCCGAGGACCGGCGGCAGGAGGCCCAAGGCTGCGTCTCGATTGACATCGCCACCCTCGGCCTCCAGCCCACCGCGCGCACCTTTGCCCTGGAAGTCCACGGCGACTCGATGATCGGCCGGCACATTCTCGACGGCGACCTGGTGGTGCTGGAACACGGCCTGGCCCCGCGCAACGGCGACGTGGTGGCGGCGCTGATTGACAACGAGTCCACCCTCAAAACCCTGGTGCTGGAGCGCGGCCAGACCTATTTGCGTGCCGAAAATCCGAAGTATCCCAAGCTGGTTCCCGCCGGCGAACTGGTCATCCAGGGGGTCATGGTCGCCTTGATCCGCAAACGAAAAGCGTGAGATGTTAAATCGTGATGTGTTGAACCGTTGAATCGTCTCACGCCATCGCCCGAACCACACGCCTCTGCGTTTTCACGTTTTCACGTTTCACGATTTTCTTCCATGCGCACCATTGTGCATCTGGACGCCGACGCCTTCTTCGCCTCGGTCGAGCAGGCGGCCGATCCGCGCCTGCGCGGCAAGCCGGTAGCCGTGGGCGGCGAGAAGCGCGGCATCATCGCCTCGGCCTCCTACGAGGCGCGACGACTGGGCATTTACACGCCCATGCCCACGGCACGGGCCCGCAAACTCTGCCCCCGCCTCATCGTCCTGCCCGGCGACTTCGACAAATACGAGCACTTTTCGCGCTGGATGTTCAGCTACGCCCAGGACTTCACGCCCGATGTGGAGATCACCTCAATTGACGAAGGTTACTTCGATCTGAGCGCCGTGCCCAAACCGCCGGTGCCGGTGGCCGAAACCATCCGCGACGCCATTCTTCAGGCATTGAAAATTCCGGTCAGCGAAGGCATCGGCACCAACAAACTTGTCAGCCAGATCGCCTCAAAACTCAACAAACCGGCGGCCTTCAAATTCGTCCCCGCCGGCGGCGAAATTTCCTTCCTGCATCCCCTGCCCAATCGCTGGCTGCCCGGCGTCGGCCCGCAGACCGGTCAACGGCTCGACGCGGCCGGCCTGGCCTGCATCCGGCACGTTGCCAACCTGCCGCTGGACCTGTTGCATCTGCTGGTGGGCCGCCAGGCGCCGCAACTGCGGGCCCTCGCCAACGGCGTGGATGAACGCCCGGTCGTCCCCCTGAGCGCGCCGGCCAAGTCCTACAGCCACCAGGAAACCTTCGCCACCGACCTCACCGACGAGGAGTACGCCGAGGCCGTGCTGCGCCACATGGCCGACGACCTCATGGCCACCGTGCGCGCCGAGGGCCGCAGCATCCGCACCCTGACGGTCAAGGTGCGCTACAACGACCTGGCCGAGGACCAGTGCGCCGAAAGCCTGTCCGAACCCACCGACCTCGAAACCGATCTCTACGGCCGCCTCCACGCTCTGTTCCGCGCAGCCTGGAAACGGCGGGTCAGTCTGCGCATGGTTTCGCTCAAGCTCGCCAACGTGTACGACGGCCCGTGGTCCACGGAACTGCCCCTGGCCGGCGGCGTCCCCGCGCGCGCCGCGCGCCAGCGCCTGACCGCCGCCGTGGACGCGTTGCGGCGTGACCATGGCCACGGCGTGATCCTCCGCGGTCACGACTTCCGGTTGCGCGAACCGGCCCACGACAGCACCGCCGCGACCCAACCGCCCGCCCCGGCTCCGCTCCGCCCCAGCCGTCTGCCCCGCCGCCCGGAAGGATGGGTGCCGCTCAATGTCCACAGCCATTATTCGTTCCTGGATTCGACGCTCTCGATTCCCGCCCTCCTGGAACTGGCGCGCCGCCATGAAGCGCCCGCCGTGGCCCTCACCGATGCCGGCAACCTGCATGGCGCAGTCGAATTCTGCCTGCGGGCGGAGGCTGCCGGCATCAAACCCATCGTTGGCGCGGAAATCGAAATTGACGGGCAGCCGGCCTGGCTCTACGTCGAAAACGCCACCGGCTACGCCAGCCTTTGCCGGCTTCTGTCCCGGGAACGCGCCCAACCCGACGACGACGCGGCCGACGCCGAAGCCGCCGTCCGCCGCGTGGCCTTGCGCCGCGCGCAACTGGACGGATTGACCGACGGCCTGATCGCCGCCAGCGCCGTCACGGGGTTGGCGGAGTTTTTTCCCGACCGCTTCTACCGGGCCGTAACGGGCGATGACGCGCCGACGACGGATCCGGCGCTGTGGCTGCCGGCGGTCCGTTATGCCGGGTCCGGCGACCGGATCAAGTTCGACATCGTCCAATCCATCCGCACCCGGACACTGCTGCGCCAGGCGCATCCGGCCAAGCGGTTGTCGGGCGACTTTCATTTCCGCACCCCGGCGGAAGCGCAGGATTTTTTCCGGTCGCGGCCGCGGCTGCCGGCGTTCACCCGGGAACTGGCGGACCGCTGCACCTTTCAACTGCGGGCGGCGGCGCCCCAGTTTCCGGCCTTTGCCGCCCCGGACGGTCTGACGCCCGCGGCCTTTCTGTGCCGGCTGGTGCTGGCGGGCGCACAACGGCGGTATCGGGAGCGCGCGACCCGGATCATGCCGCAGATCGAGGAGGAACTGGGGATCATCGCCGAGGTCGGTTATGCGGAATATTTCCTGGTGGTCTGGGACCTGTTGCAGGCGTGCCGGCAGCGGGGCATCGAATGGATCACGCGCGGCAGCGCGGCGGATTCGCTGGTGTGCTATTGCCTGGGCATCTCGGGCGTGTGCCCCCTCCGTTTCGACCTCTACTTCCGCCGTTTCCTGAACCGGGAGCGGATGCGGCTCAACAAGCTGCCCGACATTGACGTGGATTTCGCGCATGACCGGAAGGACGACGTGGTGGACCTGATCTTCGCGAAATACGGCGCCGCGCACACGGCGGTGGTCGGCGGATTTTCCACCTTCCAGGCCCGCAGCGCGGTGGCGGACGTGGCGAAGGTGCTGGGCGTCTCCGAATACCAGGTCCGGCGGTTCACCGAACACTTTCCCTGGACCAGCGCCGGCGACATCACGGCGGCGCTCGCGCAAAATCCGGAATGCAACGACCTGCCCGTGCAGGAGGAACCCTATCGCACCGCCCTGCAGATGGCGGCGTTCCTCGACGGCGTCCCGCGTTACGCCAAGATGCACCCGTGCGGCGTGGTGCTCTCGCGCCAGTCCATGCACGCGTTGACGCCCACCTTCACGTCCGGCACGGGCCGGCCAACCACCCATTTCGACATGGATTCCGTCGAAGCCATCGGCCTGGTCAAAATGGACATCCTGGCCCAGGGCGGACTGGCGGCGATGCGCGATGCCAAGGCGTCCCTGGCCCGGCGCGGCGTGACGGTGGACCTCGAATCGCTCGAACCGTGGCAGGACGCGAACGTGTGGGACATGATCGCCGGCGGCGGCGCCCGCGCGGTGCATCACATCGAATCGCCGGCCATGATCGGCCTGAGCCGGCAGTGCCACGTGCGTGAGATTGACGGCCTGATCGCCATCGTCAGCGTCATCCGTCCCGGCGCGGCCAATGAGGGCAAAAAACGCGCGTTCACCCGCCGCTATCAAGGCCTCGAACCGGTCACCTACCCGCACCCGTCGCTGGCGGATTGTTTGCGCAGCACCTTCGGACTGGTGGTGTATGAAGAACACATTCTGCAGATTTGCGAGGCGTTCGCCGGTCTGGCGCCGGGCCGGGCCGACGTGCTGCGCCGCGCGCTGGGCAAGCGCCAGGAGGCGGTCATCGCGGACATCCAGCGGGAATTTTTCGCCTGCGCCCGCACGCGCGGCCACGCGGAGCCCCTGATCGCCGAAGTCTGGGAACTGGTGCGCGGCTTTGCCGGCTACGCCTTCTGTAAGGCCCACAGCACGGCCTATGGCGTCGAGGCCTATCAAAGCGCCTGGCTGAAGCGCTATTACCCGGTCGAATTCATGGCGGCCGTGCTCTCGAACGGCAAAGGTTTCTATCATCCCCTGGTTTACGTTCTCGAATGCCACCGGCTCGGCATCCCGCTACGGCCGCCCACGGTCAACCAGCCCGGGCCGCAGTTCACCGTCGAAGGCGGCGCCATCCGCGTCCCGCTGACGCGTCTCAACGGACTGACGGCCCGCACCCGCGAACGCCTGCTGGAGGAACACGGTCGCGGCGACTTTGCGTCCCTGGCGGATTTCCACCGGCGCGTCGCGCCCGGCCGCGAGGAAATGGAGTCCCTGCTGCGCGTCGGGGCGTTCGATGGCTTCGGGCGGAGCCGCACGGCGCAGTTTTGGGAAGTGCAGCAACTGGGCCAGGCGTCCGGTGCGGCGGCGGAGGCCGGCCAGGGCTGGCTGCGGGAAATAGCGCAAGTCGGCGATGACACCGCGCGTGTTCCGCCAGGGGAACTGGTCGAGCCCACCCGCCACCAGCGGCTCCTGTGGGAGGCGGAACTGCTCGGCTTTCCGGCGAGCGGCCACCCGCTCGAACTGCATTCCAGTATTGCGTGGGACACCTATTGTCCCGTGGCCCGGCTGGGCCGGCACATCGGTGAGCAGGTCGTGACCTGCGGCCTCGTCGTCGAGCAGCGCACCCACCACCAGATCACCGGCGAGCCGATGAAATTTCTCACGCTAGCCGACTGGACGGGCCTGGTGGAAACGGAGTTGTTCGCGGCCACCTATCGCAGCTACGGACTGGCCGCGGTGCGCCATCCCGTGCTCGAGGTCGAGGCGACGGTCGAGCCGTTCGAGAACGGCCACGGTTTTTCGCTGCGCGTGCGGCGCGCCGGCCAGCCCCGCACCCGCTGAACGCCGACAGAAGCGTGGCCCGGCGTCAGATCACGATTTGTTGGGCGGCCTCGTCAAAGGTGGTGACCTTCTTCTTCAAATAAGCCAGCATCGCCATGTTCATCGCCGCCTGGACGTGGAAGCCGAATTCAACATCGCTCACCGGTTTGGCGCGGCTGCGGACACATTCGAGGAAGTTCTGCCAGTGCAGCAGCGTCGTGTTGGGTTTGGAGCCGGGGATGACCTGGCGTTCGCCCTGGCGCGGGATTAGCGTGACGCTGTCGAATCCGCCTTCGAACGCCGGCCCCTGGAACGTGATGGTGCCCTCGTCGCCGCGGATCGCCGGCTCGGTCGGATACTCGTTCGCCAGCGTGCAGACCAGGGCGATCGAGAGCCGCTGCGGATATTCCACGCACATGTTGAACGTGTCCGGCACTTCGCGATCGTAGGTGTCGAATTTGTAAATGCCGCCGGAACCCGTGACCAGGGACGGAAACTTGAGCCCCAGCAGGCTGATGAACGGCGTCAGGACGTGCGGGAAAAGATCGGTGCACGGACCGCCCGCGTAATCGAGATACTTCCGCCAACTGAAAAACCGGTCCACGGTGAACGGCACTTTGGGCGCGTCGCCCAGAAACGCCTCCCAGTCCAGGTCCGGCCCCGGTTTGGCGTTCGCGTCGGGAATCGGCATGCGCTCGCCCCAGTCGCCGTAGCGATAGTAGCCAGCCTGGACATGCTGGGGCCGGCCGATCGCACCCTGCTGGATCAGTTCGGACACTTTGTGCCAGGCGGCGTTCGAGTTGCCCTGGTTGCCAACCTGGACGACGCGCTTGAGTTTGACCGTCTCCTCGTAAAACTTTTTGCTGAGGTCGAACTGGCTCCAATGGCCCATCGGCTTCTCGCAATAGACGTCCTTGCCGGCGCGGATGGCGTCCAGCGCCTGCGGCACGTGCAGGCGGTCGGGGGTCGCGATGAGGACCACGTCCACCGCCGGGTCGGCGAGCAACTCATGATGGCTGGCGCAGGCCTTCGCTTTCGCCTGCTCGGCGGCCTGGCGGCGGCGCGGGCCATAGGCGTCGCTGATCCCCACGATCTGCAGGTTTTCACCGTGGCTGATCATGCCCATCACGACATCGAGGTGGGAGTGCCCGCGGCCGCCGACGCCAATCAGCCCGACGCCCAATCGCTCGTTCGCGCCCAGCACGCTGCGTGGCGCGATGAACGGCGCGGCCAACGCGCCGGCGGCCGCCAGACGGGAGCTGGACCGGATGAATTGACGGCGGTTTAACCGGCGCGGCGCGGCGGTCAACGGGGTTTGCGTTGCAGTGTTCATAAGGTTGGCATTGAGGGTTGTGTTTGGAAAAGTCGGTTGTTGCCTTTGAAAAAATGGACGCAGGCGCCGGGAGTTACTGACCACCGAGGTCGGGTTTCAGCCACGGCGTGCCCGACCAGTACCAGCGCGCGGGCCGGAGACTCTCGGCGTGGCTGTCGGCGAACATGACGGCGCTGCGGCCGGTGTGGCGCGGATGCGGCCCGCCCCAGTTCGGGTCGTCGGAGGTCACGCCGCCCGTGTTGGGCGCGTCGTTGCCGGGGTCGTGGACAATCCAGCAGCCGGGCTTCTCCGGCGACGCGACCGTCACGCATTTGTTTGGGTCGGTTGTGTTCAGGGGTTTGGTGCCCGCATCGGTCAGGAAGACGGTGGCGACCGGGTTGCGCACCGCCGTTTCGCGAACCGGCGGCCAGTCCTTCACATCCCAAACGCCCGGCCAGTCGCAGCCACCGAGACGGAAATTCATGCCGTAGTTCGAGATGGCCTTGTCGCCCGCGTCGCTCGGGTAGTTTTGCAGGAACTCCTTGAACTTGGCGCTGCGCACCGGGCAGAGCAGCAGGTTGGTGGACTGTTGGTAGGGCTGTAGAAAGTTGAACCAGGCCCGGCGGGTGACGTTGTTGCCGCGCACCTGGAAGGTGAAGCAGAACCGTCCGTCGTTGTCGTCGGCGTAGAGGCGGGTGGCGAGCGCCATCTGCCGCAGATTGTTGAGGCAGGCCGTGGCCAGGGCCTGTTGCTTTGCCTTGCCGAGCGCGGGCAGCAACAGCCCGGCCAGGATGGCGATGATGGCAATCACCACCAGCAGTTCGATGAGAGTGAACCCCCGCCCACGCACCCGGTTGGCCGGCCCGATGATCGGGAAGGGATGCATGCGGTGCTTACGACGACGGCCGCCGCAACGCCATCCGCCAGGCCCGATGCCGGGCCTCGAGTTGGTCGGCCGTAAGCGCCGACGTGGTCACGGTGACCAGGTAGCGCAAACGGAACTTGGCGCCCCGGCGGTAGGCCAGCGGCTGTTTGTCCAGCGCCTGGGTGGCGGAGAGGTAGGCGAACCCGTTGAGCATGCTGAAGAACGTGCTCGCCCCGGCATTTAAGGGATCCTTGTGCATGGACACGGTCAGATCGCGACCGTTGACATTCTGAATCATCGCGCTCCAAACCGACGGCGTGACCTCGTCCCCGCCGGCCGGCAGGTAGCCTAATCCACCCGAGTTGAGCCGCTTGGCGACATGATCGAACTCATGAATGAACCGCAAACCGAGCCCATGGTACGGCTTGCCCGTGAGCGTGACTTGGTCCGCGCCGGGACCGACCTCGAAATCGCCCTGCCATTCCACCGCGACCTCGCCCGCCTTTTCATTCACCGTCAGCGTCAAACGTCGTTGCTCGATCAACAGCGCGACGGGTTGCGTGTCCGCGAGAAAGCGGTTGCTCTGAGCCACCCAGTGAATCGTCTGGGTGAGCACCGCCTTGGGGAGCCCGTCCACGTTGGTGCCCAGATCCCGGCCGGGCAAACCGATGGCCCGCTGCACACCGGGGTCGGTCTGTTCCTCCCAGAAATTGATGCCGTTGACGGTGATGGCGTACATCAGGCCGTGGTGGTGGACGTGGTCGGGCGGCCAATCAATCAGCACGTTGTCGCCCTTCAGCGAATGGAGCGCGTGAACGCACGGTTTGAAACGGTTGGTTCCGAAGGCGTATTCGATGACCGGCTGGCCGTTGAAGCTGATCGTCGTCAGGGCCGCCTGGTCATCCAGTGTGAGTTTCAGCGGCCCAGTCGCCGACTCGAGCGTTGCCGAGCGGGCGCGAAACGGCGGTGCCAGGAGGCAGGTTGAGGCGAGCAACAGAACTGGGAGAAAAGATGCCGTGCGCATACAGGTTATCGGGGCCAAGACTACAAAACGCGGGCGCCAAGTCAACGCTGCCGTTACGGCTGCTTCGGGGTGGCCCGGCGACCGTTGGACGGCCGGGAGCCTGTCGTGGCCCGGCGGTCCACCGCTCATCATTGAACGGACTGATTTCCCGGCTTGTGTCAACTGGCAGCTCTGCTACGATGCGGCGCGTTCGCCCTGTTCCCGACACAAGCGGTGGAAAAGCAACACTTGGAACCATGAAATGCGCGCCGACATTCCCTATCTTCGTAGCCGTCGCGCTCGTGAGTGGGGGTTGCAGCCGCACTTACGTCAGTACCGGTGCCCCGGGCATTCCATCTCCAGATGAAGACACCCGGTTGTGCCTCACGATTCACGGTGCATACGGTCGGGCATATACCGAGAGGACGAAGAAGCTGCTCGAGGTATGGATCAGGCGTGGTCCTTACACAAACGCAGTCACTCTTTTTTCACATACCTACAAGTTTGTCGGAGGAGACTTGACCACGGACGTGCAGTGGGCTTCCACCAACCAGGTAGTTATGCAGGTATATGATTATGGCGACCGCGTATTGGAGGACGATGCGCGAGAGCGAAGAATTCCGTCCAATCACATTACCACGCTCATTTTCTACCGAGACGAGCAAACTGGCAAATTCGAAGAGAAGAGATGAAGCTCGTATGACAGTGGGGTCAGTTCTTGATTATGGATACTTTGACTTTGCCTCCCCTTTTCCGTCGGATCGGGATTCACTTCTTGTAGGCGAACATCATCCCCTCGTTTTCCATCGTGAAGGTGTTGCCCTCGAGGTTGCCGGTGGTCGTGCCGGCATTCTTCCACTGCATGTTTAGCTTGGATCCCTCGCGGGTGTAGGTCGCGCTGACCTCGACGGTGGCCTCGCGGCCCCCAGGCGGGATGAAGGTCATCTTGCTGCCGCAGGTTCCGTCGGCGTTGATCGTGAAACTGCCCGAACGAACCTGGAGCACCGCCCCTTCGTGAGACACGGTGGCGGGCAATTGGTTCCCGTTGACGGTGACCAGGGTATAGACGCCGGTGGGATCGTTGCCCTTGGCCGCCTTCACGTCCTTCACCTCCTGCTTGCAGGCGGACAGGAACAGTCCCACGGACAGGAGCAGACACAATTGAAGGACATTGCGGATGATGGTGGTGGGTTTGACCGACGCTGTTTTTGGCTTCGTTTTCATGGGAGCATCCTAGCTCCCTTCGCTGCATCCGTCACATTGATAATCCCCAGTTCTGTATCAAGACAATCAATGGACGGCGGTTGGCTTGCCGCCGCGATGCTGGTTCGGCAAGGCCTGGTGTTCTGGGGGGAAGACACCGCCACCTCGGCCGCCACACCAAAACGAACATCAGTGGAACCCACGCGCGCAGGGCGCCGTTATTGCCTCAATCGGAAGAACTGCACGGCGCTGCCCAAGGGAACCGTGACCGAGTTCCATCCTCCGTTGGTCGTGACCGGCAGCCCCAGGCCCGTCCATCCGTCAGGCTGGCTCAAATCGAAGCTCTGTTGGAGCGTAAAGCCATTGAATGCCGACGGCCAGCTCACCGCCAACCCGTCAGGGGTCGGTTGGGCGGTCAGGACTGGGATCGCCAGCGCCGAGAATGAAAGATTATCGATGGCCAAACCCTGTCCTTTGCCAGTCGGGTCGGTCATCTGCCAGACCAGCCAGAGGGCCGCGCCGGGCACCCATTCGGAGATCAGTTGGTTGGTAACCCCGATGGATTCCTGGTTGGCCGGCACCGTGCCGTCATGAGCGCCCGCGGGGCCCGCTGGAAAGCTAACGTCCAGGTCTGGCAGCCACGCCGTGACGTTCGTCGAGAATGCGTTGGTGGCGGTCGGGTCGAGGTAATAGCCGAAGGAGATCGTCTTCGCCAGGGTTTGCTGCCGCCACAATTCCCCGGTGTATTGCAGGTTCATCACGTTGAGCGGAAGGCCGCTTTGGTTGATGAATTTGACGCCGAAGGCCGTTGGCCCGGTGCTGCTCGTGGCCAGCAAGCCAAGGGCGCGGTTGCCGCTGAGGATGGTCGTAGGGCCGAAGCTGATGACGCCGCCCGTGGTTTGATCACCCGCGCTGGCGCCCATCTTGGCCTGAGTTTCGCCCAGACCATACCATCCGGCAAGCGTGGACGGGAGTCCAAGCCCACCTGCTCCCGTGGTCATGACCGGCGCGCCGAACCCCAATGGATTAGCCAGTGAATAGGTCAGCCCGTTGATGGTAACCGGATTGCCGGAATCCACCGTGGTCGCGCCCGGGTTCGGCAACGAGTCAAAGTTCTGTGAGTAAACCGTGCCCGCCTGCGGGTAGGGAATGTACGTGGAATCCTGCGGGACGCTGGTGTCGGTGACCGTCACGACGGCAGAGGCCCCCGTCACTGGGTTGCCGGAGGAATCCAATCCCTGGATGGACAAAGTGTTGTTGTAGCCAAACAGGCTCACCTTGACGCTCCAGTTCCGCGGCGAGGTCCAGGTGACGAAGAATTGCTGTCCGTTCACGCTGATGGTCCTGACTTCGAGTGGAGCGGTGCCGGTGAGAACGATATAATTCAGGCCGGTGACCAGGTTGGTGGAACCGGTCACGCCAAAGGGGACGTTCGCCATGCCCGCGCTGGAGATGGCGCTCAAGAGCGACGTGCGCATGGTCGCGATCCAGGCCTTCAGGCCCGCCGTGCCCGGATCAAGCACGCCATAGGACGCGGCCAAGCCGTTGGCGGCGAAGGCCGCGTATTTCGCGTCCACGACCGGGTCGGCATTCGTGTTGTTCATTGGACCGTTCGCGAGGTCCAGGAAGGCGCGCAGCATGGCCCGCCGGTAGGGAGGATAATTCTGGAACGTGTTCATCACCGAATCCGAGATGGCGAACAGGCTGCTGCCGTCGGGGCCCCAAGAGCCGCTGCTGCCCAGGGTGATGTTCCAATCCCACTTTAAGAGGGTCCACTTGCCGTTGGTTGGCTTGTAACAAAACATGTTCCACTCGTTTTGCGTGAGGTAGGAGTCCCAGTCGCCGGTCGCATGTTCGAGGGCGGACCAGCGCATCCATTCCTCCGTGTCCACCAACGCCTCCAGGCCCGGATAATACGAAGCGCTGCTGGAAGAAACATTAGCCGCATTCACCAGCGCATACACGTTGGTGAAGTTGTTGGGGGAGTCGGGGTACTGTCGGATCCAATAGTTCCAGCGATAACGCGCCAGCTTGGGCTGGCCGGACGCGCCGTTGATCGTGGTGGTAAACTTATCCAGCGTGGACCAGGACTGGTTGTCGAAGCCAAGACCGGAACCCAGTGGCGGCAGGGGTTGAAACTCAAACCAGCCGTTGTTCTTATAGAGAAACCCGTTGTTGTCGTTCGGAACGTACTCGTTGATCATGTCGCCATCCGGCGTTTGCGAATCTTCCATGAGGGGGCCGTGGCGGTTTCCGTTGACGTATAAAACGTAATAGCGCCGGTAGTTCCAGTGCATCCCCAGTTTCCGGGCCATCCAAAATGACGCCTGCTCCCGCTGAAGCGTGTTGTCGTCCAGCGGCCCGTTGCCCGGCACGTGCTGCTTGTTCAGGGTGGCGGAACCGAACATCAGGTCGTCATCCGGGACCTTCCAATTCATGCCACCCACGGTGCCCACCGGCGAACCGGTGTATTGATGGTAGGGGCTGCCCGCGTAATGGCCGCCGACGTTGTAGATGATGCGTCCGCCGCCATCCACGAGGGTTGCGTCGCTGTTGCCATTGCCGAGTCCGGCCTGATTGACCCAGTGGTTGATCCAGTTCTGGGTCAGCCAGAGGTGCCAATGCCCGAAGGTGCCGGCCGGGATGGGGTCGCCAAACACCACCACGCATTCGCGCGGCAGCCCGGAGTTGTCATTGAGAACCTGGGGGAAGACGGCCTTGGCTCCCGTGGCGGAATCCACCGCCTGCACCAGGAACGCCACGACGGTGCCCGCGGCCCGGGCTGGAATCGTTGCGCTGTAGATGCCGTCGCCCGCCAGAGCATCGCCGCCGGTCCCATTGTCGTTCATGGCGAGCGTGATATAGCCTGGAGTGGGGTTCACCTGGGAGTCCACCCGGTAAAGCAACTTGGGTTGGAAGCCATTGAGGTCGTGAAAGCGCGCGGTCACCACGACCGCCTGGTTTGCCGCGGGGATTGCCGGCGAATGCTGCACCTCGAAAATGGCCGGGGCGGGCTGGGTTGTTGCCTGACTATTAGGCAGGCCCGGCGTCCCCAGATTCGCAGGAACCGGCAGCGCGCCAGTCAATTCAATCCAGTTGCCCCTCACCCGCAGCAGCACGAAGGGCGAGCCGTGCAGCCATCGGCCGGCCAGGCTCAACGTGGCCTTCGCGCCTGACCCCAGCGAGTTTGCGGTCAAGGCCGCTTCCACCGAGTTCAGACCCGTCCACATGCCGTCCGTGGCGCGCAGATGGAGCGATTGCGCACTTTGGTAGCCGCCCAGACCGGCGGAGGTTTCCAGACCCGAGGTGATATGATCACCCTCCACCTCCCAGCCCTGCATCCCGTTTTCAAAGCCGCCGTTCTGGATCAAGTTTGGCCCCGTGGTGCCGCTTTGAAACACTAGGTTGTCCACCAACGCTTCGCCGACGTCCAGCATTCCCACTTGTACGATGTCAATCGAGTTACCGTAGTTCGCTCCATTGTCCAGCAAACCGGTGAACGTCAGGTTCGTCCACACTGATTTCCCCGTCTCGTCGCTGTCCGCCCAGTTATACGCCAGGCGGTGATTGGTTTTGGGATTGATCAACTCGAGGCTGCTCCCGCCCCCGTGTGCCCACTGGCCCCATCGCCCGCCGGTCTGGTAACTCACTTCATCCTCCACCGCGAGAATCGAGTTGGTGGTTGGCACCCCGTTGGTGCTGGTCACGTAATAGTCCGGGCGCGCCAGCGCCAGCCGCCCGCCTTTATGCGGCAGCTTGCCTGAGAAATCTCCCACGGTGTTCGCGGCGCTCAGTTGCGGATACTTGGCGAAGAGATTGGTCTGGTTTCGCGCCACCACGAGGTAGCCTCCCGGCGCGATGACCGTCCCGGACGGAATGGCGAAGTTGATCCCGTCCACAAACTGCCACCCGGCCAGGTCCACCGTGTTGGTTCCCTGGTTGAACAACTCGACATACTGGTCATCGTCGTTGTTCGAAATCGGCCGGTACATGAGTTCGTTGATCACGATGTCGCCGATCAGGATCGGACCGTTCGACGCGCCCGGCGTGGTTTGCTCAAGCGGGTAAAAATCGTCCCCGCCGTCCGGCCACCGCCCGGCGGAGATTCCGCGACCCTGCGCGTCATAGGTTACCGCGTCCTCCACCCGGCTCCCATCCGGGTTCTTGAAAAGCAAAAGACCGCCCGCCGGGCTCAAGCCAAATCCAAGCTGGCCCTGGTCAATCGCCAGATAGCCGCCGGCCGAGATCACCGTGTTGGCCGGAAGGACGCACCGGTTCGTCGTGGCATCGTCGGTCAGCACGCACCCGCTGACGTCCACCGCCGCGGGGCTGTGATTGTACAACTCCACGTAACCCGACTGTCCATCCGCCGGATTGGCGAGGAACTCGTTGATCACCACGTTGCGCAGCGGGCTGGGACGGTAGGCTTCCGGACCGCCGGGCGAGCCACCGACGATGTCGCTCAGAGCCCAAGCCCGCGGGTCGGCTTCGCCATAGGTCGGGCGCGCCAGCACGATCGAATGTCCCGTGCCATGCGCCCCCGCCGGCCAGGGCAGCTTGTTCGTATAGGTCAGGTTGAGCACGATCCCGCCGACGTCGTTGAGCAGTTGGATTTCTCCACCCTTCTTGAGCGACTTTGAGTAGGGGCCGGCGACGTTCGTGATTCCATAGGCGGCCTGCACATCCGCCGGGGCTGCCGCGACAACGAGGAACCCGCCTCCCGGGATGACCGTGTTCGACGGGAAGGCATATTGGATCTGGCCGGCCAGTTGATAGCCGCTGATGTCGTCCCACCACGGATTCGAGTTGTAGATCTCCAGGTATTCGGTATTCAGGCCATCCCCCCGCGGGGCGGGCGTGTACATGATCTCCGAGAATGCCAGTTGCGTTCGCCGCGACGATGGCCCCAGCGGCTCATAGGGCAGAATGAAGTTGCCGATCACGCCGCCAACCACGTTTCCAAAATCCCGGAATTGCGCCAAAGCCGCCGCGCTGCTGTTCTGGCTGGCCACTACCAGACCCAGGTAAACCGGGTTCGCGGTGAGGGAAGCCGTCCCCAACTGCACCCAATTGGTTCCGTCGAAGCTGGCATAGCCGGTGAACTGGTTCGCAGACCGCTTCAACCGCAGCCACGTGTTGGGATAATTCACCGGGAAGGATCCGGAAGTGGAGTCGCCGGCTCCTTCGCTGGGCCGCGAATCGAAGAAGCAGTTGGCAATGCTCGGCGTGGCAAAGACGGCCGCAAAAGTGCTGCCCGGGTCCAGCCCCGCGCGCGCCATCAAACCGGCTTTGGCCCACGGGTTGGACAGGGACAGGCCCTGCACCCGCACGCGGTAGTCGAAATTGCCAGACTGGACGAGGTAATTGAACTGGGCGGCATCCGCCGTTCCCCCGATGGCACCGCCGCTGGTTACGTCGAGGCCATTGGCGGCGAAGGTGGTGGATCCGCTCGGGGAGGGTTGGCCAATGGATGCTGGCGCAAAGGAACTGGCCACGAAGCTAATCTGCGAGTTGGAAGCGATAGTGTTGGGAGAGCTGGCCAGATCCTGGACACCATTGACCGTCACAAGATAGTTCGTGCCCAACGACAGCGGTGAAACGAACAACGCAACGGTCTGGGAATCCACCATCGCGGCACCCCGCACCGTGATGGCGGGACTGATCGAGTAATGGGCGAGGTTGGTGGCGGTGGCCAGGCTGACCGGTTTGGAGAATCCGATCGTCACGTTGGTCAGGCCGATGTTGTAAGCGGAAACCAGCGTCGGGGGATTCGTGTCGCGCGTCACCGTCAGCGTCGCGACCAGGCTCGTGACCGACCCCAGGTAATTGCTGGCCACGCAATCGAAACCGGCGCCCGACAGGGTCAGAGGAACCGCGGACAACGTCAGCGTCGCGTTTGTCGCGCCCACCAGGTTGGTTCCGTTTTCCTGCCACTGGAAGGCGGGCAGCTTGAAGGTGGAAACTGTAACCGCAAAATTCGCGGGGGTTGCCTCGACGACGGTGGTGTTGGTTGGCTGGACAATGATCGAGGGAGCGTAATCCACTTCCATGCGGTTGCCGGGAATGGGGGACTCGATCATACCATTGGGCAATTGCCACTGCACGGAACAGTTGTCACCGTCGGTGCCATTCTGCATGATGGCTTCGAGGTAATAGCGCTGTCCGGCGACAAGGCTAATGGGAGCGGACTGCTGGTTGGCTTGGGCGTTGAACTGACCAGCCCCGGTTGCCGAGGCGACATACGCAATCAGTTGTTCGTTGGCGGGATTCTGGTCGCTGCTCAGGAAAAGGCTCGAAGTGTCATCGCTGGCGATCCAGAAGGTGTAAGCCCCGGTCGTGGGCGGCACAATGTAGGTCCGGAGGCGCTGCCCGTACCAGGACATGCCCGTGTTGATGCCGGTTTGGAAACTGGTGAAGACCTCGGTGTAGGCGGGATCGGGACTGTTGGGCCAGGCCGGATTGTACAACGTGTTGGTCAGCGCCAGGAGCGTGTTGCCCAGGCTTTGGTTGAGGTCGAGCCAAAGCTCGCGATAGACCCCGTTGGTGCCCGCGGTGACGATGTTCCAAACGAGATTGGTTGTGACGCCCTGGGAGTTCTTATAATCAACCTCGATGGGGACCGTCTGGTTGAGTGACAGCGGTGGCATCGCGGAGGAACTGGCGCTCACCCAGGTGATTTTTCCGAGCGGCTGGCCGTTGGGAGTGAAGCTCGGTGTGTTGGAAACGCTCAAGGCCGTCATGGCCACACCGTTGATCTTGACCGCGAGGATGTTCGTGATCTGGTCCTGGGTACCATCCTGCAGGGCCACGCTGACACTCTGCGGTGGCGCGTCGGGCGGGAATTGGGTGCCATTCGCCGGCGAAAGTGAAATTGGATAGGCGTTGGGGAAGGTGTCGGGCGTCGAATAGGCGCGCAGGGCGGTCTTGGCGGTGGTGTCGTTCACCAGCACGTTGTTGCCGCCGCTGTCGGTGGAGAACAATTCGCAGACGATGCCGCCGGCGCCTTGCTCGAAATCCAGCCTCACCGTGTACCAGCCGGCTTGGGGGGCGTTCACGCTCATCGTAGTGGTGGCCGAACCGCGTCCACCATCGAACTCGCCGACCGTGACCAGACCGCGGGCGTCCCACGGGTTCGGCAGCGGCGAGAGCAGCAGCAGGAAGCCGTCGTCGCTGTTCACGTTCAGCGTGGTGGAACCGGCGGGCAGGTACAGGTAGCCCATGAACGAGCAGGCGATGCTTTCCCAATTATTGCCTTTGTTCGGATCGGCACACGTGGGAACACCGGGGAAATAGTTGTGCGGATACTGCGGAGAATTGAACACGCCGTTGCCGACGGTGGGCGGTCCGTTGGCGTCGCAGTTGATGTAGGGATAGACGAAATTCTTGGCGTCCAGAACCCAGAATCCGTTGGAGTCCGACGGGATGATGCAACCGGTGGTGCCCGTGCCCTGTTCGGCCAGCATGGAGGCGATGCGCGGGTTTTTGTTGCCGAGAAAGTTGGCGCAGTTGGTCGCGTAGTATCCGGTCGTGGGGTCAATGGCGTTGCCAGCCGAAGGCAATTGGCTTGGCCCCGTGTTGGTGGTGACCGGCCCGAGGGCCAACTCCATGTTTGCCACACTGTTCATCCACGCGTTGCCTCCCGCGCCGGGCCAGTCAATACCCACGGTTCGGACGAGGAAACCCAGGTCATTCGTGTTCACAGTGCCGGCCGGAATGGCGGTTGGCGGAAGGGGCACTTGCGCCACGATCGCACCCGGACCCGCCAGCAGCGCCAGCCAGCAGACAATTCTTTTCAGCATGATTCGCGATAGATGCATGGAACTTCACTCTCTTCCTCGACGATTTCACCCGCACCTCAATCCAAAACAATAGTGTGGCAGACATCGCAAGCACGAACAATACCGATTTCCGGGGAATTGCGGCCGCGCCTCCCGAAGGGTGGTTCGGACGGGGAAATTGGGACGGGACGATACCGTTGCGGAACGCCGGGCGGAGTGGCCGCCGACAGCACAACCCCTGCAGCACTTCCCCATGATGCAACGACCTGGGTCGGCCAATTCAGTTTCCTTATCCCTGGAAGGCAAATGCCGACTGAACAAATGGCGGTGCATGAATTGGCTCATCACTTGATTCCCAGCCCCATAAGGTCAAGGCGCCGGACGGTGACCCCGGCCACCCGACATCGGCCCGGACAGGTCGTCCATTCTGTCGGTTTTCATCGTGGCGCTCTGTCGCTGCATCATCTCGGCCATCATGGCCTCCTCGTTGGCGTAATGGGTGAAACCATCCGGCACGACAAACAGGCTGCGCGATAGCGGCCGGAACCGCACATCGGAAAGCACCAGCGTCATGGCCGGCGAGCCGGCGGCGGACTGAATCTTGACCGGGATGTTGTTCCATGCCGGGGCACACCAAACGGTAAAAACATTCGAACCGGTGTTCCCGGCGGAACAGGTCACGAGCCACTTTTGACCGGGTTGGCCGTTGACCGGTTCCTCACCCAGCAGTCTCCGTTCACCCACCACCGTGCGGGGCAAACCAGCGGCCGGCCCGACCGGGGCGCAGCCTTGCAGCGGTTCGTTGAGGACAAAGGCCGCGTTGGACTGGCTGCTCCAGAGAAAACTCATCCCCCCGGCGCGCCCGCCAGGAAAACCACGCCGTTTGCCTTTGCCCTCGGGGATGAACAGCAAACTGCCGTTCTGCCCCGAAAACGCGCCGACCAGCGGAGGCCTTGACCGCGCATCTGGTTTGGCGGAGGGCTCGACCTGCAGGCGGGCCGTAAAGTCGCTGACACCGGTGAACAACGCCGCCAGGTCGGCGGTGATCACCGCGGGCAGGACGGTGGATTCGGTGTCGGGTGCCAAACTGCCGGCAGTCCGCTGTGGGTGCGACCCGACGCACGCACTTTGCAGCAACAACACCGCCAGGCCGGCCACGAAGCTGGCCGGCATCAACCGCGATCGCCACTCCCCGAACAGGCCGTTGCCTCGATGTGAATTTCGATGCCTCACCGGAGGCGCTATTTTGTGAGTATGCATGGTCAACCCTCAGAGATGTAGTGCCTTGACTGAGCCGGACTCAGGTCGCCTCAAGGGATCCAAACCAACCGATAAAAACGTCGCTGCAAAGCCGCGACACCGGGCCAGGCTTCCGCCAGACAAAAGCGGCCGGGAGCGCGCTTCGACACCACGCCCGGCCGCGATCCACCCCCACCCAACTCGCAACCTTATTGGCTCACCGAAATGTGCACGGTCGCCGACCGTCCGATCTGCCCATATTGGTCGGTCGCCACCGCCTGAATCGTGTGGGTGCCGGCTTTCAGTCCGGTGAGGTTCATCGTGTAGGGGCTCTGTGTGACCGGTTTGCCCACGAGACGCCCGTCCGCGTAAAACGCCACCTGCACCTGCGCGAAGCTGTTGCCAGGCTCGGAGGCGGTGGCCGCCAGCGGGATGGTCGAGTTGGCGGCGAAGTTCGCACCATCCGCCGGGCTGGTCAGCGTCACCACAGGCGGTGCATTGGTCACAGTCACAAAAGCCCCCGCCCAAGCCGTCCGCCCCGCCCCATCGCGCACCTGTGCGCTGATGTTGTATTCACCGGGCGGCAGGTTCGTCCACACGAACGTCAACGGTGTCGTGTTGGTGACGGTGGCGAGGACCTTGCCGTTGCCGGTGAGCGTCAGCGTATAGGGCACCATGCCGCTGCCATTAGCGGTGATGGTGATGTTGCCGCCGACCCCGATGTGCGTGTCCGTCGGACTGGTCAGCGTCACCACGGGCGGCGCCACCAACACCGTCGCCCGCGCCGAGGCCGTCTGCCCCACCGCATCGCGCACCTGCGCAGTGATGTTGTATTCGCCGGGCGGCAGGTTCGTCCACACGAACGTCAACGGTGTCGTGTTCGTGGCACTGGCCAGGACCTTGCCGTTGCCGGTGAGCGTCAGCGTGTAGGGCGCCAGGCCGCTGCCGTTCGCGGTGACGGTGATGCTGCCGCCGTCCGCGATGTGCGTGCTGTTCGCCGGACTGGTCAGCGTCACCACGGGCGGCGCATTGGTCACAAAAACCGTCGCCGCCGCGGTGGCCGTCTTCCCCAACGCATCGCGCACCTGCGCGTTGATGTTGTATTCACGGGGCGGCAGGTTCGTCACCACGAACGTCAACGGCGTCGTGTTGGTGGCACTGGCCAGGACCTTGCCGTTGCCGAAGAGCGTCAGCGTATAGGGTGCCAGGCCGCTGCCATCACCGGTGATGGTAATGTTGCCGCCAACTCCGATGTACGTGCCGTTCGTCGGACTGAGCAGTTTGACCATCGGCTGGTTGGGGGCCACGACCGTGATGTGCACGGGCGCCGACAGGGCGGCTTTCCCGGTCACATCCACCGCCCTCGCAAACAGCTCATGCGTCCCGGCGGCCGGATTGGTCAGCGACAAAAGATATGGGGCATTCGTCACGCTCCCCACCAGGTTCTCATCCATGAAGAAGCTGACGTGCGCAATGTCGTTGTCCACGTCACTGGCGCTGGCCCCCAATGGCACCACTACCGGCAGGGTGAACGTGCTGCCGTCCGGCGGGTTGGTCAGCGTCACGCTGGGCAGCGGCTCCTCGAGGACGTTGTCAATGATCTTGAGTTGCGCCGAGCGGTTGCTCTTGCCTAGGTCAAAGAGCGGGGTCGCGCCGGGTGCCAGCTTGACCAGAACCGTCTTGTTCCCGGGCTGGGCGGGGTTCGCCAGGGGCTGGATCACCAGGTCCGCCGCTTCGTAGCCGGCGGGAATGGTGATCGTTTCCTTGACCAACGTGTAATCCACACCGTTCGTCGCGGTTCCCGACAGGGTGAAGGTGACAATCAGGTCCGCCGCAGTGGCCCCGGTCCGGACAAACGTGAAGGCGCCGGACGAGGCGCCCACCAGCGCGGTGGGATCGGCGGCCAACACCTCGACGCTGGGCAGCACCGGTGGCGCGGGTGGCACGGGTGCTTGCGCCTGGAGAATGTGGGTGACGAGCAACAACGCTGCCGGGAGCAGCAGTCTTCCAACAATTAAACCACCTTGTTTCATACACGACCCTTTCCGACTCACGCTTTGGTGAAGCATCGCGGGCTTCGCAGGTTACGCCGGCCGTCCACCGACGGGGCTGCATCCGCAATAATGTCTTCCACAAGAGCAGTAAATATGCCACGAACCCGCCCCCCGGCAAGACCGATTGCCCCTGTGCGTTCGAAAAACCACCCGCGATCCGCTCTTGAAACTCCGAACTTGAGGACAGTGACATACCCGGGGTTGAACTGGACCTTGGGGCCGTTGGCCTTGCCGGGGAGACTGGCCGGAGGCCCACAATGGATGGCGGGCCTGTTTTTCAGCGTGATTCCGCAAAAACCGTCAACCCGGTTCCCGGCTTACTCCAGCGGAAGCCAGACAGTCCGCCAGCAGGTCGCGCTCACCCCCGCCGGCACGGCATTCGTGAGGGTGGCGGTCCCGCCGGTCAGCGTGTTGGTCGCGACCGGCGACCACTGCTTGAGATCGGTCGAAACCTCGGTCACGTACCGCGCGCCCGGCTGACCGGCAAGTTGGAGAACGACTTGTTCCGCCGGCGCCCACGGAACGGAGGAAATCGTCAGCGTCGGCGCGGCGGGCGGCAGGACCAGAACCGTGAGCGAGTACGGCGGGAACTGGCAGTTGAAGCCGGCCGCTACCCCGTTCAACGCGGTTTTCGTGAGATCGGTCGTTCCGCCCCCCGTCTGCCCGGCGTCATCCTGCGGAATGCCGAACGACCACACAGTCGCCGGCGTGGCGGGCTGGAAACTGGCGAGGGTGATCGCCGTGTTCATCGTCAATCCGGGATCCTTGTTGATGACCAACAGCGCCAGCGCGCCATCGGCGTGCCGCGTGGCATAGGCGGCGAGCAGCGGATAGTCGGTCGAGGCCGCGACCACGCCATCGCCGGGCCGGGCGAAATGCTGGAGCAATTTGGCGCCATAAAACACCGGGTAGCGCGCCGTTCCCGCCGTGATCCCATAATCGCCGTACAGCCGCCAGCCGTAGAGCGAAGCGTCGTTGTTGTTGCCCGAATCGGCACCGTTCCGCAGATCCCACCAGACCAGCGCATTGAATTCCGTTTGCATGAGCTGGCCGAAACTGTCCGCCAGATAGAGCGCGTTGACGAGGCTGGTGGTCTGTTTGCCGGGGCCGGAGGAAACGGAATTGTTCTCCGTGCAGACAAGTTCCACGCCACTCGCGCCGGCGCCGAGGTAGTCCTTGAGCTGCTGGCGCAGATCGGCGGCGTCAGCCGCCCAGCCGACCGAGTCCTGCAGCAGCAACGGATCGCTTTCAACGCCGCTCCACTGCGGATAGCGGTGGTGAACGACGAAATCCGGCGTCACCCCGAGGCTTCGCAACGTCGCCAGCAGCACCGGCGTCCAGCCATAGACGGTCTGCCCGGTGCGCGGATTGACGGCCGGATGATCGTGATAACCGTTGTCGTAATTGGTTTCGCCGGGGGTCACCACCACGCCGATCTTGATCGTCGGGTCCGCCGCCTTCATCTGCGCGGCATAATCCATCACGCGCTGCGCATAGGTGAACGGGTCGTGCGGACGGGGGGTGGTGTCGGTTTCCCAGGTACCATACACCTCGTTGCCGATTTCCCAGTAGCGAATGCCGCTGCCGCGGGTGACATTCGCGTAGCGCACCCAGGCCGCGGCCTCGGCCGGCGTGCCCGTGCCATAATTGGCCGTGAGAAACACCTGCGCGCCGAGATTCGTCGCCAGATGCGCAAAGTGGTCGAAGGACGTGGCCCATTGCCAGGTGTTCGTGCCGCTGGTGTCCGACTGCCAATGATACTCGTCGGCAAGTGAACCGCCGGGAAAACGCAGCGCGAGCGCGCCCATTTCCTGGAGCAGGCTGAGCGTGGCGGGCGTGTCGAGCTCGCCGTCCCACACCGCGGTATTGAGGCCGGCCCAACGTCCGTCCACGGCGCGGAGCGTCGGCGCGGCCTTCGCCGTCAGATGAACCGTGGCGGGCGCCGGGGCGGCGAGGAGCTGGACGTCGTCGAGATAAAACGGCGCGAGCGATCCGCCGGTGCGGTTCTGAATCCAAAACCCGTTTAGGTTCGTGCGCCCGGCGACTCCCAGTGCCGCGAGGCTTACCGTTCGCATCTGCCAGGCGTTGGCGACGGGCGCACTGATCGGCACCGGCGTCAGCGCCTGACCGTTGGCCAGCGCGGTCACCTGCAACGCTTGCCCGCCGGTCGTGCCGCCATGAATCCAGAAGACCAGATTGGTGTATAAGGCGGCGTTCAGATTCTCGTTGTTGTGGATCGCCAAGGCCTGGTACGCCCCGGCCGTGACCTTGATGGACGACGTCCCGGAATGCACCGGCGTCGCATTGGTTTTCACGACCGTCGCCCAGCTCCAGTCCTGCCAGCCGTTGACCAGGCGATCGGTGTAAACCGGCAAATCCGCCTGCGCCCACGCGACGGTGAAGCCCGCCATGATGACGGCCAGCCACCCGACCCGCCCTCGGCGCAACTGCGATTGGCGGCGCCAGATTTTCGCCTGCGACCATTCCGTCGCCGGCTTCATTCGAGAAATCAGCTTTTTCATACGGTCAAGCAAGGTTGCCATTGCCGCAAGGTTGGTGCCAGTTTTAGTATTTCCCGGGCGTGGCGCCGCGGACAGTGGCGCTGTGCCCGTGGAACCGGCCGTTCCACCCTCCCCGCCGCCGCGCGGCCGGGTGGTGTTTCTGACTTGCGCCAGTTCCGCTGGAGTGGTGGCTTGAGCCGCCTGAAGTGGTCGTCCAATTGTTGGCCACTTCATTGGCCTTGTCCGCAAGCCACCCCGCCCGTACCCTGCCGGGAACACCGAACGTGCACATTTCATTTGAAGAACGTCAAACCATCGCGGCTTGCTGAAGGCATTGGAACTCTGGCCGCGCCAGTCATGGCCGTGATTTTGTTCGCCGGCTTGGGGATTCATGCCATCTGGGCGCCCTCGCCTCAAACGGAATTGGGGAAGGGCAAGGTTTTCTCAGTGAACCGGGCGACGGCGCACATTCAACAAATCGCCCGCGAACCCCATCCGGTGGGGGCGAAGGCCCACGATCAAGTCCTCGGATACGTCGTGAAACAATTGCGCGCCTTGTCGCTCGCGGTTCAGGTTCAAGGCGCAACCAACGACACTCTACGTTTGACCAATGTTCTGGCCCGCTGTCCGAAGCCGGCCGGGACCAACGTTGTGCTCTTCGTGGCGCATTATGACTCGGTCCCCACTGGGCCGGGGGCGGCGGATGACGGCGCCGGGGTCGCCACGCTGCTCGAAACCGCCCGTCTGGTTGCCGCCGAAGCGCCCGGCAAAAACGAAGTCGCGTTTTTGTTTACCGACGGTGAAGAAATGAGGGGGTCGCCGGGCGCCAGCGCCTTTATCAAGGACAACGGCGAATTCTTGAAGCACGTCCGCGTGGTCCTCAATTTCGAGGCGCGCGGCAACCGCGGACCGGTGGTGATGTTCGAGACGGGGCCGCACAATCTCGGATTGATGCGCCTGTTGCAGGCCTGTCCCTATCCCGTGGCGACTTCGTTCGCCCAGGATGTCTATCATCGAATGCCTAATGACACCGATCTAAGTCAGTTTCTGGCGGCCGGTTTGACGGGTTACAACTTTGCCGTCATCATGGGCCTCGAAGCCTACCACCGCCCCGAAGACAACTGGCAGAATCTCGACCGCCGCAGCCTGGCCCATTACGGCAGTTACGCCACCACGCTGGCCGGGCGCCTGGCGCAAGCGGACCTCGATTCGCTGCGGTCCTCGCAAGATGGCATTTTCTTTCCTCTGGTTCGAGGCATTCTGGTCGTCTATCCGGCGTCATGGGCCTTCCCCTTGGCGGCCGGCACCTGCGTTGTCTATGGAGTGGTGATGATCCTTGGCCTTGCCCGTCGGCGCGTCCGGATCGGCCACGTTTTGCTGGGAATTGCGTGCGCCCTCGGCGTTCCGGTGGTCATGGCGTTGATCGCAAGCCTTGGCCTGAAGGTGCTGCGAGCCTTGTTCAATCACGTTGCGGATACCTCCACCCTGGTCCTGGTTTCTCATACGTTTACAATGTTGTCCCTGGCACTCACGGTGCTGGGCGTGCTGGCCCTTAAATCCAGGCTGAGCCGGAGGTTGGGCGCGAATGAGATGCTGGCGGGCGCCCTGGTGGTTTGGCTCGTCCTGGCGGTCATCACCGCGTTGTGGCTGCGCGGTCTGAGTTACTTCTTTCTGTGGCCGGCGTTGTCCGGCACGGCAGCACTCTGGATCGTTAGCAGGCAGCATCCTTCGTCCCTCGCCACTGCCAATGCCGCGCTGCTCGGCAGCCTGGCGCCGGGTTGCGTCTTGTTTGCCCCGGCCATGCTGCTCGCCTATCACGCGCTAACAATTGCGTTGCTGCCGGTATTGGTCGGTTTGACCAGCCACCTGATGTTGCTCGCCCGCCTGCCCGAAGCCGGAGCTGGGCCACGGGCCGAGTTGGTTCGCCGGCACGCTCACGATGGTCAACAGAAAACCTGATCCAGATGATCGGGTGTCGCCGGCGGTTTCTGCATTTCCGATTCCCTCAGGCGCAGTCACGCTCCAATTTTCGAGCTGGTCGTGCCCGCGGCCATAGTGCTTCCATGCCGGCAAAACGCCGGCCGGGTCAGGCGCGCGTGTTGGGCGCGCCGGCCAGCGAGCAGGTGATCAATCCGGCTGTGCCACCCGACGCACACTTGCCAGGCAACGGGGTGTCCATTAAATCACGACCTAAGCACACGCAACCATCAGCAATGAAAGCTGCATAACTTCTTTACGTCACGATCATGAAAACGAGCATACGGATGGACGGAATCGCCATGGCAGAGCCCGCCAGCCAGGGACATTGGCGACGGCACCTGACCGGAATCATCATTGCCGCCGGTCTGCTGGCGGGCTCGCTCCCGACCCACGGCCAGACGACGGTCTATGCGTTCACCAATTTCGTTGGGAACCCCACCTCCGCGGGACGAGCCGACGGGACGGGCGCACATGCCCAGTTTCTGAATCCCGTGGGCGTGGCGGCGGACGGCGCCGGCAATCTCTACGTGACCGACAGCGGCACGATCCGGCAGGTCACCCCCGCCGGCGTCGTGACCACGCTGGCGGGGTCCGCGGCGACCGGCTATCAGGACGGGGTCGGCAAGGCGGCGCGGTTCGGCAATCCCGCCAGCATCGCCGTGGCGCCCGATGGCAGCCTGTTTGTCGCCGATTCCTACAGTAACTACGTGATCCGCAAGGTCACGCCTGCCGGAACGAACTCGGTGGTCACGACCGTGGCGGGAAAGGCGGGCATATCGGGCAAGACGGACGGGGAAGGAAGCGCGGCCCGATTCGGCAACCCCAACGGCATCGCGGTGGACGCGCAAGGGTGCCTGTACGTCACCGATTTAGGCAACCGCACGATCCGGAAGCTTACGCCGATTGGCACCAACTGGCTGGTGACGACACTGGCCGGACAGGCTGGGGCGTACGGCACGGCGGACGGCATCGGCAGCGCTGCGCGATTCGAGAACTTGGTGGGCGTGGCGTCGGACAACGCTGGCAACCTATGGGTGGCGGACGAGCAAGCCACCCGTAAGGTGACGCCCGCCGGCGTGGTGACGACCTTTGCCGGCGGTGGAGAAAACAACCCGGCGGGGTTGAGCTACCCCTCGGGCGTCGTAGTGGACGACGCGGACGCCGTGTTCGTGATCAATGAAGGAAACAACACGATCTTGGAGATTACGCCGGACCGTGTCGCGCGGACGGTGGCTGGGACGGCGGGGCCCTCCGGTAGCGCCGACGGCGTGGGCAGTGCCGCCCGATTCAACCAACCACGCGGGATCGCGGTTGACCGCGCCGGCAATCTCTACGTGGCCGATACCCTCAACCATCGGATTACCAAGGGAACGCCCGCGGTCGTCCTGCAACCACCGACACTCTCGTCTTATTTCGACGGCGAAAACCTCTACCTGGCCTGGCCCGCGGACCACCTGGGCTGGATGCTCGAGGCCCGGACGAACGCGATCGGCATCGGCACAGGCACGAACTGGTTCCCGCTGCCCGACTCAGCCACCAACACCGAGTACATGGTCGGTAATCCCGCCGGCCCGGCCGGTTTGTTCCGGCTGCGCTCGCCGTGACGCGAACGAAAGGCCCGCGAAACCGCCCCGGCACCTTCGGCGGTCGGCGAGTGGGTGATCAATCCGGCTGTGCCACCCGACGCACACTTGCCAGGCAACGGTGTGGCCAGTACATTTTCATCCAAGCACACGCAGCAACAGCCATGCGAGTGACTTGATGAAGTCCTCTGCGCCCACCGCCACGGCCCGGCAAGGTCACGGTTTCACCCTGATCGAGTTGCTGGTCGTCATCGCCATCATCGCCATCCTGGCCGGCCTGCTGCTGCCCGCGTTGGGCCGCGCCAAGGCCAAGGCGCAGGAGATCCAGTGCCTGAACAACCTCCGGCAGATCACCATCGCCGCCGTCATGTATCAGCAGGACACCGGGAAATCGCTGGACTATAACATAACGGAAACCCTCTGGATGCAGACGCTGATCGCCTATGACATCCGCGTGAACAACATCCGGCTGTGTCCCACGGCCGCGAAGCGACCCGCCTCCATGCCTGACGCGACGGCCGGCAACGCGGCCGCGCCTTGGAACTGGTCGGCGGCGGTGCTCACCAACCTGCTGGGCAGCTACGCGATCAACGGCTGGCTCTATTACTACGACACGAGCAACGCCGACGGCATCAGCCGGTGGATCGGCGCCGACCAGCTCCCCAAGTTCTTCCAGAAAGACAGCGCCATCGCCTCCCCCTCCACCACCCCCTTTTTCCTGGACGCACTCTGGCCCGATCTCTGGCCGACCAAGGCCGACGTTCCGCCCGGCGACCTCTTCGCGGGCGACGAGACGACCAGCCTCGGGCGCTGCTGCCTGGCGCGACACCCGTTGCTGCGCGGGGCCAAGGCGAAGTCCGGGCAACCCCTGCCCAGCGCGGTCAACGTGAGTTACGCCGATGGACATGCAGCCAAGTTGCGACTCCAAGACATCAAAACACCAACCTGGCACGTCGGCTACACCCCCATCAGCAATCCCTGGAGCACCTCACCGTAAGAGCGTCTCCAACGGCCTGGACAGGAAAATGAGTGACGGTCGTTGACCACAATTACCGTGTTTCCAGAACCCAGATGCCAGCGAGCCCAGATGGCGTCCTCGCGAGCCGGCGGGAAAGTTGAGAGGGTGGTGGGTTGAGAGTTGAGACTGGTGGGGTGAGCGCCTGTCTGCGTGCGGTCACGCACAGGCAGGTCCTCGCGAGCCGTAATCAGGTTGATAGTTGATGGTTGAGAGTTGAGCGACCGGAGGAGGGTCGCGGCAAACCTCGCACGCCGACCGCACGAACCCTCGCGAATTCGCAACTCGAAACTCGCAATTCTCTGGTGGGGCTGAACACTTCAAACTTGAAACTTGAAACTCTGAACTTCTTTCCGGCTGGTCATCGCCTCGCCCCACCAAATCAGTACACTGCCTCCCGGTGATGGCGTTTGCGCCCGCCGCCGGCCCCCGGTAACCTGACCGCGCGTGTTTGAAACCTGCGTCATCCGCGGTCGCCGCTTTGCCCCCGCGCGGTTTTGCGCGCCGCTGGCCGGCTACACCCACAGTGCCTTCCGCCGATTGTTGGCAGCCTGGGGCGGCCCGGGGGCGCTCTGGACCGAGATGCTCGCCGCCCGCCAGGTCCGCAGCGAGAACTTCGCCACATCGCCCTGGCTCCGCCGCCGCCCCGCCGAGGGCTTCGTCTTCTACCAGCTCATGGCCCGGCAGGGCGATCCGCTCGACCGGGTTCTCGACCACCTCGGCGCCCAGGGCGTCGAAGGCCTGGACCTGAACCTCGCGTGCAACGCCCGCACCGCGCGGGCCTGCGCCGCCGGCAGCGCCCTCTTCGACGATCTCGCCGCCCTCCGCGTCGTGGTGGCCGACGCCCGTCATCACTGGCCGGGAATCCTCACCGCCAAAATCCGGCTGGGCCACGACCGGCCCAACTGGACGGTGCCGTTCACCGCGCGCCTGCAGTTGCTCGCCGACGAAGGCGTGGATGCCCTCGTTCTGCATCCACGGTTCTTCGAGGAAAAGTTCAAGCGCCGCGCCCGGCTGGAACTGATCCCCTGGGCGGCCTCGCTGACGCGTCTGCCGCTGGTGGCCAACGGCGACATCACCGGACCGGAACACGTCGCGGCGCACGCCGCCGACCTCCAACCGGCCGCCGCCATCATGCTCGGCCGGATGGCGGTCACCCGCCCGTGGGTGTTCGCGCACTGGGATCGAGCCGCCCCGGTGGACCTCGCCGGAGTCTGGCGCACGTTGCATGATTTCGTCGTCGAGGATTTTCCACCCGCCGTGGCGCTGCGCCGGCTGCAGATGTTCACCCGGTACTTCGCTGCGAACTTCAAGTTCGGCCATCAGTTCCATGTCGCCGTTCAGAACGCCGCGTCCCTCGCGGAGGCCCGGGCGCGCGCCGACGATTTCCTGGCTTGTTCCCCTGTCCTCGTCAGCCAGCCGGCCCTCGGTCTGATCTGAGCCGCCGCCGGCTCGACTTCGCCAGCGTTGCGGCTAATCTCCCCCGTCATGGCAGCGCCACTCACTTCCTTCACCGGCCCGCTCGACCGCGCGCAGGCCGACACCTTGCGTGCCTGGCTGGACGCCAACCACTGGCGCTTCCGCGAGGCGCCCTACGCCCGCTTCGCGGCGGAAAAGGAAAAGGTCAACGTGGTTTTCTACGAGAGCGGCAAACTGGTCGTGCAAGGCAAGGGCACCGGCGACTTTGTCGAGTTCGTGCTCGAACCCGTCGTCCTCAAGCAAGCCCGGCTGGGCTACGAAACCGTGCTGAATCCGGATCTGCTGCTGCCGCGCCTCGGCGTGGACGAAAGCGGCAAGGGCGACTTCTTCGGCCCGCTGTGTGTCGCCGGTGTTTATGTGAACGCGGCCGTGATCAAGGCCTGGGAAGGCGCGGGCATCCGTGATTCGAAGAACATTTCCAGCGACCGGCAGATCGGCGTGCTGGCCCGGCGCATCCGCGAAACGCCGGGCTGCGTGTTCAGCGTCGTGCCGATCGGCAACGAGGCCTACAACCGGCTCCACGCGAAGATGGGCAGTGTGAACCGCCTCCTCGCCTGGGGCCACGCGCGGGTCATTGAGAACCTGATGCTCCAGCAGCACCGCATGGAGCCACCGCCCGTGCGGGCGATCAGCGACCAGTTCGCGCACGACAAGCAGACCGTGGCCAAGGCGTTAATGAGCCTCGGCCGCGAGATCGAACTGGTCCAACGTCACCGGGCGGAGGCGGATCTGGCGGTCGCGGCGGCTTCGATTTTGGCGCGCGATGAATTCGTCACGCGGCTCGGCCTGCTGGAGAAGGAGTTCGGGCTGGCCCTCCCGAAGGGCGCTTCGGCGGCAGTGGACGCGGCAGCGAAGGAGTTCATCGCCCGCCACGGCGCGGCAGCGCTGCCGCGCGTGGCGAAAACACACTTCCGGACCGCTCTCCGCGCGCAGGGCCTGCCCGAGCCGCCGAAGGTTGAATGGCGCCGCGCCCCGCCGCGAGCACGCGACGGGAGTTCTTGATCGCGCCTCGACACCGCGGACGCGGTTCTGGCAACATTCCGCCGTGGGTGTTTCGCTTAAGGAATTCGAGGCGATGCGGGATCGCGTCCAGGGCAACCGGCGCACCGCGGCGCCGGTCCTGTCCGCCAGCGTCGTGTCCGCGGCGGCGGCGCACGCGGTGATCCTCGGCATTGACCCCTCGCTGCGCGGCACGGGTTACGGCGTCATCCGCCTCGGCCGGTCGGAGCCGACCGCGCTCATTCATGGCGTCGCGTATTGTCCGGCGGGCTGGGAACGTTCGCGCTGCCTGGTGCGGATCGCCACGACCCTCCGCGACGTGATCCGGCAGTTCCAGCCGACGGCGTGCGCGGTGGAAGGCCTGTTCTACGCCCAGAACCTCCAGACGGCCCTGATCATGGGCGAGGCGCGCGGCGCGGCGCTGGTCGCCGCGGCGGAGGCCGGCCTGACGATCGTCGAAATCGCGCCGCGCAAGGTGAAGCAGGCCATCGTCGGCTATGGCGCGGCGCAAAAGCTGGCCGTGGCGAAGATGGTCCAGCGCCTGTTGCGCCTGCCGGAACTGCCGACGCCCGACGCCGCCGACGCCCTCGCCCTGGCGCTCGTGCTGGCCCAGGAGCAGCGACGTTACTCGCTGAACCCATTGAAGCGGATTTGACATGATTGCCTTTTTGCAGGGTCTGCTGGTGGAGGCGCTGCCCACGCAGGTGACGATCGCGGTCGGCGGCGTTGGCTACGAGGTCTTCATTCCGCTGTCCTCCTACGACAAGCTGCCCGCACCCGGCAGCGAGGTGAAACTGCTGACCCATCTCGCGATCCGCGAGGATGCCCACGTGCTCTACGGTTTTGCCACGGCAGCGGAGCGAGACCTGTTCTGTCTGCTCATCAACACCGTCAGCGGCATCGGACCCCGGATCGCGCTCAACGTCTTGAGCGGCATGACGCCAACGGTATTCCGTGGCGCTGTGGCGACGGGCGACGTCAAGGCCTTGTCGCGCATCAATGGCGTCGGCAAAAAGACCGCCGAACGCATCGTCGTCGAACTGAAGGACAAGATCGGAGCGGCGGGCGCGTGGGAGGCGAGCAGCGCGGCCCGGGCCGTCGCGCCGGGCGAGCAACGGTCGAACGACGCCGTCCTGGCCCTGCTGGCGCTGGGGTACAAACCGGTCGAAGCCCACGACGCCATGCGCGCGGCATTGGCGGTGCTGGGCGAGCCGGCGACCGTCGAGGAGTTGGTCCGGGTCGCGCTGAAGCAAGGGGCGCGATGACGGCACCGGATTCAGCGTCCCCGGCGCCGAACCCGCGACCACGGGTCGTCGTGCCCGAGAAGGCGACCCTGGGCGGCCGCATCCTGGCCCGGGTGATTTTCCTGGCGGTGCATGGCATCAACGCGACGCTGCGATACGAACTGGAAGATCCCGCAGATTCACTCGCGGAAGTACGACAGCGGCCGGCGATTTTTGCGATCTGGCACAACCGGCTGGCCCTGTCACTCATGCTCTACCGGCGCTATGTGCTCCAGCGCACGAAAGGCCGGCGCATGGCCGCCGTGGTCAGCGCCAGCCGCGATGGGGGGATGCTGGCGCGGGCGCTCGAGCTCTTCGGAGTGCAACCGGTGCGCGGTTCCTCCAGCCGGCGTGGGACGCGGGCCATCCTCGAACTCACCGCCTGGGCGGAGCGAGGCTATGATCTGGCCATCACGCCGGACGGGCCGCGCGGACCACGGTATGTGCTGCAAAGCGGCGTCGTGGCGGCCGCCCAATTGACCGGCCTGCCCATCTTGCCGGTCGGCGTGCATATCGTCTGGAAGCGGCAGTTCCACAGTTGGGACAGGTTCCAGTTGCCGATGCCTCTCAGCCGCTGCCGCGTGCACATGGGCCCCCTGATCCGGGTGCCGCCGCAGATTGGGGAGGAGGAGCGCGAAACCTTCCGCCAGCTTGTCGAAACGCAACTGCGGGCCGTGACCACGGACTGAGGCCGCCGGCAACGCGGCGTCAGTTTTCGAGCGCCTGTGCGAGGTGAGGCGTATAGAGCTTCGGCTCCAGCAGAAAGGAGTCGTGCCCCTTGTCCGAGTGAACCGTGATCCAGATGTGCGGCACGTGGCAGCGCTTCAACAGCCCCGTGAGCCGCGCCTGTTCCTGCGGGTGAAACATCACGTCCGAATCCATGCTGAAAACCAGAAACTCCTGCTGCCGGCAGCGCTCGAAGACCTCCGTCAGGTTCGCGGCCCCGGACTCACGCACCAGATCGAACCACTGCCAGGCATCGAGGATGCGCAGATAGGTGTTCGCGTCGAAGCGCCGCACAAACTTCTCGCCCTGGTAAAGCATGTAGGACTCCACCGGGCTGTTCATTTCGTACCAGCCAAACGGCGGCTTGTGGCTGACGACCTCGTTGCGCGCCCGCTCCCGCAACGCCTCCAGCGAGATGAAGGTCTTGTGCGCGATGCGGCGCGCCAGCGCCAGTCCGATGTCCGGTTTTGGACCGCCATAGTAGGCGCCACCCTTGAAATTGGGGTCGGCCTCGATCGCCGTGACCTGCTCGAAGTTGAGAATGCGCTGATAAATGGTCGTCTCAATCCCCGTGCCAATGGGCACCACCGTCCGCACCCGATCCGCGTGACGCGTGGCCACCAGCAGCGCGAGAAAACCGCCGATGGAGGCGCCCACCACCGCGCGCAGCCGGTGAACGCCCAAGTGGTCGAGCAGCTTCATCTGCGAGTCCACGATGTCGCTCATCCGCAACACCGGAAACTCGGGCCCCCAAGGTCGGCCGGTGGCCGGATTGACCGAGGCCGGTCCGGTGGAACCGTAGCAACCGCCCAGGTAGTTCGCGCACACCACACAAAAACGCCCGGTGTCCAGCGCCTTGCCCGGCCCGACAAACCCGTCCCACCACCCCAACTGCACCTCGTCGGTCCAGCGGCCGTCGAGGCCGGGCACGTCGAGGTTGGTGCCCGCCGCGTGCTGCGAACCGGTCATCGCGTGAAACAGCAGGATGACGTTCGAGCGGTCGGCGTTCATCCGGCCATAGGTTTCATAGGCCAGCGTGAAACGATCGAGGGCGCCGCCGACGGCCAGCGGGAGCGGCGCCTTCGCGTTGCGAAACTCAAAAAACTTGGTGCTAACCTTGCCGATGGAACGGGTCATACAAACGCGGTTCATTGTGGAACGGATGTGCCACCAACGCAAGGACGAGCAGAAACGAATGAGCAGAAACGGGTGGTGTCCGAATGGGGATTCCCGGTGGGGCGAGGCTCCGACGAGCCGGAAAGAAGTTCGGAGTTTCAAGTTTCAAGTTTGAAGTGTTCAGCCCAACCAGAGAATCTCGAGGTGCGAGGTGCGAATTGCGAGGTGCGAGTTACGAATTCGCGAGGGTTCGTGCGGTCGGCGTGCGAGGTTTGCCGCGACCCTCCTCCGGTCGCTCAACTCTCAACTCACCACCCTCTCAACCTTCCCGCCGGCTCGCGGGCAGGGAAGGATGGGGTGACTGACGGGATTTGAACCCGCGACAGCCAGATCCACAATCTGGAGCTCTAACCAGGCTGAGCTACAGCCACCACTCTGCTGGGACTGTCGCAAGCCCCAGCGCCTCAAGCAACCGGAAACGACACCAGGCCGTCAATCGGCAGGGCATACCGGTCCTCGGGCTTTGGATCGGCGGCGGTTCCTTCTCCGCTCGCCTGAGACGACGGACCACGGACGAACGGTGGGTCGTGGGCCGCTGGGCCGCGACGGGATCGTTCAGCCAACGGCGGAGCATCTGGTGGTGGCGAGGAATCTCACAGCGCAAGCTGCCCGCCCCGCCGTCGTGCCGCTTCGTGCCAACGGTTCCAAAACGTCGCTTCGCCAGCCGCCGGGTGCGTTGGCTCGTTGAATTCCCGGTCGCGGACCGCCCTGCCCCGCCGGATTAAAACTGCTTCAGGAACCGCACGTCATTCTCGTAGAAAAGGCGGATGTCGCTGATGCCGTAACGGAGCATGGCGATGCGCTCGATGCCAAAGCCGAACGCCCAGCCGGTCCACACCTCGGGATCGTAGCCGACGGTTTCGAACACCTGCGGGTGGACCATGCCGCATCCGGCGATCTCGAGCCAGTCCTTGCCCATCTTCCTCACCAGCGGGCTGGCGAAATCAATTTCATAGCTCGGCTCGGTGTAGCTGAAATAGTGCGGGCGGAAGCGAATCTTCACGTCGTCGCCCATCAGCTCGCGAAAAACGAATTCGACCGTGCCCTTGAGGTCGCTGGCGGTGACGCCGCGGTCCACATAAAGCCCCTCGATCTGCTGGAAGGTCGGGTTGTGCGTGGCATCGGCGTTGTCGCGGCGGTAAACGCGGCCGGGCACGATGATCCGCACCGGCGGCGGCTGCCTTTCCATGACCCGGATTTGCACGGACGACGTGTGGGTACGGAGCAGGAGCTGGGAGTTGGCCGCCGCCGGTTGGGCACCGTCCGGTTTCGCGAGATAGAACGTGTCCTGCGTGTCGCGGGCCGGATGGTCGGCCGGCGTGTTGAGCGCATCGAAGCAATGGTATTCGTCCTCGATCTCCGGTCCGTCAGCCACGACGAAGCCGATTTTGCGGAAGCTGCGGACGATGTCCTCGGTGACCTGGGTCAGCGGGTGAAGCCGGCCCAGGGGGCGGCGACGGCCGGGCAGCGTGAAGTCGGTCGGCACGGCCGGCAGGGCCGCCTGGAGTTCGAGTTCGGCGCGGCGGGCGGTGAGTGCGGCTTCAAGCTCGGCCTTGGTGGTGTTGATCAGTTTGCCGGCGGCGGGTCTTTCCTCCTTCGGCAGTGTTCCCAACTGCTTCATCAGCGCCGTGAACCGGCCGTTGGTGCCGAGGAAGGCGGAGCGCGCCTGTTCGAGCGCCGCCAGGTCGCGCGCGGCGCGCAGCTCGGCGAAGGCGGATTGCTTCAGCGGTTCGATCTGGTCAAGAAAACTGGCCATGACAAATTCTGGTTTTCCGTCGCCGGCAAGCCAAGCACGAACCCGGTGCCGTTGCCATCCGAAACTCGCGCGCAAACGGACTTGGGTAGAACAGGCCACTGGCCTGTGCCGTCGGGCGACGCGCCCGACGGAATGGCTGCGCGACGGAATTCGATGAGGTCACTGGTTTTTGAGTCTCTCTCCCCATTCCGCCCGGCGAGTCGCCGGGCGGGACGGGCGCCTGCCTGCCGGCAGGCAGGAGTCGCCCGTGCCACCTCCGACCGCTACATCAGCTTCCGCCCGAGATCGGGACTCCTCGCAACCCGCGTGAGCGCCTGAGCGCGTGGCATTGATGCGCATCGGCGCGCATCGGCCCGCGTAAATCCTGCGTGGGGATGCCGCGCTTCTTTGCGAGTGGATCAACATACCAGTGGTAATTCCCCAGTTCAGAATAGAAAAGATACGGCGAGTTTTCATGCCACCATTTTTCCCATGCGTCGGGTCCGGCAATGGCGCCTGTTCCCTCCGGCGCATAACGGGCGAGCAGAATCTCTGCTGCCGGCCTCGTCTTGTCATCCCGCAAGGCAGCGATGGTTTTGGGAAAGAAATCCGGCGAGTCGAATACAATTCCCAGCGATTTGGCCTCCGCATCAATTTCCAGCAGCTTTTGGGGGTTCGGATGCAGCCAAGGGCTCGCGGATTCAAACCAGACCGTTGCGTTCGTCACGTTATGCCAGTCAAACGTGGCCAGGGTTTCTGCCGTGAACACACTGGGCATTTCCTTGGGAAAACTGGCGAAGTAACGCTTTGCCCGGCTGCGGCTGATCGCGATCTTGTCCGGGCCAAAAACCGACGGCGAGACATCAATGGGCCGGTCTTCGGTGAACCGGCTGATGTACGCAATCCCGTTGACGAGCATGGCACGTCCAGTCGCATTCATTTCCGCCGGCGACTGCTCAAACCCGAAATGCAGCAGATTGCCCTGCCGCCAGAACGCCGCCGAACGTGGCGTCTGCTCATTGATGCCGCCGCAAAACACCTCCACTTCCGGCAGGTCGGCAAATTCGTAGTAGTGCGATGCCCAGCCGCGCTGGTAATCGTTGATGACCGTGTGAAAACTGCGAATGTTGTCCACCAGCGGCAGAACCGGAATGGTGTCCGCCTTCAATTCATGGGTGAATTGGGTCGGCGTCGGGATGTTCGTGGTGGCGTCAATGTTCACCAGCATCGGGGATTTGAAAATATCGTGCTTCCTGACCCCGTAAGCGACGGGCGCCAGACAAGTGCAGCCGGAGCCGCCATGGAGCTTCCAGGCGACGGCAAGGTTCAATCCGGCGCTGCCGAGTAGAACCGTGGGCTTCCTCCATGCCTCGCGTTTGCCCAGGGGCGAACCATCCAGCCATGAACCGCGCATCACCTGACTCTGCCGCCAATCCAAAAGCACCACGTCAAAAACCTCCGCCTGCGCTGGCTTGAACTGCTCGCGCGCGACTGACTCGACGTTCGCAAAGTGCGCCTTGAGCAGCGGCGTGAAATCACCAGCGCGATGTCCGATGTAGAGCACCCGCAGCGGCAACAAGGCATCTGCGGGAAAGACGGTGGCTGGCAAAACCATCACCAACGCCAGCAGGAAGAGGCAAGTGATCGAGGATGGCATTTTTGACACTCGGCGGGTAACGGAGAATTGGGCTCCCAACGTGCTCATCGCCGCCCATTGTACGCCCATGCCGGCTGTAGGCAAGTGGGGCGTTCTGAGTTTGTCGCGTTTTAGTTCCTCCGCCGTTCACCACAGCAGCGGGAGTCCTGATCTGGGAACCTGGGTGAATCACTCCACCCACGCGTAGGTTGCCGGGGCGATCTTCTTGATCTGCTTCACCTTCCTGCCGGTTGACGAAAACCAGACATGGAGGTTGCCAGGCTTCGCCTTGAACTTGCTGGCGATCTCTTTGACGGTGAGGCCCGCTTCAAACCTGCGACGGCTATCGCTACTTTGGCCCCGCGCTTTCCTTCCGGACCACCACAACGTCCCCAAGGTCGATTGGAGGAATCTCGACCGCATTGAGCGCGTTACCGAGGCTTGAAGGATCGTTTTCCGGTCGGTTAGGCACTTCAATCTGCTGGTCGAGGGTGACGTCTTCGATCTTGCCCAAAAGCCGGTAAATTCCGGGAGTAATAGCATTGCGTGACTCAAATCTGCCGTCCGGTGCGATGATTAGCCGCCCCAGATCGAAAAACGACCGCATCCATTGCTTTGTGTTAAGCCCATTTGGCGATGGCGCTGAATCAGAAGGCCAATCGCTTTCCAAAACAGCGTATGCTGGCTGCTTAATCGAACCCTCTTCACGCCCGGCCAGGATGAAGCGGCCCTTTACGTGATAGCCCGTTTCGACGATTCTCACTTCCGTGGTCTCGCCCGCCGTGGTCTGAATCCAAGTAGGGTGATGGTATGGAGGCGTCGCCGGATCCTCTATGACGTCTGCCTCCAGCCACACGCACAGACGCCCTTGCGGTACGAACTCAAAGGAGAATCGGCCATCCTCCGTAGACCTCGAATGGAACTCCTGGGAATCCAACCGCATGCATGCCGACGAGTTCATGGCTAACAGATCATCCATGATCACGTAGCGCACAGGCCGATTGCGTGCGGTCGCGTCGATGGTCCCTTCAATGCGGCCCCAGGGCTGCAGATGAACTTCCATGACCTCCTTTGGATTGCTCACGGCAACACGAGCAAAGCCATTGCTGCACGCAGCGACAAGGAGGGAGGCGTTCGGTTCCTCCGGGAAGGCGAACTTTCCATTTTCATCCGCATCGACTATCAACCGGTCTGCGGCAGCCCGCCGAGCAAAGCACGCACGCCCCAGGGATGCGCCGTGTTCCGGACTGAGCAAGGCCAGTTCGGCGCCTGCCGCCGGCTGACCATCTGTGCGCCACACTGTTCCCCGGACGGTTTTCAATGGATCGACGGGCTGCAGAGCGACGTCGACAACGCCGTTCGAGTCCGGCTGTAACCACGTGGAAACAAAGGGCGAGTAGTCCTCCGCCTCGATACGAAAGCGCCAAGGGCCAGGTCCATTTTCGAAATACACCTGAAAGGTGCCGTCGGTGCTGCGCCGTGTCTCGCCGCGGAACCAGCTATTCTCCCCTTCGCCATAACCCGGAAAGGATTTTATTTCCTTCCGCACCAGCTCACCCGTTCGAGCATCGGTGACCCGGCCAGTGACTACAAACACTCGGCGAAGCTGGATTACATGTTCTTCTCCGTCCGCTTTCACCAAGGGGCCACGAGACATGGAAAAGTCCGGGTGTCTGGAAGCACAAAGGTTCAACATCCTATCGGTGGGCGCCGAGGTCCATTCGACTCGGCCATCTGGCCCGCTCTGTGCGCTCCAGTTCATGCCCGGCATATACGTCCCTCCCGGCCCGGTCAAAGCAACGGTCCCATTGGCCACGGCGTTCCCATCCTCGTCCACCAATCGCAGGCGCAACCTCCCTCCCGGCTTGAGTCGAACCTCCACCCGTTCCACTTCCTCCTTGAGGTTCACTTTCAAATAGTCTTGGGCGAAGCCCGGCGCGGTCACGATGAAGTCGAAATCACCGGGGGGCAATCCCTGGATGGAGAACACGCCCAGCGTATCGGCTTCCGTGTGGACGGAGTCCGTGGAAGAAGGTTCATGTTCAATCTTCGCCCCAGCAATCTGTTTTCCTTCCTCGGTCATGATGCTGCCTGTCAGCGTCACCCCTCGGTTCAGGGTGGTGACCAACCTGCCGCTCCAGAGGAGCTTCATCGACTCACTTTGTGGCTCGTCACCGTAGCCCCAACTCCCGGACACGATTTTAGTGGGCGCGAAATCCGGGTGTCGCACACGCAGGCCGGGAGTGCGCCGGGAACGGGGATCAATCAAAGCGCACGTCCACCAACCATTTCGATCCGACTTGGCCACGGGAGCGGCGCTCAAGAAACCGGGCCGTTCGCGCGGGTTTTCCTCCTGTGCCATGTCGCTGATCCCAAACTCCATCTCCACGACCGCGTCGGCTACTGGCCGGCCATCTTTGCTCCTTAGCCAACCTCCGAGATAGTTCGTCGCTCGGTCCACGCGTAACGTGTATTCGGTTGGGATCGCGGGATCAAGATACGTCCGCCAAGTGGCAAATCGAGCCACCCAACCTGAGGCGATGACACCGACGTCCAGTCGCATAGTAGCGGGAGGATAAGGGACATCCGCACTCCCGGTGTCATCCGTCGAAAGGTCGAAGCGCTGTTTCCATCCGTCATCGCCGACGGTGTTGACGGCGAGTCGCGCGCCGCCGACGGGCTCGCCCGAATCCTTCGCTAACACGCGGAAGCGCATAGCGTGCTCCTTGGTCCTGGTTGATGGATGAGATCGCGCTGCGGGCGGCACGGCAGCCGTTCTGGTTGATGCCTCCACCGGCGGCCCAACGTGTTCCGGGCTGCTTTTCGAGTTGGAGATGGCAGGGGTATGCGCTGCCAAGACGACACACAGCCACGCCAGCCCGCAAAGCGAGACGGCCACTCCTCCGGTCAAAGTGAACTTCGCCCAGCGCCAGGCATCCAGGGTTTCCTGGGCGAGTCGCGGCAAAACGCTCGACGCCGAAATGCCCGCGGCAGCGGTCTTCAACACGGAAGCCGCCAAGCCAACCGGGAGGGCCTGAACGGTTTGCTCTGCCATGAGTCCAGCTAAGACCGTGCCCCCGACGGCCACACCACGCCGGACCAGAAAACCTCTCATCTTCTCTATGGCTCGGTTCACGCGTTTCTTGGCGGCCTCCTCGCTCAGGCCCAAGTGCCGGCCGACCTCCAGCAAAGGCCTTTTCTCATAGAACCGCAGGAGGATTGCCTGACGGTCGACCTCGGAAAGGCTGGCCACTGCTTGGTCGAGGTAGGGTTCGAGCTGGTTCCAGACAGCCTCGCTTTCATCAGGCATAATGGTCGATGGGATCATAGACGCTGCCGTTTCTTCGCGGCTCTTTCGCCGCCTTTCCGCGCGTAAGGCACGATTGGCCACAAACCGGGTGGTTCGGAAAAGCCAGCCGCCCAAAAGAACTCCGGAACGCAGGCTCCCGGCCTTCCGTGCCAACAGCACGAAGACAGACTGGGCCACATCCTCAGCCAGGGCCGAATTCCCCAGATGGCGCAGGGCCACCGAATAAACCCAAGCCAGGTGGCGTCGGACCAACTGGCCGAAGGCCGCTTCCGAGCGGTCACGGGCGTAAGCTTCAAGCAGTTCCCGATCGTCCATAACGCGCAATGTCCTTTACCTCTCAATCCCCGCCAACCGAAAAAGGGGACAAGGAATCGAAAGGGCCCCTTCCCTTGGACAGCCTCCGGGGCTCACCGTAATGAGGCTCACGATGCCATCGGTGCGTGGCTTCAGCTTCTACGCGGACGCCAGCCCGGAAGGGGTTGCGCGGTCGATCATCCGGAGGAACGCCAGTCATTCCTTGTGGGTGTGTTGCTCCGCCGTGCGGCTCAGGATTTTTCCGTCCGGATAGGGCGGCAAAAAGGGTGACCGTCCCGTGCCGGATAAGGAAACCCTGACCGCCGCTGAAAATCAACGGACGATCAGGGAGATTCCGAAACCAACGACGGCGTTGGATTCCTTGGTGGCGGATTCACCGATCAACCCACCCACGCGTACGTGGCCGGCTTCACCTTTTTGATTTCTTTGACCTTTTTGCCGGTGCTGCCGAACCACACGTAAACGCCCTGGGGTTTGACGCCGAGCTTGATCGCGATTTCCTTGACCGTGATACCCGCCTTCCCGGCTCCCTTGACCAGTTCAATGACGGCATCCTTCGTCGCGCCAGACTTCTTTGCCCTAATTTTTCGCGCCGCCGGCTTCTGTGCCTTGGGTTCTTCCGCTTTCGCTGCTGCTGCAGGCCCGGTAACGGGTGCTGCGGTGCCGGACCATCCATATTTACCAGGGGCGAGCTTTTTGATCTCCTTGACCGTTTTGCCCGTGGAAGAGAACCACACGTGAACATTGCCGGGTTTCACCTTCAGTTTGGCGGCAATGTCCTGCACGGAGAGAGCCGCCGGTTACTTCTTCTTGAGCAGACCGCCGAGGCCCTTGGTCACGTCACCCACGCTCTTGGTCGCCGTGCCGACGGCATCGCCGGCGGCCTTGCCGGCGGAGTCCACGACCGCCGCGCCGAGCTTGCTGACCGACTGTCCGATCGCCGCCACGGTTTTTTCGGAAACCTCATTAAGCAGCTTGGCCGCCAAGTCCGACACCGTGATGCCTTCCGATCCGGTCCCGAGGTTGGCCAAGTGGATTTCCGGCAACGTCAGCGTGATCGGCTGGCCACCGGAGAAGAGGGTGCTCGCGGTCACCTTCGCCCCGGTGATCGTGAACTCATCCACTTGCAGCTTCTTTGAGGGGCCGCCAGCGCTTTTCCCGCCGGCCGCCGAACCGCCCGTGAACGACTGCACATTCGCCAGGATTTTGGTGAAGTTGTTGTCCTGCGGGCCGCCCTCGAACGTGATGTCGGGGCTGGCGATGCGGATGGCGCGCACGACAATCTTTTCCAAGAACAGCGACGACGGTTTTATGTCAAGGGCGATCTCCCTGGCCTGGAAAGCGGACGGCTGCTTGTAGCCTGCGGGGTTGCCGACGAACAAACCCCTTAGCGTGCCCGTGCCGGAGAGGAGCGAGATGTTGGCTCCATCGAGTTTCATCTCCACCTTCGCGACTTTCGGACCGACCGTCTCCACGGCTTTCTTGACCAGCGGATTGATGAAGATGAGCGGGAGGGCCACGGCCACGGCCAGCAATAACACCAGGACCGCCAGGACGATCACGATGACGCGCTTTTTCATCGATCGGAGGTTAGGCCAAACACGCCATTTGTAAAGGCGGGGAGGCCCCTCGTCACAGCTCGATTTGCATGCCAAGTTCGACCACGCGGTTGGCCGGCAGGCGGAAGAACGCAGTGGCGCGCTGGGCGTTGCGGGCCATCAGGGCGAAGAGTTCCTCGCGCCAGTGCGACATGGCGCCGCGGCGCTTCGGGATGATCGTTTCGCTGCTCAGGAAGAAAGTGGTTTCCTGCGGCCGGAAGGCCACGCCCTGCGCCTCGCAGGCGCGCAGCAGCAGCAGCACGTCGGGTTCGTCCATGAATCCATAATGCCCGGTGACCCGGCAGAACCCGCAGGTCAGCGGTTCGACATTGACCCGTTCGGTGACGGGGACATGCGCGGTCTCGTGGACACGCACGGTCAGGAGGATGACCCGCTCATGGAGGACTTTGTTGTGTTTGAGATTGTGCAGCAGGGCGAGTGGCGTTCCTTGCAGGTTGCCGGCCAGGAATACCGCGGTGCCCGGCACCCGGAGCGTGGAGATCTGCGCCATCTCCGCCAGGAAGATGTCCAGCGGCAGACTGGCGGCCTGCAACCGCTCGCGCAGGATGCCGCGCCCCTTCTGCCAGGTGGACATCATCGCATAGACCACTCCGCCGATCACCAGCGGCACCCAGCCGCCGTGGGCCACCTTCAGCAGATTGGCGAGGCAGAAGGTGAGTTCGAGCGCCAGGAAGCACGCGCACAGTGCCCCGGCCTTGAGCACGCTCCAACCCCAGATCCGCCGCGCCGCAAAATAGAACAGCACGCTGGTGATGACCATCGTCATGGTGACGGCGACACCGTAGGCCGCTGCCAGGCGAGTGGACGAACCGAAGCCCAGGACCAAGGCAACACACACGACCGCCAAGGTGTGATTCACCCGCGGCACATAAACCTGTCCGCGTTCGGCCGAGGAGGTGTGCTGGACCGCCAGGCGCGGGAAATAACCCAACTGGATGGCCTGCATGGTCAGCGAAAACGTCCCCGAAATCAGCGCCTGCGAGGCGATCACCGTGGCCGCCGTGGCCAACACCACCAGCGGATAAACGCCCCAGGTCGGCGCCAGTTGGTAAAACGGATTCACGGTCGTGGCCGGGTCGGCGAGCACCAACGCGCCCTGCCCCAGATAATTCAGCATCAAGCCGGGCAGGACGATACACCACCAGGCCCGGCGGATCGGCCGCGCGCCGAAATGCCCCATGTCGGCGTACAGCGCCTCCGCGCCGGTGACCGCCAGCACAACCGCGCCCATCACCATGAAACCACCCATCCCGTGCTGCAGGAGGAACCGGACGCCATGCCAGGGATTCAAGGCCAGCAAGACCTGCGGAGCCTGCAGGATGCCCCGGACGCCCAGCACGCCCAGCGTCACAAACCAGAGAACCATCACCGGCCCGAACACGCTCCCGACCGACGCCGTACCGCTATGCTGGAAATAAAAAAGCCCCAGGAGCACAATCACGGTCAACGGCAGGATGTAAGGTTCGAAGAGATTGGTGGCGACGTTCAATCCTTCCACCGCGCTCAGCACGGAGATCGCCGGCGTAATGACACCGTCGCCGTAAAGCAGCGCGGCGCCGAAAACGCCCATCACCAGCAGGGCGGCGCCCCGCTTGCCGCGGGACTCGCGATCCCGGACCACGAGCGACAACAACGCCAGGATGCCCCCTTCCCCGTTGTTGTTCGCCCGCAGAATGAACGTGAGGTACTTGATGGAGACGATCAAGAACACCGACCACAGAATGAGCGAAACCAGACCCAGCAGGTTTTCACGAGTGGGCGCGATGCCATAAGCGCTGCTGAAACACTGCCGCAAGGCGTAGAGCGGGCTGGTGCCAATGTCGCCATAGACCACGCCGAGCGCGCCGATGACCAGGCCAAACTGGTAACGGCGGCTTTGCGGGTTGGAAGGCGCGTCCGAGTTCACGGTGATTCCAAGGCCCGTGGGCAAGGCGCAGCCACACGCCTGCGAAGGAGGTCGTTCTTTGGTTTCATGCGGCAAGGAGGTCAGGCAACCGACACGTCAATTTCCGCCGGCTGCCACAACCAGCGGCCTTCCATGCCGCCCGCGACGACCATCGTCTGCCCGGTAACGTGACCCGCCAAACGGTCCGAAGCAAGGAAGACGATGGCGTTCGCAACGTCCTCCGGGCGCGCCAGCTTCGGCAGGGCCATCGTCGCCACCACCCGCCGCACCGTGGCCACGTCCCCCAGTTTCGCCGCATTGCGCGGCACGATGGTCCACCCCGGACAGACGCAGTTCACGCGGCCGCCGCCATAACCGCGGGCCGCTGGCGCCAGGCGGGCGATTTCGTTCTTGAGCGTGCGGGTCAGGCCAAAGGCCAGCGCCGCTTTGGCCGCGGCGTAATCCGCGTGACCCGCTTCGCCAAACACCGCGGCGGTTGAGCCCACCAGCACCGCATTGCCCCGCCGTTGACGCCGGACCTGGTGAAAAAACTCCCGCAGACAAAGGAACGCGGAGGTCGCCACCGTTGCCAGGGTCCGGTTCCACTGCGCCAGCGACATGGTTTCCAGCGGCACGTCACGCGTTTCCCACGCCCCGGCATTGGCCACCAGCGTGTCCACCCGGCCAAAGCGCCGGACCGCCGCGGCGAACACCCGGGCCACTTCGGCCGGCCGGCGCAAGTCGGCGGCCACGACGAGCGATTCCGTGCCGGCGAGTTCGCGGGCCAGCGCCTCCGCCTGCGCCCGTTGGCGGTGGGCATGTAAAACCAGACGCGCGCCTTCGGCGGCAAAGGCACGTGCCGTCGCACTGCCGATACCGCCCGAAGCGCCGGTGATCAAAACGACTTTTTCCCGCAAGTCCGGCTCCATCGCGCCGCGCAGGCTACTGCAACAGGCGCGCGCTGGCCAGCCCGTATGCGTTGAGGTCCAATTCCACCACGCCGCGGCGAACGGGCAGTTCTCCCAGGTCCCGCTCCAGCAAGTCGGTCCGCCACGCGCGCCGACAGCCCGGCACCTGGATGCGGGTTGGACCGGTTTGACCGGCGATCTCCCACAGCCGCAGGATGACGCTGCCATCGCCCGCTCCGTCGGCCGGCTTGAAGCACGTCGCCACCGCCCGGCGGGGATCAACTACCGGCGGGGCCGGGGCCGGCTGACGAAGCTCGCGACCGGAGAGTACCAACCAGGGTGTCGCCACCGCACGGCTCCAGGCCACGGCGTCCGCCTGCTGGTAGCCGCCCGCGTGACCGCAAACGACGTAGCGGAAACGGAATTCGGCGACGCCTCCCTGGTCGGGAGAGACTTCCTTGTAGTCCTGGTCGTTGCCGAGCGCCTCGAAGGAGAACGGTTCCAAATCCATCCGCAACGCGAACGCCTCAAGGGGCGCGACGGTGACGCCAGCGGCGGCGGTGGAGGCGTCCACGAAACCCTGCACCGCGAAACGGCGGGGATCGGCTCCCGGCAGCAGGTCGCCGCGCGGCTGCGGGTACGGCCGCACGACCGCGGCGGGCGTTTCGATCCGCACGACGGCGTCCTCCCGCACCACCGGGAAAACGTGGACCAACCGTTGTTCAACGGTCGTCACCGGCTTGTGGATCCAGACATCGAAATCCACCTGGTCCAACTGCGCGTAGAGCGTGACAAAGTTGGTGACGCGAAGCCCGCCCGTCTCGCCGGTGATTCTCAATCGGGCCAGGACCGGTCCCACGGCCACCAGTCGGGAGCGGACGTTGGTCAGCGTGTGCTCCCGGCCGTCCCAGAAGATGGTCTGACCGAGCGAGCGACGCGCGCGGGGCGCGAGCAGTTCCACGCCCGCCGGCTTTCGGATGAGGCTGCGCAGCCCGCCATGCTCCAGGTCCACGGCCAGGGAATAGAACGGACCGTCGAGGCGGGTGTCGCTGGCGTGAAAAGGTCCCGGCCGCCCCGCCGCCGCGGCGGACCGTTTCAATCGGAGTTGCACCGCCGCCAAACCGGCCACCCGGGGGGAAACGAAACAGAATTCGCGTTGGCCGTCCACGCTCACGATCTGCGCCGGCAGTTGGTCGCGCCCCCGCCACACGGCGGTATCATTGTCCGCTGGTGCCAACGCCACCAGACCGGCGCGCGGAAGACTGAGCGGGTTGAACAACGTCACCGCGTCGGGCGCGGCGGTTGAACCGAGCGCGGCTTCGGCCCGGGCCCGCAGGCTCTGAGTCAGGGCCGCCAACTCGCTGTTCCACGCATGGCGCAGGCGTGCATTCTCGCGGCGGTTCGCGTCGTCGGTCCCGTTCCAGGCATGGTCGCCCAGCATCGCCCAGCACCATTCGGCGCGCTCGCGGTCGGGCTGGGAGGCTGCGGCAAGGCGCGGCGCGGGCCAGCAGGCCGCGGCCAGAAGCGTTTCGGCCGCCAGAAAATCACGGCCATTCCGGCGCGCGGCGGCGGCTTCAGCGGCGAGGGCCACCGGCCACAGCTCCCAGGAATGCCCAAAACAGCCGCGTTGCACCGGCAGAAACGGGTGTTCCGCCTCGGCGGCGTCCACGACCCGGAAGAAATCGGCCAGCGTGGCATTGACCAATCGCGGCCGCGGCGGCGGGCCGGCGTTGTACGCGGTGATCGCCTCAGCAAAGCCGCGACTCTGCCCCGCGCTCTCGGCGTGGGTGTCGCTGTGGGTGCCGCTCGCCAGGACGGTCTTCAAAGGCCAGGCGGTGCCCAGTTGGGCGTAATGGGGGAGCCATTCGTTGGTGATGGCCGCGGGTTTGCCGAGGAGGTGGGCGCCCTGGGCATAGCTCGCCGTTTTCGAGGCGAACGCATCCAAAAGCACGCGCACCCGGCTGCCGTCCGGTCCTTCGAGCCAGAAAGCCGGCGGAACGCGAAGCTGGCTGAAGGTCGAATCGAAGTCGTAGAACGGCACATTCACCCAGCGCACTCCGCACCCGGCGAGGATCGTGGCCGCGCCCCACGGCAGCGAGGGACATTCGATGTGATGGGCCACGGCGATGGGGATGTGCCAGGCGCGTTCGAGCCGCCGGGCCGGGTACAGGCTGCGGAGGAACGCTTCCGGGTTCTGCGCGCCCCACAGCGTGTTGCACAAAAACGGGCTGACCAGCACACGCCCCTCCTGAATCCGGCGAATCAACTCCGCCTTCCGCTCGGGAAACGCCTCGACAAAACAAAGCGCCTCCTGCGTCACCGCCATGTTGTAATGGTCGCGGTTCGCCGGCGGCTGCCCGTCGGTGCGGTTCATCTCGTCCAGATGCGACCGGACCAATTCGGCGAAGTTCCGGCGGGTCCTGGCCTCCGTCTCGCCCCAAGTGTAATCGGGACAGGTGTCATTGGCGATGAAGACGGTCCAGTCCGCAAAGTCAGTGGCGTGGGAGTGGAGGGACAGGCCGGCGATCACCGCCGCCACCAGGCGGAGCACCGCCGGGATGCCGGGCAGAGTTCGCGCCCGGCGGCGACGCAGGATGGGCCGGGGCGGAGGCAACATGGCGGGCGAATCAAAGCGCATTGTTTCACGCCCGGCCAGCCGAATCTGGCGGGGATGGGTACCGCGCTGGAAATCGCGCCGGAAATGCAGTTGACGCCCCGGTGGATCGCGCTACACTCGGAAAGTAGCCCGAATCAATGAAACAAGCGCAGTTAACCTTGGAGTCTTGCTGCGGTGAGGGTGCGTGTTCCCATCCCCAACCGGCTGCCGGATCCGTCAATCCGCGCCGCAGCGCATCAAGGAAGGAGTAAGCATCCATGAATCATCCTGTTGTTTCCGCCCGAACTCTCCCCCGCTGGCCGTGGCCAATGCTGCTCGCCCTGCTCCTGGTCGCCCCCGCCTGGGGGACGTTGCTGGACGACTTCAACGCGGCCACCCGGACTGGCTGGCAGGATTTCACTTTCGTCGCCGGCCTCGGCCTGCCGGTGCAGGCCAACGGGCAGTACACGTTCAACCTGCCGCCCGCCGGCCAGTCGCTATTCGTCGCCAGCACCAAGACCTCCCAGGCCTTCACCTTGCAGGACGGAAGGACCATCGAGTTCCGCGCGGACGCGAGCGTCAATGGCCCGTATGCCTATGCGGTAGTGGCCTGGATCCCCGGCACGCCGGCCAATGCCCAGAGCCTCGCCGGCTACGGCTTCGCCATGTCCGCCAGCGACCTGATCATCACCAAGGGCATTAACAAGTACTTCGTGGACGACGTGCCCAATCCGCCAATCAAAAGCACCAATGTGACCATGGTGCTGAGCATGGCGTCGGCGAACGGCTCGGTCACCCTCCACGCCCAGGTCCTGGACAAGGACAGCAACAACGCGGTGATCTACGACCGGACCGTGGTGGACACGGCGGCGGCCGACCCGATGAAGAGCGGCACCGACAATCCGGCGGCGCCTTATCTCGGCAGCGGTTACTACACCCTGTATTGCTATGAGAACTGGAGCGCCGGCTCGCCGCAGGACTCCTATCAAGCGGTGTTCGACAATGCCATCGTGTACGTGACCGACACGACCATCCTGGACGACTTCAACGCCGCCACACGGAGTGGGTGGCAGGATTTCACGTTCGTTGCCGGACTTGGTCTCCCAGTGCAGGCCAATGGCGACTACACCTTCGATCTGCCCCCCGCCGGCCAGTCGCTCTTTGTCGCCAGCACCAAGATCACCCGTTCGTTCGATCTGACGGAAGGTAATCGCCTCGAACTGCGTGTGGACGCGCTCAGTGTCAATGGCGGCTATGCCTACGCTGTCCTCGCCTGGATTCCCGGCACGCCCGCCAATGCCCAGGCGCTCGCGGGTTACGCCTTCGCCATGTCCACCACCGATCTGCTCATCACCAAGGGAATCAACAAGTACTTCGTGGATGACACGCCCAGTCCACCGGTCAAAAACACCAACGTCACCATGGTGCTGACCATGACGGTGGCGAACGGCTTGGTCACCCTCGAAGCCCGGGTGCTGGACAAGGACAACAACAACGCCGTCCTGTATGACCGAACCGTGGTGGACACGCCGGCTGCGGACCCGATGAACAGCGGCAGCGACTCGCCGGCCGCGCCGTATCTGGGAAGCGGCTATTACACCCTGTATTGCTATGAGAACTGGAGTGCCGGCTCGCCGCAGGACCTCTACGAGGCGATCTTCGACAACGCCATTGTGGCCGCGCCACCGGTGGTGGGCAACACCCCCGCCGTCATCAGCCAGGTGCAGCCCGCGGTGGGCGCGAACTTCCTGCCCGCCGCCGCCAGCGTGAGCTTCCAGGTGACGGACGACAAGGCACTGATCGACACCAACATCGCCGTCGTGCTCAACGGCACCGCCTACACCACCGCCAACGGCCTCGTCCTCACCGGCACCGGCACCAACCGGACCGCCAGCTTCTCCGGCCTGGCCGCCAACGCAAACTATGTCGGTTCCGTCCAGGTGGTGGACTCCGACGGCGCAACGACGACCAGTCCGCTCCTGTTCGACACGTTCCTGGCCAGCGACGTGGTCATCGAGCTGGAGGACTACAACTTCAACGGCGGCCAGTTCATCAACAACCCCGTGCCCATCGCCGAAGGAACCGGGCCGACCGGCACATCCTACGCCGACCAGACTGGCGTCGAGACTGTGGACTACGCGGACACCCGCACGGACTTTGCCAATACACCATACCGGCCGAACGATACGATCAAGATGCAGCATTCGCTGGACAACGTCCGGGCGAAGTTCACCGCGGCCGGCGGCACCGCGGCCAACGTGTTCGATTACGACGTGGACAGCATCCTGGCCGGTCAGTGGCTGAACTACACGCGCACCTTCCCGGCCGGCTCCTACACGGCCTACCTGCGCGAGGCGCTCGCGAACATGCAAAACGCCGAAGTGGACCTGCAGTTGGTCACCAGCGACGCCACCTCGCCCAACCAGTCCACCCAAAACCTGGGAGCCTTCCTGGGCACCTTGACCGGATTCCAATACCGGAACTTCCCGCTCACCGATGGCTTCGGAAATCCGGTGGTCCTCAAGCTCAGCGGCACGCAGACCCTGCGGCTCGCCCAAGCAACCACGGACGCGTCGGACGGCGGCGCCTACCAGAATTACTTCATCCTCGTGCCCGCCACGAATACCGGGACGCAACGGCCGATCATCAGTTCGCTCTCACCGCCCGCCGGGGCCGTAGTAAGCACGGTGGCGCCTGTGATCAACCTCACCATCCAGAATCGGGACACGACGCTGGTGGCCAGCAGCATCGTTCTGACTCTGAACGGGACCGTGGTCACGCCCACGATCACCAACCTGACCAGCGGGGCCACGGTGAGTTATGTGCTGGCCCCCCTGCCCGCCTCCGGCGCCACCAACAACGCGCGCCTGGTCTTTTCTGACAGCGGCGGCAGCCTCCAGACGAACGACTGGAGCTTCGTCATCACTTACCTGGGGCTCGACCCGACGTACCGGCAGGCGGGCTCCGGGCAAACGCGCGGGATGAACGTCCGTCTGGTCGAAGCTGATCAAGGCACCGCCCTCGACAACAGCCTGGATGTGGCCAACCAGCAACTGGCCACTCCGCCGGGAATTCCGGCCGTGTTGAGCGCTAATATCACGGACCAAATGCTCAATTACACGCACCTGCCTTTGCCGGCAGCGTCGGCTTACTTCCCCTACACCGCCAATTTCCCCGGCATTGACCCCAACATCCAGCCTGGACCGAATTACTTCGCCATCGAAGCGTTGACCTACCTCGATCTGCCCGCCGGGCCGCAGACCTTTGGCGTGTACAGCGATGACGGGTTCGAACTCACCGCCGGCAGCAGCTTCACGGATGCCAGCCCGTTGATCTTGGGGGCAAAATCGGGCGGGACCTATAACGGCACCTTTGACTTCGTCGTGCCCACCGCCGGGCTCTATCCATTCCGCTTGGTGTACTATCAAACGGCCGGCGACTCCTATCTCCAGTGGTATTCGGTGGACCGCACCAGCGGCACGCGCACGCTCATCAACGATCCGACTGCCGCGAATGCCATCCACGCCTACGCAACGCTGTCCGCCCCGCCTGCAGTCGTGCTGCAGTCGGTGGCGAAACTGGGCGATTCCTGGACAACCGAAACCGGCGCCACGGTGAACATGACGGGCAAGACGATCACGTTGCCGGCGCCGTCCGGCAACCGGTTCTACCGGATTAGTTCGACAACCGCCTACACGTTCAGCGGCATCCAGATCAGCGGCGCCAACCTGGTCCTGACCTTCCAGTAAACGAAGGCGGCGGAAGCATCGGGCCTATCAGCCGGCAGTTCATTCGCCGCCCATCGCGAGCCCAATCGGCCGGATCGGCTACTCGACCGTGACGCTCTTGGCCAGGCTGCGCGGCTTGTCTGCGTCGTACCCGCGCGACACCGCGATGTGGCAGGCGAGCAGTTGCAGCGGGACAATGCCGACCGGCGGGGGACGATCTCCGGCGTCCCGGGGACGTAAATGACCTCGGTGACTTTGGCGGCCACCTGTGGGTGTCGCCTTCGGTGGCAATGGCGATGACCGGCGCATGGCGCGGACCGGCTGCAACCCGCGGGCCGGGGACATGCTTCGCAACCGGCCCATGAACAGGACGAACAAGGTGAGGACGGCTGCCTGCGAGGTGAAGGCCTTGGTCGAGGCGATGCAACCCTTCGAGGACGATGGGGGCCGCTTTCCGTCTGCCGACGCATCCAACATTGCCGCACCTGAGTTTGGTGGTTGCCGGTTTGTTACCCGATGCTGCTTGCCTGCCGCGCTCCGAAAGCTATAACGGAACCGCCATCGCGCAAGCACCTATCTGAATTATGACCACGGCAATCAAACGAGAGGCGGACCCAAACAACGTCCTTTCGATCATCATGGGCGGAGGCCAGGGTTCGCGGCTGTTCCCCCTCACCCGCGAGCGGGCCAAACCGGCGGTCCCGCTGGCCGGCAAATACCGGCTGGTGGACATCCCCATTTCCAACTGCATCAACTCCGGGATGAAGCGGATTTACCTGCTCACCCAGTTCAATTCCGCCTCGCTGCACCGGCATGTCTATGGCTCCTTCAAGTTCGACCATTTCACCCCCGGGTTTGTGGAAATCCTCGCGGCCGCGCCGACGCCCACCGATATGTCCTGGTACCAGGGCACGGCCGACGCCGTCCGCAAAAACCTGAATCACTTCCGGAACCAGCAGTTCACTCATGTCTTGATCCTGAGCGGCGATCAACTTTACCGGATGGATTTCCGGAAGATTCTCACCCAACACGTCGCCACCGGGGCGGACATCACGATTTCGACCACGCCGGTGACGCGGCAGGAGGCGCAATCCCTGGGCATCATGCAGATTGACGCCTCGCGGCGCATTGTCCGGTTCGAGGAAAAGCCCAAGGATCCGGCGGTGCTCGACGCGCTGCGCCTGCCCCGCGAGTCCTATGCGGAGTTCGAAATCGAACGCGACGAAGACCTCTATCTCGCCTCGATGGGCATTTACGTGTTCAACCGCGACGTGATGCTCCGGATCCTGGACAACAACCTGACCGACTTCGGCAAGCACATCATCCCCCAGGCCATCCAGCGCGACCGCGTTTTTTCGCATGTCTTCCAGGGCTACTGGGAGGACATCGGCACGATTCGCTCGTTCTTCGAGGCCAACCTCGACCTGGTCAGCGAACTGCCCCGGTTCAATTTTTTCGACATGGAAGCGCCGATCTTCACCCGGCCGCGCTTCCTGCCCGCCTCCAAGATCAACGGCGCGACGATTGACCACGCCATCATCGGCGACGGTTGCATCCTCAACCACTGCCGCATTGACAACAGCATCGTGGGGGTCCGCTCGCTGGTGGACGCCGGCAGCAACATCGGCCGTACGATCATCATGGGCTGCGATTACTTCGAGTCGCTCGAATCCATCCGCACAAACGAGGCCGCCCACCGCCCGCGCATGGGCATCGGCCGGAACACCCGAATCGAGAATGCCATCGTGGACAAGAACGCGCGGATCGGCAACGACTGCGTGATCTCGCCGGCCGGCAAACCCGACAAGGTGGACCATCCGCTCTATTTCATTCGCGACGGCGTGGTGATCATTCCCAAGAACACGGTGGTGCCTGACGGCACCGTCGTCTGAGAGGGCGCGGTGGCGGCGAGCCTTGCCCTACGCCCTCACCGAGTTGGGCATGGCGATGCTCTCGGGTGTTGTACGCAACGAATGCGTCGTGCAGGTCGGTGAACGAGAAACCCCCGTAGCGGCGTCTCGGCAGAACGCCGCATTCTGGGCCGGAGGACAAACGCGGGAATAGGAAGATGGCGGCGCTCTGCCGAGCCGCCGCTACGCCGGGACGATCGCCGACAGGTTGGTGCATTCCCAACTCGCACTTCGACCTTCAGCCTTCACAACTTGGGTTAACGCCCCTGGCAAGCTCGGCAACGCCAGCCCCAAAGGGGCGAGATGCGACAGCCCAGGGCAAAGCGAGTCGGCGAGCGCCGCCCTGGGTTCACCGTCCCATCAACATCCCCAAGCCCTGAAAGGGCGGCACAGCACGTCTCTCCACAGCCGGGGACGTGGGGAAGCTCGAATCGGGCCAGCCGCAAGTTCTGCGACGACTGCCTCCCCCTCTGAGCGTCAGCGGATTCTCTTTCGCCCTTTCAGGGCTTGGAGACTCTGCTGGCTGTCAGCCCTTCCAGGTCAGGCGTTTGAGGCGCATCAACGCGTGCGCGCAGGCGGTGACCCGGACGTTGTAGGCGGGCGAGCACCAGCGCGGCTGCGCAAGCCCAGCGGGCGAAAGACAATCCCCGGCGACTCATCGCTGGGATTCCGGGCGGCGAGGGGACAATTCCCGTCCGGGACGAAAGAACACGTTCGGCTTCTCGCCATTTCGTCCGCCCGTCTGAGCGTACCAACGGCGGCGATCGGCCGGGAGGGCACGCCTGCCTGGGGCAAACAAAAAGGGGCTGGCCGAAGCCAGCCCCTCGCGATTGCGGGGTTCCTCCAGAACCGGACGGATCAGTAATCCATTTCGCCGCCCATGCCGCCGCCATGGCCAGGACCGCCGGCGGATTTCTTGTCCTTCTCCGGAAGCTCGGTGATGAGACATTCCGTGGTCAGCAGGAGACCCGCGATGGACGCGGCATTTTGCAGCGCGGTGCGGGTGACCTTCTTCGGATCCACCACGCCGGCCTTCAGCAGGTCCTCATATTCGCCGGTGGCGACGTTGTAGCCCTCGTTGCCCTTGCGCTTCTTGACTTCCATCACCACGACGGAGCCTTCCACGCCGGCGTTGTTCGCCAGGACGCGGGTCGGATACTCGATGGCGCGCTTGACAATGTCCACGCCGATGCGCTCGTCCTCATTGTCGGTCTTGACCGCGTCAATGGCCGGCAGACAGCGGATCAGCGCCACACCCCCGCCCGCCACAATGCCTTCTTCGACGGCTGCGCGGGTCGCATGGAGGGCGTCCTCGACCCGGGCCTTCTTCTCCTTCATTTCGGTTTCGGTCGCGGCGCCGACGTTGATGACGGCCACCCCACCGGCGAGCTTGGCCAGGCGCTCCTGGAGCTTTTCACGGTCGTAATCCGAGGTGGTTTCCTCGATCTGACGGCGGATTTGGTTGATCCGGCCCTGGATTTCGGAGGCCTTGCCGCCGCCCTCGACGATGGTGGTGGTTTCCTTGTCCACCACGACGCTCTTGGCGTGACCGAGATCCTCAATGCCGAGGCTCTCGAGCTTGATGCCGAGGTCCTCGGTGATGCATTTGCCACCAGTCAGGATGGCAATGTCTTCGAGCATGGCCTTGCGGCGGTCGCCGAAGCCCGGGGCCTTGACGGCGCAGACGTTGATCGTCCCGCGGAGCTTGTTCACGACGAGGGTGGCGAGAGCTTCGCCTTCGACTTCCTCGGCGATGATGAGCAGCGGCTTGCCGATTTTCGCGACCTTCTCGAGGAGCGGGAGCAGGTCCTTGAGGCTGCTGATCTTCTTTTCGTAGATCAGGATGTAGGGCTCCTCGAGCTTGACCTCCATCGTCTCGGCATTGGTGACGAAGTAGGGCGAGAGATAGCCCTTGTCGAACTGCATGCCTTCGACGACTTCGAGGGTGGTTTCGATGGACTTGGCTTCCTCGACGGTGATGGTGCCGTCCTTGCCCACCTTGTCCATCGCGTCGGCAATGATCTCGCCGATCGTGGTATCCCAGTTGGCGGACACGGTGGCGACCTGCTTGATTTCTTCCTTGTCCTTGACCTTCTTGGCGATCTTGGTCAGTTGGTCCACCGCGGCATCCACGGCCTTCTGAATGCCACGCTGGATGCCGATCGGGTTCGCGCCCGAAGTCACATACTTCAGACCTTCGCGATAGACCGCCTCGGCCAGCACGGTGGCCGTGGTGGTGCCGTCGCCCGCCGCGTCGCTGGTCTTGCTGGCGACCTCGCGCACCATCTGGGCGCCCATGTTTTCATAGGGATCTTCCAGTTCGATTTCCTTGGCGACGGTGACGCCGTCCTTGGTCACGGTCGGGGACCCGAATTTCTTGTCGAGCACCACGTTGCGGCCCTTGGGACCGAGGGTGGCGGCGACGGCGCGGGAGAGCTTGGAGACGCCCTTGAGGAGCGCCTGGCGCGCCGCGTCTTCGAAGAGGAGTTGTTTAGCTGCCATAATACTTGGTTTCTAGTTGATAGTTGAAAGTTGAAAGTCGAGGGTTGAATTTTATTCGATGATGGCGAGGAGGTCGTCCGAGTTGAGGAGCTTGTATTCCTTGCCGTCGAGCTTGATTTCCGATCCGCCATACTTGCTGATCAGGACGCGGTCGCCGACCTTGACTTCAAACGGGACTTTCTTGCCGTCGTCGTCGGTTTTGCCGGTGCCGAGGGCACGGACAATGCCTTCGGTGGGTTTTTCCTTGGCGGTATCGGGGATGATGATGCCGCCCTTCTTCACTTCTTTCTCTTCGACCGGCTCAACCAAGACCCGGTCGCCGAGGGGTTTAACGTTTAGTGCCATAATTGCTGTTTCTTTCTTTTGGTTTGGTTTGATGTTGAATCAAATCCCGCCGCACCCGCAGGCGGGAAAAGCTTACTTCTTTTTGTCGTCCACCACTTCGGCGTCAATGATCGGACCTTCGTCGTCCTTCTTCGCGCCATCCTTGCCGTCGCCGTCGGCCCTGGCGCTCTCCGCGCCGGCCGCCTGGCTCTTCGCCTGCTGGGCCTTTTGCTGGGCCGCCTTGTAGAGCTCCGCCGAAACCGCCTGCCAGGCTTCGTTCAGCTTCTCGCTGGCCGTCTTGATCGCGGCGGTGTCGCTGCCCTTGAGCGCCTCCTTCACCCCGTTGATGGCGGTCTCGATCTTGCTCTTGTCGTCGGCCGAAATCTTGTCGGCGTTGTCCTTGAGCATTTTCTCCGAGCGGTAAACCGACGCGTCGGCCTCGTTCCGCTGCTCGACTTCCTCGCGCCGGTGCTTGTCTTCATCGGCATGGGACTCCGCGTCCCGCCGCATGCGCTCGACCTCATCCTTCGAGAGGCCGCTGGAGGCCGTGATCGTGATCTTCTGCTCCTTGCCGGTGCCGAGGTCCTTGGCGCTCACGCTCAGGATGCCGTTGGCGTCAATGTCAAAGGCCACCTCGATCTGCGGCACGCCCCGCGGCGCGGGCGGAATCTCGGAGAGCTGGAAGCGGCCAAGCGACTTGTTGTCGCGGGCGAACTGGCGTTCGCCCTGCAGGACATGCACTTCGACCCCGGGCTGGTTGTCGGAGGCCGTCGAGAAAATCTCGGACTTCTTCGTCGGGATGGTCGTGTTCCGCTCGATCAGCTTGGTGAACACCCCGCCGAGGGTTTCAATGCCGAGTGACAACGGGGTCACGTCCAGCAGGAGGATGTCTTTGACGTCGTTGGTGAAGACGCCGCCCTGAATGGCCGCGCCGACGGCGACGACTTCGTCCGGGTTGACCCCCTGATGCGGCGGCTTGTTCACCAGACGACGGGAAGTCTCCACCACGCGCGGCATGCGGGTCATGCCGCCCACCAGCACGAGTTCGTCAATCTTGCTCGCGTCGATGCCGCTATCCTTGAGACAGTTCTGCACCGGACGGATGGTACGCTCGAACAGTTCGTCGCAAAGCTGCTCCATCTTCGCCCGGGTCAGCTTCATGCTGATGTGTTTCGGGCCGGAGGCGTCGGCGGTGATGAACGGCAGGTTGATGTCATACTGTTGCGAGCTCGAAAGGGCGATCTTGGCCTTCTCCGCCTCCTCCTTGATGCGCTGGAGGGCATCCGGCTGCTTGCGGAGGTCCATGGCATGCTCGCGTTTGAATTCGTCGAGCACCCAGTCAATGATGCGGTTGTCCCAGTCGTCGCCGCCCAAGTGGGTGTCGCCGTTGGTGGCCAGCACCTCGAACACCCCGTCGCCAATGTCGAGGACGGAGATGTCGAACGTGCCTCCACCGAGGTCGTACACCGCAATCTTTTCGTCCTTCTTCTTGTCCAGACCGTAGGCGAGGGACGCCGCGGTGGGCTCGTTGATGATGCGCTTGACCTCCAGGCCGGCGATGCGGCCGGCGTCCTTGGTGGCCTGGCGCTGCGAGTCGTTGAAGTAGGCGGGAACCGTGATCACGGCCTGGGTGATTTTCTCGCCCAGCCGCATCTCGGCGTCGGCCTTGAGCTTCTGCAGGATCATCGCGGAGACTTCGGGCGGGCTGAATAGCTTGGGCTGGCCGTCCACTTCGACTTCGACCGCGGCATCGCCGTTGGCGGCGCGCACCACCTTGTAAGGCACGCGCTTCAACTCCTCCTGGACCTCGTCGAACTTCCGGCCCATGAACCGCTTGATGGAATAGACGGTGTTGCGTGGGTTGGTGACCGCCTGGCGCTTGGCGGCGTCGCCGACGAGGCGTTCGCCGGACTTGGTGAAGGCCACCACCGACGGCGTCGTGCGTTTGCCCTCGGAGTTTTCCAGCACCAACGGCTCCCCGCCGTCCATCACGGCCATGCAGGAATTCGTGGTCCCCAAGTCAATGCCCAGTACCTTTGCCATAAAATCAAATTCCCTCCTACCTCAGCACGTCGGGTGCCGTAGTTTGATGAAAAGTCACAAGATTCTAATCATAAACAAGTTATAATTTTAAAAGCCACTTTTAAAGCCCGGTAAAACCGCGCCATGAGCGACATAAAGACACACGCTGACCGGGATTCCGGCTCTCTGTGGCACAGTTCAACCCGTCCCGCGCGAGCCCGTCTGGTGGCTGGAAGGTCGTCAGCTGGAGGCGAAAAAGCGTGCTGTGTTCTGCCGATTGATTAGAGTTCCGCCGGCTGGCCTTCCTGGTGGATGATCGCAAACGAGTTGCCAGGGGAGCGCTGGATCCCGGAAGAAATCGCATGAGAATCTGCCGCTTTTTGCCCTTGGCAACCCCCGGACAGGGGGATGACCCAGGCGGGTGCGTGGGACCGTACGGCATCGCCACGAGGCATTTCCAATGGGTGGACGCCCCAGGCGCCTGCGTAGGACTGCTTGACGGTGACTTGGGAATTGTGGACCTCACCGCAGCCGGTTTCCCACCGTTGGCCGCCATGCTCGAACTGGAGGACCTGGCGCAACAACTGACCGCCTGCCTCGACTTGCCGCGACCCCGCATCCCGTTGTCGTCGGTGCGACTGCTGGCGCCGGTGGAAAGCCAGGAGGTCTGGGCGGCGGGAGTGACCTACCTGCGCAGCAAGACGGCGCGCATGGAAGAATCGGAATTCAGCGCGTCCGCTTACGACCGCGTCTATGCCGCCGAGCGGCCCGAGCTCTTCTTCAAGGCGCTCGCGGAAAAGGTGGTTCATCCTGGCGAACCGGTGGGCATCCGGCGTGACTCGCGCTGGTCGGTGCCCGAGCCGGAACTCGCGCTGGTGTTCAATTCCCGCGGCCAGTTTGTCGGCTGCACGGTGGGAAACGATGTCAGCGCCCGCGACATCGAAGGCGAGAATCTCCTCTACCTGCCGCAGGCAAAGGTCTATTGCCGTTCCTGCGCGCTGGGTCCATTCCTTGTGGTTGGCGTGGACGAAGCCACGGTGCGGGGTTGGCGGATTGGGATCGAAATCCGCCGCGACGGCGGCGTGGTGTTTGCCGGCGAGACGGAGGCGGGACGGCTCAAGCGGCGCTTCGATGAACTCGGGAGCTTTCTTTTCCGCTGCCAGGAATTCCCGGCGGGCGTCGTGCTGCTGAGCGGCACGGGTATCGTGCCACCGGACGATTTTTCGTTGCGCGCTGGTGACGTGGTGCGAATCGAGATTGCGGGCATCGGCACGCTGGAGAATCCGGTGATCGAAGTCTGAGCGGCCGGCCCAACCGCATTGCCCGCGGTTTGGTTGTGTCATGCTGGGATCGTCGGTGGGAGCGTCCCCGCGAGCCGGTGCCCCCGGTGGGGCGAGAGTCCCCGCGAGCCGTGTCGGCGAACTCATGTGTTGGCGAGCTCACGTCGGGCCGTCGAACCGGCTCGTCGGAGCCTCCCCACCAAATCAGGACCGAGCGCGGGTTTTTTGGACTTGCGCGCCGATAAGAAACCGGCATAAAGGCTCCCCCATGAGCAACGAAGCAAACCCCATCGCAAGAACTTTACCCTCATATATCACGAGCGCCGTCCCCAATCCGGCGGCGAACCGCGCACCCTGGTTCAAGAACACGGCGCCAACCTATGCTGGTATCTTTTTGTGGTTCGTGTTCTGGGACACCATGTCCGGAAACGGGCTCTCCGTCGGCGGGCTCGTCCCGACCCTGATCGGCATCGTGCTGGGCGGCGTCATCTGCCACTTCCTTTTCTACCTTGTCCCGGGGCTGCTCGGCATGAAGACCGGCCTGCCGCTTTACGTGGTCGGCACCTCCACCTTCGGGGCGGCGGGCGGCCTGATTATGCCGGGCTTCCTGATGGGCGCGCTGCAATTCGGCTGGTTGGGGGTGAACGCCTTCGGCTCGTCGGATGCGCTCGCCAAAGGCTTCCACGCGCCATGGTTATATGTTCCGATCTGCATCATTTGGACGCTGCTGGCGGCATTTGTGGGGCTCAAAGGCATCCAATACGTGGCGAAGGTATCCACTTACCTGCCGTTAATTCCGTTCGTCGTGCTGATTTTGGGATTGGTCCTATTCGCCGGATCCGCTGGCGATTACAAGCCGGAGGTCTTGGCTGGCGCTTCCACCGCAGGTGGTCCGCTCACATCGATGTTGCTGATGATCGGCGCCATCGTCGGCTTCTTCGCCACGGCCGGAGCGGCGGGCGTGGACATCTGCAGCAACAACCGGGACGCAAGGGACGTCCGCATGGGTGGCATGGTGGGCATCATCATCGCGATCATGTTCACGGCGGGCATTTCGGTCATCGTCGTGGCCGGCGCGCGGGCGGCGGGCGTGATTGATCCTTCCGTCACCAACATGACCACCGCACTCTCGAAAAAACTCTCCCCACAACTGTTCGCGGTGATCATGATCGGCCTGACGCTCGCCTCGTTCCCCGGCGCCTGCTTTTCGTCCTTTATCGCTGCTAACAGCTTCAGGACGGTCATGCCCAAAGTGAACCCCTTCCTTTCGGTTGGCATCGGCGCGATTGTCAGCATGATCTTGGCGATCGTGACGGTGGAAGGCAAACCGGTGGCCGGCAACCTGGGCGGCGTTTTCGGCTTGATCGGCGCCTCCTTCGGCCCGATCTGCGGCGCCATCCTCGTGGATTACCTCCTTGCCGGCGGCAAATGGAATGGCCCGCGGGCCGGCTTCAACCCCGCGGGCTGGATCGCTTGGGCACTGGGATTCATCGCTGGAATTCTTCCGAACCCAATGCTCAACGACGCTGTTCGGCCCAATGTCCCCTTCGGTTTCGTATCGTCGTTCATCGGGCTTGAGAAATTCTGGTCTGTCCTGTGCTGGTTGTGCGCCCCAGTCGCGGCGTTCATCGTTGGTGCGGTCGTCTATTTCATCTGCGCCAAGATCGGGCTCCTGTCCGCCACGGTGCCCATCCCGGAGAAAAAGCAGGCCTAATCGGCGCAGTTTGAGTTTCGTGAGGGGCGGTTCGGGTCGAACCGCCCTTTTTGCTTTCCCTCCCGGCTGATCGCGCGCCGCCGCGCTCAAATCGTCATCGCGTGACGGCGCTCGGTCGGCTTCGGCAGGTAGGCGTCGAACCGCATGGCGACAATGCGCACCAGCAACCGCCCGAGCTCGGTGACTTCCAGCCCCGACTCCGTGCGCCGCAGAAGCCCATCGCCCTCCAGATCGTCGAGCGAGGCGAGTTCCCGCGCGAAGTACTCGCGGAAATTGATGCCGAGCCGCGCCGACATCGCCGCATAGTTCGCGCGCAGGTTGCACATGATCTGCATGATGGTCGCGCGCCGGACCTGGTCGTCGGGGCTGAGCACGTAGCCGCGGGCGTAAGGCAGTTCGCCGGCGTCCACGCAGGCGTCGTACGCCTCGAGGTCCTTGTGGTTCTGCCAGTAGGTGCCGTCGGCCTGCGAGATGGACGACATGCCGAACGCGTAAATGTCCGCCCCGCCCCGCGTGCTGTAACCCTGGAAATTGCGCTGGAGCTTGCCCTCCCGCTGGGCCACCGCCAATTCGTCGGTCTCCCGCGCGAAATGGTCCATGCCGATATAGAGGTAACCCGCCTCGCCCAGCTTCTCGATGGTCAGCTTGAGCAACTCGAACTTCACCTCCGGCGAAGGCAGTACCCGGGCCTGGACGATCTTTTGCGCCGGTTTCATCCACGGCACGTGCGCGTAGCTGAACACGGCAAAGCGATCCGGCTTCAACGCGAGGATTTCGTCGAGGGTTTTCGCGAAGGAGGCGACCGTCTGGTGCGGCAGACCGTAGATGAGGTCAATGTTGAGGGAGGTGAACCCGGTTTCGCGCAGCCAGCCGACCGCCTGGGCGGTCATCGCCAGCGGCTGGATGCGATGCACCGCGGCCTGCACGCCGGGGTGGTTGTCCTGCACGCCCATCGAGGCGCGGTTGAATCCGATCTCGCGCAGCGCCACCAGGTGATCGCGGGTGAGCCGGCGCGGATCCACCTCGACGCCCGCCTCGACATCCGGGGCGAACGTGAAATGCGCGTGGATCAGCTCGCCAAGACGACGCAACTGGTCCGGGGACGAGAACGTGGGCGTGCCGCCGCCAAAGTGGAGTTGGGTCACCTGCCGGCCCGGATGGAGCATCGGCCTGAGCAGCGCCATCTCCCGGCCCAGCGTTTCGATGTAGGCGCCGCTTTTCCGCTGGTCGGTGGTGATGATGGTCGTGCAGCCGCAGAACCAGCAGAGCGATTCGCAGAATGGGAGGTGGAAGTAGAGCGAGAGGTCGCGCGGCGCGGCGTTGTTGGCGCGGATGTTTGCCACCACCTGGTCCAACGGAAGCCGGTCGGTGAATTGCGTGGCCGGCGGGTAGGACGTGTAGCGCGGGCCCGGCACGTTGTATTTCCGCACCAGCTCGAGATCAAAAGTCTGCCTGCTCATGTCCATGCGCGCAGAGTATCCGCCAGCACGGCGAGGTTTTCCAGTCGCGCGTCCGGCGGCACCCCGTGGCCGAGGTTGAAGATGTGCCCGCGCACCCCGCGCATTTCCTCGAGCAACCGTCGGGCCTCCGCGCCCACCTGTTCCGGGGTGGCGGTGGACAGCAGCGCCGGGTCGAGGTTGCCCTGCACCCCCACATTCGCCGGCAACTGGCGCCGCACGTCCGCCAACGGCACCGTCCAGTCCACGCCCAGAACATTGGCGCCGGTCTGCACCAGCACCGGCCAGCGGTCGGTGACGCCCTTGGAGAAAACGATCACCGGCGCCTGCCCACGCAGCTCGGCCACGATCTCCCGCAACCACCGCGCGGAAGCCTCGTCAAAAATCTCCCCGCCGGCGGCATGGCCCAGCGTATCGAAGAGTTGCAGCGCGTCTGCGCCCGCCGCGATTTGCATCCGCAGATAATCTACGATCGCCCGGGTCAGCTTCTCGGCCAGCCGGTCGTAGAGCGCCCGGTCCTGGCGGAACAACTCTCCGGCCCGCCCGAACTTTTCCGCGCTGCCGCCTTCGAGCATGAAGTTGGCGAGCGTCCAGGGCGACCCGGCAAACCCGATCAGCGCCGTGTGATCCCCCAGTTCGTGGCGCACCAGCCGCAGCGCCTCGGCAACGTAGGCCAGGCGATCCGTCACCGCCGCAACCTCGAGGCGGTCCACGTCAGCGGCCGATCGGATCGCGAACTCCATCTGGATGCCCCCGCCCTCGCGGAAGGCATAACGCTGACCGAGCGCCTCGCAGATGACCAGGATGTCGCTGAAAATGATCGCCGCGTCGAAACCGAACCGCCGCACCGGCTGGAGGGTGACCTCGGCCGCCAGGGCCGGCGTTTGCACCAGTTCGAGGAATGAATGCCGCGTCTTCAAGGCGCGGTATTCCGGCAGGGCGCGTCCAGCCTGGCGCATCAGCCAGATGGGCGGACGGTCCACCGGGACACACCGGCAGGCGGCCCGGAAGCGGGCGCGGGCGGTCCACCCGCCGTCGTCGGGCGGGCCGGCCGCGAGGGAGGGATGCGGTTGCATGCGACGCGGCCAGCCTAGGCGGTTTGGCCCGGCAGGCCAAGCGGGATTGCCGGCCGCCGGGGCGGGGTAGTGTTCTGATTTGAATGGAGCGCGGTTGTGTCGAAGACCAGCCGCAGCGTTTTCCGCCTGCTGCGGCTGACGCTTCGCGCACCGCCGCGCTCCGGGAAACGGCAAATCAGGACATTACCCGGCGCAGCATCGAATCATCGAATCTGTTTCCAACGCCGGACTTTACTTATGGCAACTATTTGCTATCCTTTACGCGTTTGAAGACGTACGACTCACACGAACACGCAAACAACACGTAATGACCGCCGATCACCTCTATCCGCCGCCGCCCGAACTCGTCGAACACGCCAACATCACCCGCTGGATGCGCGAACGGGGCATCGAGTCCTACGACCAACTTCTGACCCGCGCCGCGGATTTCGAGTGGTACTGGGAGGAGATGGCGCGCGAGCTGGACTGGTTCGAGCCCTGGACGCGCACGTTGCGCTGGAACATGCCCTTCGCCGAATGGTTCGTGGGCGCCAAGACCAATATCGCGTGGAACGCCCTCGACCGCCATGTCCGCGGCCCGCGGAAGAATAAGGTCGCCTACATTTTCGAGGGCGAACCCGGCGACATCGAACGCTGGACCTATTACGACCTGTGGCGCGAGACGAACCGCTTCGCCAACGCCCTCAAACGCCTCGGCATCCAGGCCGGTGACCGGGTGACCCTCTACCTCCCGATGATCCCGCAACTCCCGGTGGCCATGCTGGCCTGCGCCAAGATCGGCGCGGTTCACTCGGTCGTGTTCTCCGGCTTCAGCGCCACCGCCCTCAAGGATCGCATCAACGACGCGGAGGCGAAGTTGCTGATCACCGCCGACGGCAGTTTCCGGCGGGGCAAACCGGTTCCGTTGAAGGCCAACGCGGACGCGGCCGTGGCGGCCGGCACACCCAGCCTCCGCCATGTCATTGTCGCCCGGCGAGCACGGCTCGCCGTGCCCATGCAACCCGAGCGCGACCTCTGGTGGCACGAACTGACCGCCGGCGAGTCGGACCAGTGCGCCAGCGAACCGCTCGACAGCGAGGCCATGCTGTTCACGCTCTACACTTCCGGCACCACCGGCAAACCCAAGGGCATTGTTCACGTCCATGGCGGCTATGCCGTGGGCGTCCACACCACGTTGAAATACGTGTTTGACGTCAAGGACACGGACATTTTCTGGTGCGCGGCCGACGTCGGCTGGGTGACCGGCCACAGCTACATCGTTTATGGGCCGCTGCTGCTCGGCGCCACCTCGGTGCTCTACGAAGGCGCGCCGGACTGGCCCGAACCGGACCGCTGGTGGAAGACCATTGCCCGCGAAGGCGTCACCATCCTTTACACGTCGCCAACGGCGGTGCGGATGCACATGAAATTCGGCGAAAGCTGGAGCCGGGCGCACGATCTTTCGACGCTGCGTCTGCTGGGCAGCGTCGGCGAGCCGATCAATCCCGAGGCCTGGCGTTGGTACCACACCCACATCGGCGGGGGACATTGCCCGATCATGGACACCTGGTGGCAGACGGAGACCGGCAGCTTCATGGTGTCGCCCCTGCCGATCACGCCCCTCAAACCGGGTTCCGCGACCCGCCCCCTGCCGGGCATCGCCGTGGATGTCGTGGACCAGAACGGCCAGCGCACGGCCGACGGCGAGGGCGGCTTCGCCGTGATCAAACAACCCTGGCCCTCGATGCTCCGCACGCTCTACAAGGACCCGGAACGCTACCGCCAAACCTACTGGTCCCGCTGGCCGGGGTTGTATCTCACGGGCGATGCGGCCATGCGGGACGCCGACGGCTACCTGTGGTTCCGCGGCCGCGCCGATGAAGTGCTGAACGTCGCCGGCCATCGGCTGGGCACGTCCGAGGTGGAGAGCGCGCTCGTGTCGCATCCCGCCGTGGCGGAAGCCGCCTGCATCGGCATCCCGCATGAGATAAAGGGCGACGTGCCGAAGGTCTATATCTCGCTCAAGGCCGGCCACCAACCGTCGCAAAAACTCGCCGACGAATTGAAGCAGTGGGTGGCCAACGAAATTGGTCCCATTGCGCGACCGGAGGTGATCGAGTTTCGCGACCGTCTGCCCAAGACGCGTTCCGGCAAAATCATGCGCCGGCTGCTCAAGGCCGAAACGCTGGGCAAGGAAGTCGGCGACGTGTCCACGCTCGATGATTAGCAATCCGTTCGCCGCGACCACGGGCTCAACCGAGCCTTGCGCGTCGCGCGAGAATCTCGCCCAATCCTTGCTCCACCTCGGCCCGCGGCAGCCCGCCACCCGCGAGTACCTCGTCGCTCAGCGCGCCCAACCGCCGATAAAAAGCCTCGGCCAGGTCGAGCATATCGTGGTTGTCCGGCACGGTGTCGAGCAGCAGAAACAACGCGTCCTCCGCCTGGGCAAACTGGGCGTCCTGCTCGTAAAAGAGCATCAACGCGCCGTAAGTCCGGGGCGGCAGTGGCTCGGCCTGCAATCGCTCCAGCAACTCGGCGACGGTCGGCGCATGTTCAAGGGCGGGCAGCGTTGCATTCCGCAGTTGCAGTCCGAGGAGCAGATGAAGCGACTTCAGGAAGCAGTCGCGGCTGACTTCGGGACGTTGCTGGGCGGCGGCCACGAGGCCAAGCTGGTTCAAGACGGCGGCAATCAGCAGGCATTTCTCCTGCACCAGTTGCGACGGCTCGCCCACCGCCAGCCGCGCCAGAATCTCGCCGTCGGCCAGGCCGGTGACGGAATCGGTCCCAACACCGAGCAGATCGCGCAGGAGGAGGTCCATGCGGGCGACGGCCGCGAGATAGTCGTGGACGCGGACAAAGCCGGCAATCTCCGCCAACCACTGCACGTAGCGTTTGATCCAGGCCAGGATGTAATCTTCGCGAATCATGACATTCGAGTTGGGCTGCACGGCAAACCGGCGACCGGCCATGCACGCCCTTGCGGGGGTGATTCGCCGTCAAAACAGCCGGGAACGCAAGCACAACCGCCAGCAAGACTGTCAGGGGCATCCTGTTCGTCGTCCAGTGAGGGTCTTCGTCAGAGTGAAGTCCTGGTCGTCGCCGGTCGGCCCATAGTGAAACCGGGAAATTTCCGCACCAAAAGTGTCAACAGTGAGGACTGGCACTTGCACAGCCGGGCGTTCCAAGGCCCTGCACCTACGAACCTTGCGACGACGTGGACCCGATGCCCGACTACGAGAATGTGCTCACGGATTGAGAACGGCGCTCTCAAACGCGGTCTTTTTGCCCGGTGGCCGCCCGTTCGCGGCTCGGCCAGCGCAGAAACGCCTCCGCTACCTCCCAGCGTTCAACCGCCGGAGCGCCTTGAGCCCAAACCTTGCGCCAGCACCCACGCGACGGCCCAAAAACGTCAAAAAACACCGCAACTTGACGCTTGACGCCTTGTTCGCGTCTGCCACGATGCCTTCCAGAATGAGAGCGAGTGGAAACCAATTCTCCTTCTCCCATCCAAAGTCCTTCATGGGTTCGTCACTGTCGTGTGAAATCCGGGACGCGCGATCGGCCTGTTCGCCGCGGCCTCCGCTTGGCCGGTCTGATCGCAGGTAAGAGGCACTCGAGCGCGTCCGCCTATAACAAGCCTGCATCGTTAGTCCTTGACACGGAAAATGGTGAGGCGAATACTGATCACGTGAAAAATGGGAAGAAGCAATTCCTCGTCAGCTGCCCGGCGTCAAAACGACAATTTTCTATCAGTCAGTACCACTGTTGCACGCTTGATTTGGTCGCCCTAGCCATCCTCGGCGCAACGGTGACGATCACCGGATGCACCAGCCTTAAGCCCCTCGCCGATTTCGGCAAGAACGCTGCTGCGGTAGCGGGTTACCAGGAGGTCGCCAAAGATTATCCCCACGGCTTGGAAAGACAGCGGCTCTACGGGCAAACGGGATCGGCCGTCAGCGATGAGAACGTTGCGAAACGAAGGAAAGATGCCCAACGGCTTCTGGAGGCACAGAATGTTCTGCAAGCCTATGCGCAAGCCCTCGGCGCCTTGGCATCGGACGACCTGATCTCTTACGACAAGGAGGTTGATGCTTTAAGCAAAAGTCTGGTGAACGGGAAATTTGCCACGTCCGCCCAAACGGAAAGCTACGCCAACGCGGTCAAACTTGGTTTCCGGTTCTTCACCGACCTCTACCGCCGGGCCAAGATCAAACAGATCATCACCACCTACAATCCGAAAGTGCAAGCCGCCACGACTCAACTGGTGGAGATTGTTGCAGGAGGTTATCTCACCGGTCTTAGTGGTGAAGAGAGTATGTTCGCGCAGTTAGTCGCCGGGCGAGCTAGAAAGTCCGCGGAAGACAAAGGTCTCGAAGGACTGCCGCAGTTCCTTAATGTCTTGGCGGATGAGCACGAGCAGGTGCTCAAGGACAAGGAGGCAAATGCCAGGGCCCTCGTCGGCGGCATTAGACAATTCGGACAGGGACACCAAGAACTGGCCGATAGTATAGGCAAAATGGATTTTAAGGAAACGGTCGAAATCGCCCGCAAGTACGCAGACGAACTACGCAAAGTCATCAAGTCATTCAACTCGTAACCCGGGTTTCTCATGACACAAATTACCTCAGAGGACGCGCTCGATCTCGCGAGGCTCTTCAAGGAAAGCGCGCTGGGGTTGGGCCAGTTCCAACTCGACCATTGGAATAACCTGTCGGAGGGTCAGCGGCGTGACCTAACAGACCAGGAATATACGTTACTCGATCATTCACAGAATCTCGTCACCTACGCAGTTGGAGTGATGCTGGATGAAGCCCAAGCGTCTCTGGATGACATAAGGGAGGCAACAGTCAAGGCCAACCAAGCCATTCAGACCGTCACGAATATCAAGAAAGTAATGGAAATAGCCACAGCGCTCATAACCTTAGGAGCCGCCATTTACTCCGCGAATCCAAGCGGCATAGCAACCGCTGTCAGTGCCGTATTGACGGCTACAACAGATTGAGGCTGTATGTCGATCGCTGCACTTGTGCATTCTAACGCGCCGGCAAGATACATTGACGAGCGGCGACGTCAGTATCCGCCGAAATACGAAGACGAGGCGGGCTGGAAGGCACTGTTTGGCATGGCTCTCGACCTTTCGCCGCCTCCCATACGGTCCATGGCCGAGCGCGGCGTGATCGCCAGCGGCGAGATCGGAGAGCTTACCCCCTCGGTGTACGTCACACGGCGCGGGAAAGGCTATGCGGTCGAGATGCACAGCGGTATGATGCGCCTCATCTACAGCGCCGCCCGTGCTATCACGGCCAGTGATTCCGGTAAGTTCCGCGATGACAAGTCTCCGGCGCTTTCGGCGGCCGATGTGGCGGCGAACATTGCCGACTTGTTTAAGAACTACGACGAACGCAAGATCGCGACCGTGCAGTTCTTTCCTGCGACCACATTTCAGACCAACTGGGCCAATGCCATAACGATTGGCGCCGAGCGCTTCCTGCTGATGCACGAGCTCGCCCATATCCACAATGGCGATCTCTCGCGCTGGCGTGAAATTCTGGGCCGCCAACGAGACGAGCGCGTCCGGGAAACCGACGCTGACGCCACTGCCTGCGAATGGCTTGTCGACTATGTCCTGCATCCGAAGCCCGACGGGCCGCAGCGCCAAGTCTTCTATGCCGGCGCAGAGTTCGGATTGCGCCTGCGCATGGCGATGGAAACGGTTGGCATGAAGTTCAAGGCAACGCACCCACCAGCCGGCGATCGGGTAGCGGCGATGCGCGAGCGGCTGCGGGCAGCCGCAGGGCCACACACCTTCTATGCCATTGCTAATACCTCGATCGCCTTCGATCAGATGTGGCGAGCGATCGAATTAATTCTCAAGGGCAAGAGTCCCAAGTTCGAGCCTAGACTCGATGACGTGCTTACCGGTCTGCGGACGCTGACCAAAGAGATGCTTGCCGCGGGCAGGGACTGCGTCCAGCTCCGAGACGTGCCCGGAAAACCAGGAATGAAGCAAGCGATCTTCGTGCCGGTCAATGATCAGCAGCGTGCAATGGTTACGGCGGCGGAAACGAATTTTCGAGGAATCCCGTCCGATCTGCGAGCCGCGGTCGAAAGTCATGCTGCTAACGTCTTCGAACCGGGAAGCGTGGAATACAGCCTTTTCTTAGCCCTTCTCAATCTCAGCATTAATCAAGGAGGTCATCCATGAGCCGAGCCGTTATTACTTACGAACATCGCCTCAATGCCATGTCCGATTCTGCGCCAACGCAGGGCAAACCCACGCCGCTGCCAGAAGACAAATACAAGGATCGGTTGCTCAAATACATACCAGGTGAGGTTGTAACCTTTTATCTTTGCCTCACGGCGAGCGTCGCGGCATCGACAAATGCGCCGCCGTGGCTTAGTTGGGCGATCTTCGTCGTAGGCGTCGTAGCCACGCCGTTTTATCTGCATTTCTACTTGGACGTCTCCGACCGCATCCAGCTCACGGTTTCGACCGTGGCGTTCATCGTATGGGTGTTGGCACTAAACGCTCTTCCGTTCGAGGGCAAGAGTTGGTACAACCCGGTTTATGGCAGAGTGCTCCTGCCCGTATTTACGTTCTTCGTTGCCGGAGTCAAAACAACGCCTCAACCAGCGCCGTAGTTCTGCTTCACCCGCGCAGCGTCAATAAACCGGCGGGGCCCAAAAAGCAATTTCCTATCAGTCTCCGTTTTGTATTTGCACCTACAATAGCCGGATCTCACCTTACAATTATGAATGAACAACCGGCAGCAGACGAATCGACATCCGATCAAGCGGCAGCAACCGATCCACCGCAAAAGTCCGCGCATAGTCACCAGTCCGGGCGGGAATCGCGCTCTTATCTTGGAAGAGAGCTGCTTGTCGCAATCCTCGCTGCCGTTGTGACGCTAGTCGGGTCCCAGTGGCTACAAAAACGCGAAGAAACACTTCGGCAAGAAGCCGTCGTCCGCGTAATCTACTCGACAGTCCAAAACGATCTTCAGCTTACTATTGGTGTGGTGAGCGGCTTTCGCAGTGCGATCCTCAAGAAAAACTTGAGTGGCGATGACCCAGCGATGTTCCGGCAGATTTATCACCCTTGGGTCGGTTTGCCCGAGTTTTCTGAAAAGGGGTCGGTTCTTGATAATGGATACTTCGGCAAGTGTGAGTTCTGGATGGCGCTTAGATAAGGCAGTTCTTCGCGATTTTCGATGGAACGGATCGGTAGCCTGAGGGCATGACACCTGGCAAGTGTTAGTCCTCACTTTTGACACAAGGTCCGCGGCGTGGCTTTGCGTGCAGGAGGTTCGAGACGTACGTCCAAGTGCCCATCTGCAGCTGTTGGGCGATCCACTTTAAACTCATTGTCGTTTCCTCTCCGCAACCGCCGCGCCACCCTCACCTTCCCCGCATCCCCTTTGCGCCGCTGGGGCAAGTCGTCCTCCGCCCAGCCCAATCGCTGCATTTCCTCCCGCACGGTGCGCTGCGCCTTGTGCTCACCGGTCTCCTGCCGGTCCGCTCCGTAGTGACTGGCCCCAACCCGTTCCGGCCGCCGCCGCCAGCAACCGCGGCAGCGCCGGATGATCGGAAAGGCGTCCTCACAATTGACACAAGTCACGTCATTGCGGTGGTCGAGATCGAGAAACTCCTGGATTTCCGGGCGGGGAACCACCGTCCGGAACCTCATGAACCGGTGGTCGAGGGCCGGCTGGGAGAGCGCGTAAAGCAGCTCGCGCATCCGCGGTTTGTCGGTGGGCGCGCTCGGCCGGAAACGGATCTCACCCGCGCAGCTTCAATGACGGGCGGGGCCGCAAAAAGCAATTTCCTGTCAGTTTGACATATCCTTAAAAGGGCTTTATAAGGTGACTGTGAAATTGATCGCGATCCAGGATTTGAAGCAGCCGCGCCGGCTCAAGGAACGGTTGCGGGCGGAGAAGGAATTGCTGCTGACCAGCGATGGCCGGCCCGTGGCCGTGCTGGTGAACGTGGACGCCTCGGAAGACCCGGAGACGGTGATTCAGTCCATCCGCGATTCGCGCAGCCGGCTGGCCTTGAGCCGCATTCGCGAGGCGGCAGCCCACAGCGGAGCCGCCCGGCTGTCGCTGGCTGAAATCGATCGTGAAATCGCCGCCACCCGCAAGGCGCGCCGTTCTTCCCGGCGATGAACCGCGCGGTGTTTGACACGAACGTGGTGGTGTCCGGCTTCCTGTCGCCCACGGGGCCGCCGGGCCGCATTGTGGAGTGGCTGCGCCACGGCGGCGTGCAGGCCGTGCTGGATGACCGGATTATGGCTGAATATCGCGGGGTGTTGTCGCGGGCCGTTTTCCAATTGCCCGCCCCCGAAGTGGAACTGGTGCTCACGGCCATCCGCGCCCGGGCGTTTTGGATCGAAGCAGCGGCAGTCCACACGGTGCGCGGCTTGCCAGACCTGGATGATGCGCCGTTTCTGGAGTGCGCGCAGGCGGCAGGCGTGCCCTTGGTCACCGGCAACACCCGTCACTATCCGAAATCGGCGGCGGGCGGAGTTGAATTGCTCACTCCCGCACAATTCGTCGCGAGGTTGAAAAGCAAGGAGCCATAAACTCCCTTTGCGCGCTGAATGTGACGATTTCAGTCGTGAAGGGGTCGCCCAGTTCTTACAATTGACAACTCGAGGCGGCGTCACACCGCTGGCCCCGGCACCGTGCTGCCCCCGTTGAGCAGCGTCCCGATGTATCGCTGACAGTAGCTGGTGTGCGTCTTGTTAATGGACAACCGCTTCAATCCCTCCGCTGTAACTCTCGGTCAAGAGTTCGTTGGCGTCGTTGTAGGTCAAGGCGAAGCGGACGAGACTGAGGATTTCATTCCACCAAGCCCCGTCCAAGCAGCCAATGATCGTCGATTATAAGCACCGCCCCTTCATGCGGCAAAAGAAATCTATGTAAATGTTGCTTTGAACGACGAAAAAGTGAAGCAGTTTCTCATTGAAAGGATCGTCAAAAAGGACATTGTCGTTCCAAATACAATGATTAGCTTCGTCACAGGCTCAGCGCCGCAAGCTGGAGAATAATCTGAAGCTGATTGCCATCTACGACAAGAGGTGTTGAATACAGCGAGGCAACACTCGGTCTTTGTGGCCCAGCTTCTCCACCCACGGTTGCAACGAAGCTAGGATTTCCAGCTTGATGTCGGAGAATCGCTCCAAATCTCGCACGAAGCACTCAAAGCCAGCAGCGCAGAAATCCGCCGGGAGTTTGACGTTATCATCGTGAAAGCCGTGTTTGTATTTCTGCGGATACTCAAGATCCAAGCCGAACAGGGTCTTTATGGTGCTGGCACACGGCTGAACAAAATAGGGAATTCTGACGATTGTGTAGCCAAGTTCTCCAAAGTGTTCATCTTTCATTTGGTCTAAAAAAACATCCTCGGATTTGGTGTAGTGTCCAAATCCGTCGAACTCCACCAACATTTTCAGGTTTTTACACTGGAAATCAGGTCTCATTTTACAACCCGATCCGGCGACCTGTCTGTCGCGCACAAAATCAGATTTGGGGTATAGGACTAAAAGCAGTTTCCCCAGGTTGTGTTCGTTCAGAAAATCCCTTTGGGCGAACTCTGCTTTTGTCGGCCCCTTACCCATTTTTCTTCTCCTGTATTGAAATGGCGTTGTTTGGGTTTTGGAATGGATGTTCATTTACAGGACTTTTACGGTTTGGGCCAAAGTTTTAAGGCGAGCGTTGCATCGTGGGAATATTGTGCAACGACACCGTGTTTTGTTTGTCCATCCGGCGTTGGCTCCATTGCGACCGGAGTCATGGATGCGGCGAGGTATTCCCAGCATTTCCAAGACTGGGTTGGCATCCAGTATTCCGAGATAATATTTGTCAAAACCTCTAATTTTTCAAGGAAGTGTCTTGCGTAACTGACCAAATACATTGGGTGGTGGAGGGATGGATTGACCATTTGAACGCGGTAAACATTGATTGGTGTTTCTGCGGTTCCGCGTTCTGAAACAAGGTAAGCAGCACAAAATACCGGATCGTCTCCAGCGAATAAAGCCCCGGATCGAGAAATAGCAGCAGCCGGTTTGAGTTGGTCGAATTCCCTGTCGATTCTGGCCTGAATTCTCGTCAAGGTTCGGATAGGGGCAGTCTTTGGCTGATTAAGTTCCAAAATTGAGGTGGTTGCATGGAATAATGGCATATTTTTAGCCGGGTAACAGCCTACACAATCCGCAGTTTATTTTGCGAGCGAAGGGTCTTTGACGTATTTGAACCATCTCCCGACCATGGAATCCTTCTCAAATTGATTCCAGTAGGTGAAGAGAAATGGCGGAGTAATTACGTCGTTTGACATGGCGAAAAATGATTTGTTGTGCCGAAGCGGTAGTCTGCGTTCACAACAAACCAACTATGGTTCCGGACGAGGAAAGTCAAGCCCTTCCGCCGGAAAAACTATCAAGAAAGTCATCACCCGCGCAGCGTCAATAAACCGGCGGCGCGGTGAATAGCGAATTTCTATCAGTATTTCCTCCCGCACGATGCGTTGCGCCTTGTGCAAGCCGGTCTCCAGCCGGTCCGATCCGTAGTGGCTGGCGCCAACCCGCTCCACCGCCGCCGCCAGCAACTCCTGGCGAAACTCCTCGCTGCCCAGGCACCAACCCCGCTGAATGGAACGCTCATCCGCCGATCCCGCTTCCCGCCGCCGACGGTAGCTGTCCTGATTCCGTGGGTCGTGGACCGCCGGGCCGCGACGGTCGGGGAACACAGGCCGCCGGCGTGTGGTTTTCGGCGGCTCGCCGAGAACATCCCCAAACAGCCAGGGAAGGCGTCCGGCGGGCCGCCGGACGCCGCACGCGAGCCGCGCGCGCTCCCCGAGCCGCGACGGTCCGGGAGCAAAGGTCGCCGGCGAACAAGAACTACGTGCGTGACGGTCTGAAACCGATGGCGGGCTTGACTTATCGGGCGACATCGGTAAGTAACGGCGAGCCTTCGGGCTGCATGACCATGGGATTCATTGAACCGGCCGGCCAAACCCGCGGCGGGCGCCGCGGACCATCGCCACGCCCTGCGCCACTGGTGAATCCCAGCCAGGTTGTTTCCTTCGGTCAACCCACGCTTCCCCAACTCGCATGAACATTTTCCGTCGCAAGTCCGTGGCCGACCTCCAGGCGGAAGCGTTGAACGACCAGCGGCTGCATCGCGCCCTTGGACCGTTGAACCTGACGACCCTGGGCATCGGGGCGATCGTCGGCGCGGGCATTTTTGTGCTCACCGGCCAGGCCGCCGCGCAGTACGCCGGTCCGGGCATCGTTTTCTCCTTCATTCTGGCCGGGATTGCCTGCACGTTTGCCGGCCTGTGCTACGCCGAGTTTTCGGCGATGATCCCAATTTCGGGGTCGGCCTATACCTACGGCTATGCCACGCTCGGTGAATTTGTCGCCTGGATTATCGGGTGGGATTTGATCCTCGAGTATTTGTTCGCGGCCTCGACCGTGGCGGTGGGGTGGTCGGGTTATGTCACTGCGTTCCTGAAGGACCTGGGGATTGTCATCCCGGCGGCCTTCACCTCGGCGCCTTACGATCACAAGGCGTCACTGGAAGCCGGCTTCAACGTCTGGCGATTGTTCACCGAGGGCTGGGTCAGCACCGGGGCGGTCCTCAACATTCCCGCCATGGTGGTCGTGGCGGTCATCACGATCCTCCTCATCATCGGCATCAAGGAATCCGCCACCTTCAACAACGTGATCGTCGCCGTCAAGCTGGCGGTGATCTTCCTCTTCATCGGCATCGGCGTCGCCTACATCAACCGGCAGAACTGGCACCCCTTCATTCCCGAGAACATCGGCACCTGGGGCCAGTTTGGATGGTCGGGCGTCCTCCGGGCCGCGGGCGTGATTTTCTTCGCCTACATCGGATTCGATTCGGTGTCCACGGCCGCCCAGGAGGCCAAGAACCCACAACGGGACATGCCGATTGGCATCCTGTGCTCGCTGGCGGTCTGCACGGTCCTCTACATCGTCGTTTCCGTGATTCTGACCGGCATCGTTTCCTACAAGGACCTCAATGTCCCGCACCCGATCTCGGTCGCCATCAGTTCGCTCGGCCCCAGACTGGCTTGGCTGCGGGTGCTCATCAACATTGGCGCCATTGCGGGTCTCTCGTCCGTCATCCTGGTCATGATGCTCGGCCAGCCGCGCATTTTCTACACGATGGCCAAGGACGGGTTGCTGCCGTCGGTGTTCAGCACGGTGCATCCGCGGTTCCGCACCCCCTGGGTGGCGCAACTGCTGACCGGGTTGCTCGCCATGCTGATCGCGGGTCTGTTTCCCATCGGTCTGTTGGGGGAACTGGTTTCGATCGGCACGCTGCTGGCCTTCGTGATCGTCTGCGCCGGGGTGCTGGTGCTGCGATTCACCGATCCGCAAATTCACCGGCCCTTCCGGACCCCGATGGTCGGCGTGGTCGCGCCGCTGGGCATCCTGTTCTGCGGCTGGTTGATGTACGGCCTGCCGCGCGATACCTGGGCACGGTTGCTCGTCTGGATGGCCATCGGGCTGGTCATCTACTTCAGCTACGGCAGGCGCCGGAGCACGCTGGCGCGGACGCAAGCACCGTCATCGAGCCCATTGACCTGAGCGGGCGGTGCCTTTACGGTTTCCACCCGGCGTGCCGTGGACGACCGTCGGAGGCTTGGGCTCAAGCCAGACTCGCATGGCAGGCAGCTCATGGGAACTGCTCATGCGCTCTTTACCGAACCGGGAAATCCTTTGGTACCTTTGCCAAGAAGAAGCTTACAAGCGCCGGCCGCGGCCGGCATCGTCAAGTCATGAAAGGTAAAATCGCCGTCGCGGTGGTGCTGGTGCTCGTGGTCATGGGCGGGCTCGCCGGGCCCAAAGTGATGCAATTCCGGAAACTCATCGCCAGCAACAAGGAAATGGTCCAGGCGCCCGAAGTGGTGTCGGCCACCGTGGCCCACGAGGAAAAATGGCAGGGCACCCTCAGCGCCATCGGCACCGTGACGGCGGTCCAGGGCGTGAATGTCACCACCGAGATTCCCGGCATCCTGAACGTGATCGCGTTTGAATCCGGCGCCACGGTCGCGAAGGGCGACCTGCTGGTGCAGTTGGACACGTCCTCCGAGGAGGCGCAGTTGCGCGCGATCGAGGCGCAGGTCGAACTCGGCCGGCTCACCCTGGTCCGCATGCAGGCGCTCCGGCAGGACAAGACCGTGTCGCAGTCCGATCTCGACACCGCGGACGCGACGCTCAAGCAAGCCCAGGCGAACGCCGACAACATCCGTGCAACGATCGCCAAGAAGACCATTCGCGCACCCTTCGCCGGCCGGCTCGGCATCCGGTTGATCAACCTCGGACAATACCTGGAGGCCGGCAAACCGATCGTTTCGCTCCAGGCGTTGACGCCCATCCACGCGGACTTCTCGCTGCCGCAGCAGGAGTTGGCCCGGCTCCAAACCGGGATGAACGTGCATTTGACCACGGACACGTATCCCGGCCGGGAGTTCGCGGGGTCGCTGACGGCGCTCAACCCGGACCTCGACGCCTCGACGCGCAGCGTGGGACTCCAGGCCACCTTCGAGAATGCCGACCAGGTCCTGCGGCCCGGCATGTTCGGCCGCGTCGAAGTCTTGCTGCCGGAAGAGGAAACCGTGCTCGTGATTCCCGCCACGGCCGTGCTCAGCGCCCCCTACGGCGACTCGGTCTATGTGATCGAGCCTGGCGCCAGCCAGGCCGGCAAGGCCGGCTCGGTGGTGCGCCAGCAGTTCATCCGCACCGGGCACGCCCGCGGCGACCTGTTGAGCGTCGTGTCCGGCCTGAAGCCGGGCGAGAAGATCGTCAGCGCCGGCGTGTTCAAGCTGCGCAACCGCATGGCCGTGGAGGAGGACAACACGCTGTCGCCGAAAGCCTCCGCCACCCCCCGGCCCAGCGACAGTTAAGGTCCGGGAGTCGTCATGAAGTCGTTTACTGACCTTTTCATCCGGCGGCCCATTCTGGCGCTGGTGGTGAACCTGGTGATCGTCATCGCCGGAGTCCAGGCCATCCGAAACCTGACGGTCCGGCAATACCCGCGCAGCGAAAACGCCACCATCACCGTGACCACGGTGTACGTGGGCGCCAGCGCGGACCTGGTGCGCGGTTTCATCACCACGCCGCTCGAACGGACCATCGCCGCGGCCGATGGAATTGATTACCTCTCGTCTTCGAGCACGCTCGGCCTTTCCACCATCACCGCCCGGCTCAAGCTCAACTACGACGCGAACAAGGCGTTGGCGGAAATCAGCTCGAAGGTGGACCAGGTGCGCAACGATCTGCCGCCCGAGGCCCAGGTGCCGGTCATCAACATCACCTCGGCCGATTCCCAGTTCGCCTCGGCCTATCTGAATTTCACTTCCGACATCCTCGAGGCCAACCAGATCACCGATTACCTGGTGCGGGTGGTCCAGCCCCGGCTTTCGGCGCTGGCGGGGGTGCAGCGCGCCGACATTCTGGGCGGCCGCACCTTTGCGATGCGGATCTGGCTCAAGCCCGATCGCATGGCCGCCTTCAACATCAACCCGTCCCAGGTGCGGGATGCGCTGGCGGCGAACAACTTCCTCTCCGCCATCGGCCAGACCAAGGGCTCGCTGATCCAGGTCAACCTGACCGCGAACACGGACCTGCGGTCGGTCGAGGAGTTCCGCAACCTCGTCGTGCGCCAGGAGGGCGACCGCCTGGTACGGTTGCGCGACCTCGCCGACGTGGTGCTGGGGGCGGAGAACTACGACGCCGAAGTGCGGTTCGGCGGCGCGCGCGCGGTCTTCATGGGCATCTGGCCGCTGCCCAACGCGAACTCGCTCGAGGTCATCCAGCGGGTGCGCGCCGAACTGGCCTCGATCCAGAAGGAACTGCCGACCGGGCTGACGGGCGGCATGGCCTACGACGCAACGAAGTACATTGACGACGCGATTCATGAAGTGTTGAAGACGCTGAGCGAAACCCTGCTGATCGTGGCGATCGTAATCTTCCTGTTCCTCGGCTCGCTGCGTTCGGTGTTGGTCCCGCTGGTGGCCATCCCGGTCTCGCTCATCGGCGCCGTGTTCCTCATGCAGGTTTTCGGTTTCAGCCTCAATCTGCTCACGCTGCTGGCGATTGTGTTGTCCGTCGGACTCGTGGTGGACGACGCCATCGTGATCGTCGAGAACGTGGAACGGCATATTCGGGAAGGCCAGTTGCCCGTGAAGGCGGCGGTGTTGGGCGCGCGCGAACTGGTCAGCCCGGTCATCGCCATGACCATCACCCTGGCGGCGGTGTACGCCCCGATCGGCCTGCAAGGCGGGCTGACGGGTTCCCTGTTCCGCGAATTTGCCTTCACCCTGGCGGGCGCCGTGTTCATCTCCGGCATCGTGGCCCTCACCCTTTCGCCCGTGATGTCGTCGCGGCTGCTGGATCCCGGACGCGAGGAGCACGGACTGGTGGGCCGGATCAACCGCGACTTCGACCGTCTCCGGCGGGCGTATGGCCGGGTGCTTAACGTCACGCTCTCGGCGCGGCCAGCCGTTTATGTCGTCTGGATCGTGTTGAGCCTGCTGGCGATCCCGATGTTTGTGATGGCGCCCAAGGAACTGGCCCCGCTCGAGGACCAGGGATTCGTCATGGGCGTCGTCGAGGCCCCGGCCGATGCGACAATTGACCAGACGGTCTTCTACACCGAGGCGCTCAACCGCGAGTTGCTCAGCGTTCCGGAGGCCGCCCAGACGTTCCAAATCACGTTTCCCGACAACGGCTTCAGCGGCCTCGTGCTCAAACCGTGGGGCGAACGCAAGCGCACGGCGTTTCAGATCACGCCCTGGTTGCAGCCGAAGGTCAATCGCATCACCGGCATTCGCACGTTCGTGGCGCTGCCCCCGGCGCTGCCGGGCGGAGGCCAGTTCCCGGTGGAGATGGTCATTGTCGCCACCGCCGAGCCCGAGACGATCCTGAAGTTCGCCGAGCAGTTGCAGGCCAAGGCGGCCGCCAGCGGCATGTTTGCTTTTCCACCGCAGATTGACACGAAGATTGACCAGCCGCAGATCGAGGTTCAACTGGACCGCGACAAGGTGGCCGCCCTCGGCCTGAACATGGCGGACGTGGGCGCCGACCTCGGCACCTTGGTGGGCGGCAACTACGTGAATCGTTTCAGCTTCGATGGCCGAAGCTACAAGGTGATTCCGCAGGTCAAGCGGATCGAACGCCTCAACGCCGACCAGCTTGAGCGCACCTATGTGAAGGGACCAAGCGGGCGCCTGGTGCCGTTGAGCACCTTCGCCACGCTCAAGAAGACCGTGCAACCGCGCTCGCTGAACCGGTTCCAGCAGTTCAACGCGGTGAAACTCAGCGGGGTTGCCATCCGCCCATTGGACGAGGCGCTCCGATTCCTGGAGGACGAGGCGGCGCGGATTCTGCCCAAGGGTTACAAGCTGGATTACACCGGCGAATCGCGGCAACTGCGGGTCGAAGGCACCAAGTTCCTGCCGGCGTTCCTGCTCGCGATGACCTTGATCTTCCTGGTGCTGGCCGCCCAGTTCAACAGCTTCCGCGATCCCCTCATCATCCTGCTCGGTTCGGTACCGCTGGCCATGTTCGGCGCGCTGATCTTCAGCTTCCTCAAGATGCCCGGCCAGGGCACGCCGTTCTTTACCAACGGGTGGACCACCACGCTGAACATTTATTCGCAGGTCGGGCTGGTCACCCTTGTCGGCCTGGTTTCCAAGAACGGCATTCTGATCGTGCAATTCGCCAACGAACTGCAACGCACCGGCCTGACGAAACTCGAGGCCGTGCGGCAGGCCGCGCTGGTCCGGCTGCGTCCGGTGTTGATGACCAGCGCCGCCACCATCTGCGGCCACTTCCCGCTCACGCTGGTCAGCGGCGCCGGCGCGGCAGCGCGGAATTCCATCGGCATCACCATCGTGGCGGGCATGAGCCTGGGCACGATCTTCACGCTGCTGGTGATTCCTTCGATCTACGTGCTGATCGCCCGCCAGCACGCGGGCGAGGAGCCCGGCGCCATCGCCCGGGACTTCGAGCAGGCCGCCCACGACCACACCGGCGGCCCGCTGGCTCTGGCGGCCGCGCCAAAATGAGCCGCGCCCCCGGCATCCTCCCGACCGAAGAGCGGTGTCGCCGTGAGTGAGGCCGGGGGGCTTTGCATCCACGCGCAGGATTGCAAATTGTCGTGCCGGTGATACATGCTCTTTTAGTTGTGAGTGAGTAATTATGCCCACATATCATTACATCTGCGAAAAGTGCGGACACGAGTTTGACTACTTTCAGTCCATGAACGACAGACCTTTGCGGCTCTGTCTGCGAGATAATTGCGGCCGGAAAACGTGGGGCAAGGGCCGCGTCCGCCGCGAAGTGGGCACGGGCGCCGGCTTCCTTTTCAAGGGCGCGGGTTTCTACGCGACCGATTATCGCAGCGCCACTTACCAGAAGGGAGCCAAGGAAGCCGCCGCCAGCAACGCGGCCGGCGACAAGGCCAAACCCGGCGCGGGCGGAAACGACACCGCCAAGCCGGCCAAAACCGACAGCCCAGCGCCGACGAAACCCGCCGGCGACGGCGCGAAATAGCATGATGACGTGCGCCCGACGACCCTTCCGGACGCTGCCTGCCGGGCTGTGGGTGACGCTGGCGTGGCTGGCCGCGGCGGGTGGCTGGCTGGAGGCGGCCGCGACCGACGGGCCCGGGTTCCCGCACCAGCCCACCATCTACAGTCGCTCTGGCCAGTTCGTCATCCACAGCCGGCAGTTCACCACGCCGACCCTGCGGCAACCCCTCGGCGCCACGAACCGCGCCTACGTCGTAATCCAGCCCGACGCCCTGGCAGTGTCGGCGGAGCGGGTCAAGCAACGGTTGTTGGGCGAACTGGCGGCGCCCGACCGGTGGCGCAATCGGATTCATCTGTTAATCGTGAAGGGAGACCAAGTCGCCGCGCCCCCGGTCCCGATGGCCGCCCTGTTTTCCGACGGTTGGCAGTATAGTCTTCGGGTTCCCGAGCGGGTCGAAGCCGGGGCGCTGGTGCGCGCGCTCGTCGAGGTGCTCCTGATGGAAATCGCCAACCGCTACCCGGGTTCGCACCCGCCCGAAATCCCGCGCTGGCTGGCGGATGGGCTCGCCGGCCTCATGCTGACGGAAGTGGGCCCCGATCTGGTGCCGCAGAGCAACGACCTGCTGGATCGGCTCGCGAATGGCTGGGGCCAGTTGCGCGAGAACACGCGCGTGGGGCGTTACTTTGGGCGCGACACGGAATTGCGGAACTTTCTACAGCAGCATCCGCCCCTGACCTTCAATGACCTGACGTTGCCACCGCCCGAGGTCCTGGCAGGCAACCAGCGCAATGTGTTTGAGGCTTGTTCGCAGTTGCTCGTGCAGGAACTGCTCCGCCTGCCCAACGGCCGGGCCTTGTGCTGGGAAATGCTGGCGCGGCTCACGCAGTCCTTCAACTGGCAGACGGCTTTCATGCGGACTTATGGACGGTATTTTCCGCAGATGGTGGACGTGGAGAAATGGTGGGCGGTAACCCTGCTCCAGTTTTCCGGCCGCGAGGCGGCGAACAATTGGTCCCGGGCCGCCACCCTACAGGAACTCGACCAGGTGCTCGGCGTGCCGGTGGCGGTGCGCCCCAGCCGGGAGGCCGCGCCCGAAAACGCGGTCGTGCCGATTCAACGGGCCGTCGCCGAACTGCCGCTGCCGCAGCAGGCGCGCGTGCTCCGCACCAAGATCGGGCAGTTGGAGATGTTGCAGGCCAACGCCGCACCGGAACTCGTGCCGCTCGTCACCGGCTACCTCGTGGCCATCCAAGAATACCTGGCCGAGCGCGCCGGAGCCAGCACCAGCCTGGGCGAAAAGGGTCGGCCCGCGGCCAACGTCCCGCTGACCTTGCGCCGCCTCACCCTGCGCCTGGCCGCCCTCGACACGGAGCGCGCGACGGCGACGCAGGCGCCGCAGCCCAATCCGCCGGCGGGCGGAAAAGTCTCCGCCCCGACGCCGGTGGCGGTGGGGAAAGCTTCGCGGGCGGCCCCGGCGGGCGCACGGTGACCGGCGGCACGGGGCACGAGAGCACATTTGGCTTGGAAGCCGGCGAAACTCATTTTAACTTCGGGTCATGTCGAAGACATCCGGCAAGCACCGGCAGGCGATCATGCTTGGCGTCGGCCTTGACACCGACGGACACAAGCGGCTGACAACGGGGCCGAATTTTGCCCTGGTCGGCGGCACCGCGGAGACGCACGAGTCCATGACCGAAACCGCCCTCAAGATCAACGAGAAGCTCGCCGAGCGTGGCAAGCGCCTCGAAGAGGTGTGCCCGCAGGAATTCGACGACATCGCCCAGTCGGTGGGACTGCAGCGCCATGAACCGCGAACCGGCCCCCGGCCCCCGGCCACCAACTGACCGGCACCGCCCCGCTTGACGTGCCGCGCGGGCGCTCCTAGGGTTGGTCCCTGCGTGCGCGGGAGAATGCGGCGCGGGTTAAGCAAACGATATGCCGGATAACGGTCATCCTTATTTGTTCCTGGCCCTCTTTGTCGGCATCGGGGCGGCTTTCTGCCTGGGAATGCTGGGCCTGGCCCGGCTCTGGGCGGCGCTGGTGTCCCCGGCCAAACCCGGCCCTTCCAAGAACGCCCCCTACGAATGCAGCGTCGAAGCGCGCGGCGATGCCTGGGTGCGGTTCCGTTCCGCTTATTACCTGTATGCAATCATCTTTCTGATCTTCGATGTGGAGACGGTGTTTCTGCTGCCGTTTGCGGTGGCCTTCACGCGTCTGTCGGCCGGGGCGTTTGTGGCGATGATGGTGTTCCTGTTGCTGCTGGTGGAGGGGCTGGTCTGGGCCTGGCGGAAAGGCGTGCTGGCATGGCACTGACCCGCCCCAACGGATCGCCGGCACCGGGAGGCGACCCATGAGCCTGGACGCAGGTTTGCGCAGCGAACTGAGCAAGCAGGGCGTTTTCACGACCAGTCTGGCGGAACTCTACAACTGGGGTCGGAAAAACTCGATCTGGCCGCTGAACTTCGGGCTGGCCTGCTGCGCCATCGAAATGATCGCCGCGTCCATGGCGCGCTTCGACATCTCCCGCTTCGGCTCGGAAGTGTTCCGCCCCTCGCCACGCCAGGCCGATCTCATGATCGTCGCCGGCACCGTCACCAAGAAAATGGCGCCCCAGGTGGTGCGGTTGTACAATCAGATGCCGGAGCCGAAGTACGTCATCGCCATGGGCGCCTGCGCCATTTCCGGCGGTCCGTTCAAGCAGGGCTACAACGTGCTCAAGGGCATTGACCGCTATCTGCCGGTGGACGTGCATATCCCCGGCTGCCCGCCCCGGCCGGAGGCGCTCCTCCATGCCTTGATCAGCTTGCAGCAGAAAATCGCCGGGCAGAAACTGACCGGACCGGACCGGCCGCCGCACCTGCAGGAAGATGCCCCCAGCGAATACCCCATTCCGGTTTTCGGCGCCTACGATCTGGAACCGTCGAAGAACCCCGAGGTGTGGCAACCACCCACGCTGGCGCGCAAGGAGTGAGCGGCAGCGCGGGAACGTCCATTTGAGCTGAATCGTTTCGTGGAAAACCTGGAAGCCATCAAAGCGCGTTTGGAATCGCTCGTCCCCGGTGCGCAACTGGCCGTCGTGCCGAACAGCGCGGTCCCCGCGGCGGCTTCCCTGGCCGTGGACCCCGCGCACGCGGTCGCCGTGGCCCGGTTCCTGCGCGACGATCCCGGGCTCCGGCTCGACTTCTGTTCCAACGTCACCGGCGTGGACTGGCTCGAAGCGGTCGTCAAGGAGAAGGTCAAGTCGCGCAAGCTGGTTGACGGGATGGAGAAGGAGGTCGAGGAAACCGTCGAGCACAAGCGCCCCGGCTATCTGGAGGCGGTGTATCATCTCTACTCGGTGGAACTGAAACACGGGCCGCTGGTGTTGCGGCAGCGCACGGCCAACCGCATGGATCAGGTGCGCGTGACCTCCCTCACGCCGGTCTGGCGCAGCGCCGAGTTCCAGGAACGCGAAGCCTACGATCTCTTCGGGATTCTCTTCGACGGTCATCCGGACCTCCGCCGCATCCTGATGTGGGAGGAGTTTCAGGATCATCCGATGCGGAAGGATTATGTGGAGCCGGACGACTTCGAGTACGAGCCCACGCCGCACAACGAGGTGCTGGCGAAGGCCCGGCGCCATTATCCGTTGGAGGAGCGCGCATGAAGCACGACCCCGGCGAACCGGATCTTTCAGCGTTGTCCACGGGCGACCTGGTGGTCGAACCGCCCGTGACCGTGCCGGCTCCGCCGCCGCCGCCCGGGCCGGGTTACGAAGTAACACCCAGGCCGGGGGGCGCGGACGCCGGCGACGACAGCCTCCTGGAAGTGGCGATCGGGCCGCACCATCCCTCAACCCACGGCGTGTTCCGTTTGAACGCCGTTCTGGACGGCGAACGCATCGTGCGCTTCAAGCCGGTGTTCGGCTACCTCCACCGGAATCATGAGAAGCTCGGCGAGGGCGGCAGCTATCTGGGCGCCATGCCCTACACGGACCGGCTGGATTACTTCTGCTCGCTCACGAACAATTGGGCCTACGCGCTGGCCGTCGAGCGACTGGCCGGGCTGCAGGTTCCGGACCGCGCCGAGTACATCCGCATCATCACCGCCGAACTGACCCGCATCCAGAACCACGCGTCGTTGATCGGTTTCCTGCTGCAGGAGCTGGGCGCGATGGGCACGCCGCTCATGTATGCCTTCCGCGAGCGCGAAAAAATCCTCGACCTGTTCGAGTCGCTGACCGGCGCCCGCATGATGTGCAATTACATGCGCTTTGGCGGATGCCGCTGTGATCTCCCGGCTGGCTGGCTCGAACAATGCCGGCGGGTTGTGGACGATCTGCCCGGGTTTTACGACGAATTCGAGAACCTGCTGACGACGAACGAAATCCTGATGGCCCGCACCCAGGGCATCGGCCTGCTCGCGAAGGAACTGGCCATCAACGCGGGCATCACCGGCCCGTTGTTGCGCGCCAGCGGCGTAAATTACGACCTCCGCAAGGTGGACCACTACGGCCTGTATGACCGGCTCGACTTCCGCGTGCCGCTGGGCGCCCACGGCGACGTTTACGACCGTTACATGGTGCGCATCCTCGAAATGCGCGAGTCCACGAAGATCCTGCAGCAGGCGCTCCGCGACATTCCGGGCGGGCCGGTCCTGGATCCCAAGGTCAAGCTGCGCAATTTCCGTCCCAAGGCGGGCGAGGCTTACGGTCGCATCGAGTCGCCGAAGGGCGAACTGGGCTTTTATCTCATCAGCGACGGCTCGACGAACCCGTATCGCTACCGGATCCGCCCGCCGAGCTTCATCAATCTGACGATCCTCGAGGACATGTGCCGTGGGTTGACGTTGCAGGACGCCCTGGTCATTCTCGGCGCGGTGGACATCGTCATGGGGGAGGTGGACCGATGAGTCTGTTGGGGGCCGGCATCATCAAGGGCCTGGTCGAAACGGCCCGGAATTTCGTGGGCAGCTACCATGACCCGGAGCGGTTGACGACCGTCGAGTATCCGGAGGAACGGCTGGCGCTGCCCGAGAACGCGCGCAGCTTTCCGATGCTCATCTTCGACAACGACCCGGTCAAGGGGCTCCGGTGCGTGGCCTGCAAGATTTGCGAGAAGGAATGCCCGCCGCAGTGCATCTACATTGTCCAGGACCGGGACCCGCGGGGCAAGCCGCTCAAATTCCCGCGCATCTTCGACATTGACCTCTCGGTTTGCATGAGCTGCCAGATCTGCGTCGAGGTGTGCCCGTTCGACGCGATCAAGATGAACACCGAGTTCGAGTTGAGCACGGAGGATCGCTTCGGCGGGCTGATCCTGCGCCGGGAGGACCTGGCGAAGTCGAACGAATACTACCTCGAAATCCACCCGACCGAGGCGGCCGAAACGGATGCCCGTCTCGCCGCTGAAAACGCCAAGGCAGAAGCCAAGTCCAGGGCGCCCGCGCCGGCAACGCCCGCGCCTCCGGCGGCCCTTCCAAAACCGCCCGCCGCGGCGAGCCCCGCCCCAACCACCTGAGCCATGGCGAACGCGCTCGACCAGATTTTTGTCAACCTCAAGCACTGGCTGCTGGCCTGGTTTCCATCGGCCTGGCAGCCGCTGATTTCGATGGTCATCTCCGCCGCGGCGATCATCGCTGTGTTCGGCTCGCTGTTCGCTGTCACCACGCTCGCCGAACGGAAGGGCCTCGGCCGGATTCAGAACCGGCCCGGCCCGAACCGGGTGGGCCCTTTCGGCATTTTGCAGCCGCTGGCGGATGCCGTGAAGATGCTCACCAAGGAGAGCATCATGCCGCAGGTGGCGGACCGGTTCATCTTTTTCCTGGCGCCTACGATGATGCTCATCCCCACCTTGCTCTCCTTCGCGGTGCTCCCCTACGGCCGCAACATGGCGGCGGTGGACTTCGACGCCGGGCTGCTGTTTTTCTTCGCCGTCGGCGCCAGCATTGAGATGTCCGTGTTCATGGCCGGCTGGTCGAGCCGCAACAAGCTCGCCCTGCTCGGCGCGATGCGCGCCATCGCCCAGATGATCTGTTACGAGCTGCCGCTGATCCTCTCGAGTGTGACGGTGGTGATGGTGACAGGCTCGCTGTCGCTGGGACAGATTGTGGACAGCCAGGCCGGCTTTCATGGTGGCTGGCTGGCGCGCTGGCACGTTTTCACGCCCTGGGGTCTGGCGGGGTTCCTCCTGTTCATGACCGCCGCCACCGCCGAGTCCAACCGCGCGCCCTTCGACCTGCCGGAGGGCGAATCCGAACTCGTGGCCGGCCATCTCATCGAATACTCGGGGTTCAAATACGCGTTGTTTTTCATGGGCGAGTACTTCGGAATGATGGCGGTGAGCGGACTCGGCATCACGCTGTTCCTCGGCGGCTGGCGGGCGCCGGTGGCCGGTCTGGACTGGGTGCCGTCCTATCTGTGGTTCTTCGGCAAGCTGGGGGTCTGCATCGCGGTGTTCATCTGGGTGCGGGGAACGCTGCCGCGGTTGCGGGCCGACCAGTTGATGAACTTCGCCTGGAAGTTCATGCTGCCGCTGACGTTGATCAACCTCGTCGCGGCCGCGGTCTGGCACTACACCGGGGTTTGGAGTTTCGGCGGGGCGGCGGCGGTGCGCTGGCTGCTGGGGGCGGCCCTAATCGGCGTGCCCTATGTCGTGCTCGGGCGGGCGCTCTACACCGGGCACGGCCACGGACCGCGCACCTACCGTTACGCCACCTGAAACCATGCACACCGGCTCACTCCTGCTTCTCGTCCTGACCCTCGGCAGCGCGGTCGCCGCAATGTCCCTGCGGAACCTGGTGCACTGCGCGCTCTGCGCCGCCATCACCTTCCTCTGCCTGGCGGCGTATTTCCTCGCCCTCAGCGCGGAATTCGTCGGCTTCGCCCAGATCCTGGTCTATGTGGGCGCGGTCGCCATCCTGATTGTGATTGCGATCCTGGTGACCCGCGACATCGCTGAGCGGGGCGAGCCGCTCGTGTTCAAGCCGTGGATTCTCGGGGTCGGCGTGGCGGTGCTGGTGGCCGGCAGCCTCGTTTCTGCGGTGACCAGCAGTGCGTTGGCACGCGACCCGCTGCCGCCGGCACCGACGGCGACGGTCGAGGCGATCGGGGAAAAGCTGATGACCCACTACGTCGTGCCCCTGGAAGTCATCGGCCTGCTGCTGACGGTGGCGCTGCTGGGTGCGGTGCTGCTGGCGCGGCCGCAGAAGGAGGGAGGCAACCGTCCATGATGAGTCTGCAAAGCTATTTGATTCTCGCCGCGCTCTTGTTCAGCATCGGGCTGGCGGGCGCGCTGACGCGCCGCAACGCCGTCCTGGTCTTGGTCGGGATCGAACTCATGCTGAACGCCGCCAATCTCAATTTCATCGCCTTCTGGCGCTTCGGGCCGCATCCCGAGGCCCTGACCGGCATCCTGTTCGCCTTGTTTTCCATCGGCATCGCCGCGGCGGAGGCGGCCGTTGGCCTCTCCCTCATCATCGCCATCCAACGCCACTATCAAACCACCAGCCTGGACCGGGTGGATTCGCTGAAGGGGTGAGATGGGAACGATGGTCAACATCCTCGGCTTGATCCCCGGATTGCCGTTGCTGGCGGCGGGCGTGAGCGCGCTGGCTCCGCGGCGCTGCCGGCGGCTCTCGGCTGGGCTTGCCATCGGGGCAATGGCACTCGCCTTCCTGCTCTCGCTGGCCGCCTTCGCGGAAACGCTGCAGCGTCACGGCGAGCAAGCGCGGCAGGTGTTCAACTTCCCGTGGTTCCAGTTCGGTGACGCCTGGCTTCAACTCGGCTGGGTGCTTGATCCTCTCGCGGCCGTGATGCTCGTGATGGTCACGTTCGTCGGCCTGGTGATCTTCATTTACAGCGTCGGTTACATGGCGCAGGACGCGAACTTCACGCGCTTCTTCACGTTCCTGTCGTTGTTCGCCGGCGCCATGCTCGGCGTGGTCATTGCCAACAGCCTGCTGTTGCTCTTCATCTGCTGGGAACTGGTCGGCCTCACCTCCTACCTGCTCATCGGCTTCTGGTTCCACAAGCCCAGCGCGGCGGCGGCGGCGAAAAAGGCCTTCGTCACCACGCGCGTCGGTGACATCGCGCTCTTGCTGGGAATGGTCTGGCTCTACGCGAAGACGGGGACGCTGTTGTTCTACGATCACGGCCAGGGCTGCCTGGAGGCACCCGTCCTGGCGAAAGCGTTTCCGATCGATGAATTCGGCGACCTCCCGCTGCTGGGGATCGCCCTCCTCATTTTCGTGGGCGCGATGGGCAAATCGGGCCAGGTGCCGCTGCATGTCTGGCTGCCCGACGCGATGGAGGGCCCAACCCCGGTGAGTGCGCTGATCCACGCGGCGACCATGGTGGCGGCGGGCGTGTTCCTGGTGGCGCGGGTGTTCGCCTTGATGAAACCGAATTGGGCGGCCTTCGTCGGTCCCCACGCGTGGGTCAGCCTGCCTCCCCCGGATGCGACGCTGGTGATCACGTGGGTCGGCGCCATCACGGCCGTGTTCGCCGCGCTGATTGCCGTGGCCCAGACCGACATCAAGCGCATCCTCGCCTACTCGACCGTCTCGCAACTCGGTTACATGATGCTGGGCCTGGGTGTCGGCGGCGTGGCGGTCGGCATGTTCCATCTCATCACCCACGCGTTTTTCAAGGCGCTGCTGTTCCTCGGCGCAGGCTCGGTCATCCACGGCGTCCACGAGGAGCAGGACATCCGGCGCATGGGCGGGCTGCGTCGGTTCATGCCGGTGACCTTCGCCACCTACGCCATCGGCATGCTGGCGCTCGCCGGCTTTCCCCTGCTCTTCTCGGGTTTCTGGAGCAAGGACGAGATTCTCCATGCCGCGCACAGTTGGCCGGTGTCGCGCTGGCCCTTCTACCTCGGGCTGTTCGGGGCGCTGCTGACCGCCTTTTACATGACGCGCCAGGTATGTTGCGTGTTCTTCGGAAATCAGCGGGCGCCGGTGGCGGAAGCGGAGACCGTGCAGGCGGACAAGGCGCAGGCGCCGCACGAAAGTCCGAAAGTGATGACCGTGCCGCTCCTGCTGCTGGCGGCGGGCGCGATTCTACTCGGGTTTGTGGGCACGCCGGCGTGGCCGTGGTTCCAGAGTTTTCTCGAAGGCGAAAGTCCCGCACTCGATTGGGGCCGCCTGGTGGCCGGCGGGACCCTCGGCCTGATGGTGGTTTCCTCCCTGGTTGTTTTCACGGGCCTGGGCCTGGGCTGGTGGCTCTATGGCCGCCGACCGAGGCGGAGCGCCACGGATGCGGATGCGCTCGAGCGCCTGATGCCGGAGGTGTTCGGGGTGTTGCGGGGCAAGTTCTTCGTGGACGAACTTTATGAAGCGACGGTCATCCGCTGGCATGCCGCCTGGGCGCAGTGCTGCGACCTGCTCGACCGCTGGGTCTGGGGCGGCCTGGTGCTCGGGGCGCAATTCGGCACCCTTGGGCTGTCCTGGCTGAGCAAGCTCTGCGATGACTGGGTGGTAAACCTGGGTTTTGACCGGAGTTGCGATGGAATCCAGCGGAGCGCCAGGTTCACGTGCGCGCTCCAGGACGGCCAGGTGCATAACTATCTGCGGGCGCTGGCGCTGGCCTTCGCTGTTCTCGTGCTGTTGCTGACCTGGGCATGTGCGGGATGAGCAACCTCCCGTTCATCACGTTGCTGACCCTGCTGCCGCTCGTCGGCGGCGGGGTGCTGATCGCTTTCGGCCGGGTGCAGGCCGCGCAGGCCCGCCGGCTGGCGCTCGGCGTGAGCGCGGGGGCGCTGGCACTGGTACTCGCCATGATGATCATGTTCGAGCCGGGTTCCGGCGTACTCCAGTTCGTTCAGCGACTCGACTGGGTGCCGGCTCTAGGGGTTCAGTATTTCGTCGGCGCGGATGGCCTGGGCCTGCTGATGCTGCTGTTGACGGCGCTGGTGGTTCCCATGGCGGTGCTGGCGTCCAACCGGATCACGGAACGGGCGCACCTCTATTTCGCGCTGGTGTTGTTCCTTGAGGCCGGGTTGTTCGGCACGTTCACCGCGCAAAACTTTTTCCACTGGTTTCTGTTCTGGGAGCTGAGCCTGGTGCCCGCGTTCTTTCTCATCAAGCTGTGGGGCGGACCGGAGCGCGGCCCCGCCGCCACCCAGTTCTTCATCTACACGATGGTCGGCAGCGTGGCCATGCTGCTGAGTTTCCTGGCCATCTTCCTGGCCACCGGCCAGTTTAACTTTCCCGAACTGGCGGAACTCAGCCGGCAGGGGCGATTGGGCGCCAGCCTGGCGAGCAAACTGACCTGGGCGGGGCTCTCGCCCGAAACGGTGCGGTTCCTGGTTTTCGGCGGCGTTTTCCTTGGGCTGGCCGTCAAGGTGCCGGTCATGCCGTTCCACACCTGGCTGCCCACCGCTTACGCCGAGGCGCCGACGCCGGTAACCATGCTGCTCACCGGCGTCATGTCGAAGATGGGCGTGTACGGTTTCCTGCGCATCCTGGTGCCGCTGTTCCCGGCGGAACTGCGGGCACTGATGACACCGCTGCTGGTGCTGGCGGTGCTCACCATCGTCGCCGGGGCCGCGGCGGCGTTCGCCCAACGCGATCTCAAGCGGATGCTCGCCTACTCCTCGATCAATCACCTTGGCTACTGCTTGTTGGGCATTTTTGCGGTGGTGAAGTTCACGGCCAACACCCCCGCGCTGGTGACGGAGAAGGCCGCGGTGCTCAACGGCGTGTTGCTGCAGATGTTCAACCACGGGCTGACGGCGGCCACCCTCTTCGGCTTCGTCGGCCTGCTCGAACAGCGCAGCGGCGGCCGGCGCGGGTTGGATGATTTCGGCGGGCTGCGCATGGTTGCCCCGGTCTTCGCCGGCCTGATGGGCATCGCAGTGTTCGCCTCGCTGGGGTTGCCGGGGCTGAACGGATTCGTTGGCGAATTCCTGATTTTCAAGGGCGCTTTTCCGCTGGCGACATGGGCCACGGCCGTGGCGGCACTGGGACTTCTGATCACGGCCGTGTTCCTGCTGACCCTGCTCCAGCGCGTGTTCCAGGGACCGCTGAATCCGCAATGGGCGCAATTCCCCGACCTCTCGACCCGCGAGCGCTGGCTCTTCGGCCCGGCGGTGGCACTGATGTTCGTGGTCGGGGTGGGTCCGCAAATCCTGATCCGCCTGTTCAATGCCACCGCGCTGCACTGGGTGACCCGCCTGCTCTCCTGACCATGCTCGCTTGGACCATTTACCTCTCGTTCCTGGGCGCTGGGCTGCTGACGCTGCTGCCGCGGAACCGCGCGGCGGCGGCGCGCTGGCTGGCCTTGCTGACGGCGCTGGCCGGCCTCGCGGCGGCGGTGGCCGGCACGGTTCAATTCCCAGGGGGCGCGGGGGCAACCACCTTGATCAAGACCCGCTGGATTCCGCCGCTGCACATCCAGTATTTCCTCGCCGCTGACGGCATCAGCGTGACGCTGGTGCTGCTCACGGGCATCGCGGCGGTCGCCGGCATTCTCTTTTCCTGGAACATCGAGCATCGGGCCAAGGAGTTTTTCGCCTTCTACCTCGCGCTCATCGGCGGCGTCTATGGCGTGTTCCTGAGCTTCGATCTGTTCCTGCTGTTTGTGTTTTACGAAATCGCCATTATTCCCAAGTATTTTATCATCGCCATCTGGGGTTCGACCCGCCGCGAATACGGGGCGATGAAGCTGGCGCTGTATTCCTTTGTCGGCAGCGCCATGGTGCTGGTGGGCATGATCGCCGCCTATGTAGTCGCCGGCCACTTGACCGGCCGGTACACGTTCGATCTGACGGCGCTGGCGCAGGTGCATTTCCCGGCGGGTTTCCAGCGCTGGGCGTTTCCGCTGGTGTTTGTCGGGTTCGGCATTCTCGCGGGTCTGTGGCCGTTCCACACTTGGGCGCCCACCGGTCATGTGGCGGCGCCGACGGCCGCTTCGATGCTGCTCGCCGGCGTGGTGATGAAACTCGGCGCCTACGGCTGTCTGCGCGTGGCGATGACGCTGTTTCCGGCCGGCGTGATGATGTGGCGGACGGAGATCGCGGCGCTGGCGGTCATCGGGATCGTTTATGGCGCGATGGTCGCCTTGGTGCAGCGGGACTTCAAGTTCGTGATTGGCTACTCGAGCGTCAGTCACATGGGCTTCGTACTGCTCGGCCTGATGACGCTCAACCAGATCGGGTTGGACGGCGCGGTGCTGCAGATGTTTTCCCACGGCATCCTCGCGGGACTGTTGTTCGCCGTGGTGGGCCGCATGGTGTATGACCGCACGCATACTCGGGATCTGGGCGAACTGGAAACGATGGGCCTGAGCCACGCGCTGCCGTTCGCGGCAGCCACTTTCGTCCTCGCCGCCCTGGCCTCGATGGGCCTGCCCGGGTTCAGCGGTTTTGTGGCCGAGTTGCAGGTGCTGATCGGCGCCTGGTCCGCCTTCCCGACGGCCGGCGTCTGCGCGGGGATCGGCATCGTGATTGGCGTCGCCTACCTGCTGCGGGCCGTCCAGCGCGCGTTCTTCGCGGAAGGCGCGGAGAAACCCGGGAAGGCCGCGGCGCCTGAGCTGCCGCCCATTTCGTGGCCGGAACGGCTGGGGGCCGGGCTGCTCCTGCTGGCTTCGCTGGTGGTCGGCTTGTATCCGCAGGTGTTACTCAACCTGATTGCGCCCAGCGTGACGTCCCTGCTCGAGACCATGCGGAAAGGAGGCGCGCTGTGAGCGGCTTCGATTATCTCGACCTGCTGAGCCTGCTGGCGCCGGAGACGATTCTGGTCGTGGCCTCCCTGGCGGTGCTGGTGGTGGATCTCGGCTTCATGCGGGCCCAACCCCTGCCCGCGCGGTGGCTCGCCGGCGGCGTGGTCACCGGCCTCGGCGGCCTGCTCGCAATCCTCTGGCTCGTGAACGTGCAGGTGCAGGCCAACGTCGCCGAAGGCATCCTCGTCGTGGACGCGTTGACGCAACTGGTCAAGACGGTGCTGGTGGCCATGCTGCTGTTCACCGCAGCGATCTCCCTGCGCGCGACCTTCACCGAGCAGGTCGGCGAGTATTTCTGCCTCCTGACGCTGGCCACGGTCGGTATGATGTTCATGGTCAGTTCCGAGGATGTGCTGATGATTTTCGTCGCCCTCGAACTGACCAGTCTCTCGCTCTACATCCTGACGGCCTTCAACCAGCAGAACCGGGCGCCGGCGGAGGCGGGATTGAAATACTTTCTCTTCGGCGGCATGGCGGCGGCCTTCACCCTGTTCGGTCTGAGTCTGGTTTACGGCCTTACCGAGGCAACCAATCTGCGCGACATCGCCGCGCAACTCCACGGCAAAACCCTCGACCCGCTGTTCACCGTGGCGCTGGTCATGGTGGTGATGGGTTTCGGTTTCAAAATCGCGGCCGTGCCGTTCCATCTCTGGGCGCCGGATGCCTACCAGGGCGCACCGACACCGTCCGCCGCGCTGATTGCCTCCGGGTCCAAAGTGGCGAGCTTCTTCGTGTTCGCCAAGGTCATGGCGTTGGGCTTCGCGGGGGCGGAAGGCAGCGGCGCCGGGCGTCAGTTCGCACCCGGCTGGGTGCCCGTGCTGGCCACCCTCTCGGTCGCTTCGATGCTGCTGGGCAACCTCGCCGCCATCGCGCAAACCAGTGTGAAACGCCTGCTCGCCTACTCGGCCATCGCCCACGCGGGCTACATGCTCCTTGGTCTGCTGGCCATGAGTGACCCGGCGCGGCGCGCCGACGGCATGGCGGCCCTCGTTTATTACGCAACCACCTACGGCTTGACCACGATCGGCGCCTTCGGAGTGGTCGGGGTGGTCGAGCGCAACGGCGGCGAAACCCTCGAACACTTTGCGGGGCTGAGCCGCCGATCGCCGCTGGCGGCCGTCTGCCTGATGGTGTTCCTGCTGTCTCTGGCCGGCATTCCGCCGCTCGCGGGATTCTTCGGCAAATTCTATCTGTTTACGGCTGCGGCCGGGGCGGGAGCCGGGAGCCTCGGCTTGATCTGGCTGGTGATTCTCGCCATCGCCATGAGCGCCGTGTCCCTTTATTACTACCTGCAGGTTCTGAAGCGGGCCTTCGTGGCACCGCTTCCCGAGGGGGTGCCGCCGTTCGCGGCTTCGCCCATCGAGAGCCTGGCCTTGGGCGCCCTGGCGTTGGCCGTGATCGTGCTCGGCGCGCTGCCGATGCTGCTGCTTGGCGCGTTGGTCGAGGCCGTCAAGACTGTCGGATTCTGATCCGCGCCACCCGTCTCTCGGCGCCGCCATCGCCAAGTTACCGGCCGGCGCAGGCAATCAAGTCCCGCCTGAACCCGACGCCACGTCCACGGCCGGCAGTTTCGCGGCGTCCCGGTCTAGTTTGAGCACCACCACGGTGTCGCTCGGATCGCGGGCGCCGGGCGCGACCGAAAGTTCGATCCCGCCGGAGGTCTGGCGCACCGCGGCCCGGCCGCCGGATAAGACGCGACCGTTGATGATTCGAGCGGGAATGGCCGGCAGCCGAAGCGGTCCTTCGGGCCAGTTCAGCACATGCACGTAAATGGTCCGGCCCCGGAGGGTCGAGGCTCCAAAAGCGGCCGGCTTGAACGGGCCGCCGCGCGTGCCGTAGATGCTGGCGTGGTGGCGCCGGACCCAGGTGCCGACCGCGCGCAGCACGTCCGCCTGGCGCGGCTCGATCCGCCCGTCGGGCATCGGGCCAACATCAAGCAGCAGGTTGCCATCGCCGCCCACCGTCCGCGCCAGGATGCCGATCACCTCCCGCGGCGTTTTGATCGTGTCGTCCGGCTTCCATGACCACTGGGTTCCCAGCGTCATGCAGGTTTCCCAGGGCCGCTCATCGTCATAGCGGCCAATGCGCTGTTCCGGGGTGTAGTAGTCGGCGTGGGGGCTGAGAATCTGGTTGTCGTTGTTGCCCACGCCCAGGTCGAGGCGGTTGTTGATGACGATGCGCGGCTGCAGCGCTCGGGTGAGGGCATACGTCGTCGCCTGGTCGTAAACCGGCTCGTGGCCGTCCCAGTCAAACCACATCAGATCAATGCGACCGTAGTGACTCAGGACTTCGCGCAACTCCCCTTGGATCCGGCCGAGGAAGGCGGCGTTGCGCTCCGTGCGAAAGTCCGGATCGCGCCAGTCCATCGGGGAAAAATACCAGCCCAGCCGCAAGCCGCTGCGGTGCGCGGCGGTCGCCAGTTCCGCGCAGACATCGCGACGGAACGGGGTGGCGGCGATGTTGTACGGATCAACCTGCGAATGCCAGAGCAGGAAGCCGTCGCAATGCTTGGCCGTCAGGACGACGTATTTCATGCCGGCGGCCTGGGCCAAGGCGGTCCACTTGCCCGCGTTGAAATTCGTCGGGTTGAACTGGCGGTAGAGCTGGTCGTAAACCGCCACTGGCGTGGGGCCGTTGTTCGGGCACTTGGGATTCGAGTTGGCGCGGGACCAACTGATTTCCTGCCCGGTCAGGCTCACCGGCCCCCAGTGAACGAACAGGCCGAAGCGCCCGTCGCGCCACCACGCCAGACGCGCCTCGTGCTGCGCCGGGGTTTCCGGCGGTTGCGCCAGCGCCGTCACCGAGAGCAGACCGGCCAACAAAAGACGGAGGCTATTCATGGTTCGCACCTTGAGACCGCTGGATGGATGGAGTTCACGCCACGATCAACTGCTTGATGCCGCTCACTCAGGCCCCGCGGACGGCCAGGCCGCGGTTCCGCGCACGCTCGTTCACGGCGGACGCTAAACCTCCGGGTGCTCCCATTTCCACGAGAATCGGAGAAGCGGAGAAGCTGTCGGGGCGGGAAAGCGACCGCCGAACACCGCCCGCAATGGCTTCAAATCTTCGGCCGGCGTGCCGAGCAAGCCGTTCAGCGGCAGGTTGGCCGCCGGGAGGACGGGCGAATGGGGGCGAGGCTTGGAGACGGGGATTGAACACGAGTGCTGAATACCGGGTCTGTTCTTCAGGTCTATTTTTCAGATGACAAGGAGGGCGGGCGGGCGGAGAGTGCCGTCCGCCGCTCCAGGCGAACGCCTGGATGACAGGCAGAGGATTGGAGAAAGAAATCCGTGAAACGAAACCATCGGTTGGACTTTAACGCGCACGTATTTGACGCCATTACCGGCTTGCTCTTCGGATGGGCCGTGGTGAGTGCGGGCAATACCTGTAGTGCCCAAGAACCGCCACCGCCGCCGCCCGGTCCCGCCGTGGCCGCGCCGGCCCAACCTCCTCCGCCACCACCGCCGGGAACGCCCGTGGTCAATCAGGCGTATTTTCAGGCGCAACTGGCGCCTTACGGCACCTGGATGCAAGTCGGGGGCGTTTTGTGCTGGCGTCCTGACTCCGCCCTCCGGGCCAATCCCGACTGGCGTCCGTACTACGACCTGGGGCGGTGGGTTTACACGGAGAATGGTTGGTTTTGGCAGTCCGATTATGGCTGGGGCGACATCCCGTTCCACTACGGCCGTTGGTTCCGGGACCCCGTGCAGGGCTGGCTCTGGGTGCCGGATTATACATGGGGTCCGGCCTGGGTTTGCTGGCGTCAGGCGGAAGCGGACGCCTGCATTGGCTGGGCTCCTTTGCCGCCCGGCGCTGTTTTCATTGACGGGGGATGGATGTATCACGGCGCCCGCGTCGCCGTCGGTTTTGATTTTGGCCTGGGCGCAGGCGTGTTCGTGTTCATGGGCTACGATCACTTCCATGACGGGTTTTTCCGGATGCGCGGGCGGGAATATGCTTTCCACGTGCATCCGGATCGGGTGCACGCCTTCTATGGAAGGAGCGTTCTCCGAAATGAGTTTCACGCCGACGCGCATGGCCGGTTGGTCAACGAAGGACTGGGCCGCGAACGCGTCGAGCGCTTGACGAATCACAAGGTGGAAGCCGTGCACTTTGAAGAACGACATCCGGCGGTCAGGGCGGACGCCAAGCCGACGGGAGGCGCCGGTCCGGCCAAGCCTGCGGCTGGCGCGGGACCAGCCAAACCGGCCGGAGGCGCCGCCGCGCCCGCCTCAGTCAACAAGGTCTATCGTCCGCCCGTGGCAACCGCGAAACCAGCCACTCCGGCAAGAACCGCCGCGCCCCAGAAAAAGTAACCGGCCTGGGCAGGGAGATTTGCCCGGTTGAAAAACTCGGCGGGCCAGTTGGCGGGTAGTGTCCGAATTCGCCTGGCACGGTGGGGCGAGCCGTTCATGCCGTGGAGTTGAACGCCCCACCAAGCTGAGACGCTGCCAGTCAGCGGCGGAAGTTGACAATCGAGAATATAACAACCGAAGAAACGAGAAAAACCGTGAAATTAATCCAGCGAACTATTGAAGTAACTTTGGTGTCCGTGGCCGTGGTGTTGGCGACCGGGTGCAACACGCCTTCCGGCGCGTTTGCCGGTGGTGCGGTCGGCGGCGTCCTGGGGGGAGTGATCGGGCACGCCACCGGGAATACCCGGGCGGGCATCTTGATCGGCGCGACAACCGGCGCCATCGCCGGTGGCATCATCGGCCATTTGAACGCGCAGCAACAGGCCCGACTCCAGCAACAGTCGCCGCAAACGCTCGTCATTATCCAGCATAACGATGAGGTCCTTCGTCAACAGGCGGCCCAACCGCCGCCGCCGCCGCCGTACACGCCGCCGCAACCGGGCCAACCGGCGCCGCCCGTGTACACGTCGCCCCAGCCCGCTCAGCCACAGCCGACTCAGCCGCCGCCCGCTCAGCCGCAGGCAGCTCAGCCACCGCCGGACTCAGGGCAAACGCAGAATCTCAACCTCATTCCGCTCGGGGTGGAAGACATCAAGGCCCTCGCCGCGGCCGGGGTTAAGCCCGAGGTCATCATTGAAGAGATTGGCAAATCGAAATCCGTTTACAGCCAGCAGGACATTGCCGCCGTCCAACAAGCCACTCCTCCCGTTGATCCCAGCGTCATCGAGTTCATGAAGAAGACGAAGCCCAGTTAACCCGCCGTCAACAACGGCCCGACAGCCGGTCGAGCCCTCCGGCAAGCCCGAGGCATCGTCCGCCAGACGATGGGTGCCTTCTTCAATCGCATGGACGACGTCCACCCCGCGCCGCCGCAATTGCTCGGCGATCGCCAGCGGGACGTGGACGTCAAGGTAAAGCGGGACAGGCATGACGACGCTTCAAGGCGCGGAGCCGTTCCATCCCGGGCGAGGTGGGCGTGTTCCGGGCCAACCGTTCGCTCTCCCGCCACTCCAGGTCGTTCTCCTCGTCAATCTCCGCCGGGTGATCGAAGTAGCAGGCCAGCGCGGCGTGGATTTCGGCCAGGGTCAGGTAGGGGTGCTGCCGCTGAATCTCGTCGGGCGACCAGCCGTGGCCCACGTAGTCCATGACGATCTGGGCCACCCGGGTACGCGGGTGGCTCTCCAATCGGGCCGGTTCTCCGGCGGCCTTCACGATGTGCGGATAAACGGTCGCCGCAACCAGGGCGGGTGTCAACGCGCGCTATTCGTATTCGACGCGAATCCGGTAGAAACGAGCCGGGCTGTTCGCCGCGCTGTCAGTGAGAGTGATCGTGCCACCTGTGCCCGGCAATGTCTGAACGGCGCTCCAATTCGCACGAGATTCGCGAAGACAAGGCTGCGCGTGACGTCGCCTGTCCGTGAACGCAGCCCGGCCGATAGCAGGATGCCAGAATCAAGACCTGAGTCGTCTAAAGCACGATACTACGGACCCCTTCACCACTCTGAATGATTCGATTACCGACTCAGCCGGGCTGGCGCGCGCCCTGCCGGCGGGCGGGCGAACGAAGCGCTGCGGGCAGGGTTGGGATTGGATCCGAACTTCGCCAGGTGCAGCAGCAGGCTTCCGGATTTCTCAACGGTGTGAATGGTGAGGACTGAGAGTCGCCGGGGCCACCGCATGACGGCGCCTCGCATTGTCAATTGTAAGAACCCCTTCAAGGACGCCCTTGTACCAGCATCGAAAGTGTTCAAGGTGGGTGGACACGTGTAGTTTGGGCTAACGCTCTGCGTCAGGCGCGCGGGGCACCTGGGCCAGGATAAACAGGAAGGCGCGACCCCGCGTCGCCTGCACGCAGTTGTTGGGCGGCCGCCCAATCCGAGCGCAGCAAAGCGTAGATGTAGAAGTCGTGTGGTTGCCCACGACACACACGATAACTCCGCAGACAGCCCTCACGCACAAACCCGCTGCGTTCAAGCAAGCGCTCCGACCGCCTGTTGTCGACCCTGACGAAGGCGTGTATGCGATTGACGTGGTCCTGTCGGTAAGTCCACTGAAGTACCGCGGCCACGGCTTGGCCCATCAGCCCCTTGCCCCAGTGAGCTTGCGCTAGGTCGAACGCCAGCTCCGCCCAGCAGTGTACCTTGGACCACTCGTTAAAGCCGCAGGTGCCGACAAGCTGATCATCCTGTTGGAGAGCGACCCCCCATTTGGACAGCTCACCCGCCGCCCAACGGCTCAGAGCCCGCTCGATGATTGCCTCGACCATCGGTACCGATGCAACGGGATAGCTGGTCAATTCTGTAACGACGGGATCCCGCAGGTAGGCGTACAGCGCGGCAGCGTCGGCCACCCGGAGCGGGCGCAGGCGCGCTCCGTCGAGGTCAATCGTTGGCGGATGTTGTGTCTTGTCTGCCATGAGTCTCACTGCCTCGCTCCGTCATGTCCGCCCAACGAAAAAAGCTGAGCCACCGCCGACTCGCGACGCGAACCGCGATAGCGGAACTGACCGCGCCAACGGCGGTTGGCTCCGGCGACTTGTTAGGCGAATGAATAATTTCTCATAAACAACAATCATTGCTTCTTTCTTGCCATCCAATGCAAAGCCAGAGCCGTCACAAGAAATAGAAATACCAGCACAATCCTCAAGGTCATAAAAAACACCAGCGCTAGTCTTCCCAACTCCTTTTCATCCACTTTGAAAAAAGAAGACACCCAAGACACCCAAGTGTTCCAAAATGCGTAGGTGAGGAAAACATAAAACAGGGCGAATGCAACGCCGATGATAAATGCCCGGAATAAGAAGTTCCGAAAGAATATGATTTTGTCGTGTTCCATACGTTTACATTTGGGCTTTGGCTGGATTTGTCAACCTCACAAGCGCGCTCAGTCGCCTAACGTGCAAATATAGGACATCCGGCGTTATTCATCCGGGGGCAAGGCGGGCGCAGCGAACCCACCGCCGCCGAAAGGAGCGGTGGAGCGCACGAGGCGCTGCCGAAATGCCGCCCGGCTCTGAACGTGGAAGCGGGGCGGCGGTTCGACTCCACCGCCTTGTTGGACACCATTTCCATCATTAGCGGAATAGTTTGTGGGTATTTATCACCATCAGCATGCAAACGGTGCTGCCGAGTATCCAGCCGTTAATAGCGATGAAACCAAATTTGAGCGTGAGGCTGCCTTTCCAAACTAGCGCAAGCAAGATTGAGCAAACGATGATCGCGGCAGTATATTTTCCAAATTCCAGCGATGCGGATATTCCTGCTTCGTCCTGAGCCGCAAACCCCCCGAGGGTCAATGCGAACAAACGCGAAAAGAGGGGGAAGAACAGGAAGGGAAAAGCAAAGACTGTCCTACGCTTTTCAACGAAGATGAAGGCAATCAAGGCCATCAGGATCGAAAAAGCGGGGCCTCCGATTCCGACGGCAGGCGAGTGCCATTCCTGATGATAGCCGCCACTGGTCGGCCAAGTGCCGTCCAAGCTCATGCTCATCTGATTGCCAAGGATTGTCCCCACGAGCCAGTGGCCGAACTCGTGAAACAGGTTGTGAGCATAGGCCGCAACGAGGAGCAAGAGCCCAAGTAGTGCAATGCGCTTTCGATCCATCTTTCTCGCAGAAGAAGCATCAGTGTGCATGACTAGCTCGTCCTTTCTCGAAGGACTTTCTTCTGGCGGGTCCAACAGTATTATTGGGACAAAGCCAGGGGCGAAAGCGGAAGTTGCAGGTCGCTTTTCATGGGATCGAGTGTATCCGGTTCGGCTTGGCGTAGCAAGCGTAATCTCAAGGGCTTCTGCACGCTGGGTGGCTGCGGTGGACGGCCGTCCGACTTGTGCATATCGCTCCGGGCCAAGGACAAAGTCAGTTTGTCCTTTGTCGGGGCAATATCACGGTGGCGCGGTGGAGGTACGGGACGGTCTGCGTTTCTGGTTCCGTTTTCAGGGGGCGAATGGTGGTCGTTCGTGGTCCAGGGGTGTCGCTCTGCCTCAGCCCCTGGCTAAGTTCTTGCGTCCCTTAAGGATGCTTCTCGCGGCCCGGCGGCCCGCGAGCCACCTGGACGGCTCGCCGGGCGTCTCGCCCCACCAACGCGGCCTGGCAGTCCGCGAGCCGCCATTCGGGAGGCATGTTGGTCAGGTTGCGGCGAGGATGGCTTCAAGCTTACGAATCAAGTCCGGCAGGTCGCGCTCGATCACCTGCCAGAGTTCGTCGTCATCAATTTGGTCGTAGCCGTGCGTGACGATGCTTCTCAGGCCGATCATGTCCCGCCAAGGCACTTCCGGATGAACGGCGCGGATTTCCGGCGAAAGCCGGCGGGCGGCCTCTCCCATGACGACCAGTTCGTAAAGGACGGCATCCAGCCGCATCGGCACGGCGGCAGCGTCTCGCGGGTGGTGTCGCGGGCATAGGCGATGACTTTGCGCGCGGCACCGAGCAGGTCTTTAAGTGACTGGCGATCACGATTCGGCATAAAGCAACTGGGTGTGGGCCAGAATGACGGCCGACCGGCCGTCGCCTCTTTGCAGGGCGCGACGGTTGAGCAAGTCCACCTCCCGTCCGAGCATGTCCTCCAACTCGTGTTTCATGTGAACGCGGTCGAGCAGGCTCCAGTGCGCTTCGGGAGCATAGCTGGCGATCAAATCCACGTCGCTGTCAGGACGGAAGTCATCGCACAGGACTGAACCAAAGACCTCCAGCCGGGCAATGGACCACCGCCGGCAGAACCGGGCGATGCCTTCCAAGGGCAGATTGACCTTCAGATTGGGTGGCGCGGCAATCGTGATTTCGATTTCGTGATGAACTCACGCGCAGTATGACCGGCTTCCCACGGTTCGGCAATCCCCACGAATGCCCAGCGGCCAAAACCATGCGGGAGGCGGGCGGGCGATCGGAAGTTGGAAAGTGGAAATTGGAAAGCAAAAGGGAGTCGCGGCCCGGTGGTCTGCGAGCCACCACAAGAGGGCGCGGACGGGGGACAATGGCGGATGGCCGATGGCGGATGGCGGATGGCGGATGGCGGATGGCGGATGGCGGATGGCGGATGGCGGATGGCGGATGGCCGATGGCCGATGGCCGATGGCCGATGGCCGATGGCCGATGGCCGATGGCCGATGGCCGATGGCCGATGGCCGATGGCGGCCAGGCCGTTGCACAGCATCCGTTCCTGTTTTTGCCCCGGGGAGCAGAGGAACTTCCGGTCGGTGGGCGCGCTGACACCCAAGCCGAGGTGGAACCCGTCGGCAACGCGACCAAGTTTCTTGTAATGAAAGTCCTCCCAACCTGTCATATAGTTCTGAAGGCCTGCTTGCCCGAAGCGACTTCTTCCCCGGGATGGGGTCGGAAAGGGTGCTCCGGGCGGCTTGGTCTCAAAAAAAACCGATCAACCCTCAACCTCCATGAAGAAAAGCATCCTGTCCGGTCTCGCCGTCCTGATGACGGGTTCCCTCCTCGCCGCCGATCTCACGCCCAAGGAGATCGTTACCGCCGCCGCCAAGAAGTTGGGCGCGCAGACGAATTACGCCTGGACCGCCACGGCGGTGGTGCCGGACGACGCCCCGTTCAAACCCGGCCCCACGCAGGGCAAGGCCGGGAAGGACGGGCTCGCCACCATCAACCTGCGCTTCTTCGACAATCAGATTCAGGTGGTCCTGAAAGGCACCAACGCGGCGGCCACGAGCGAGGACGGTTCCTGGAAGACCCTGGCGGAACTCGATCAAGCGGAAGGCCCGGGCCGTTTCATGGGCGGCCTCGTGCGCGCCATGAAGCGGCCGGCCGACGAAGCGGCTGCGCTCGCCTCGTTCGCCAATGAACTCAAGCTGGAGGGCGACGCGTATGCCAGCGATCTGACCGAGCAAGGTGCCAAGACGCTCCAGACCTTCAAAATGCCGGGCGGCGAAAGCTCGGTCGTCAATGACGCCAAAGGGTCCGCCAAGTTCTGGATCAAGGACGGGATGCTGACCAAGTATGAATTCAAGTTGAAGGGCAAGCTGAAGTTCGGCGATAACGAGTTTCCCAACGACCGCACCACCACGGTCGAAATCAAGGACGTGAACAACACCAAGGTGGAAGTGCCCGAAGCCGCGCAGAAGAAGCTGTCGTAAGCCCGAACGCGCGCCGGCCCGTCCTGCGCCTGCCGCCACTCCCGTTCATGGATCGCGACGTTCTGGTCAAGGCCTGCGGGTTGAGCCGGCGTTACACCGCCGGTGGCGTGGTCGTGCCGGCGCTCGACGGCGTTGACTTCACGGTTTTCCGTGGCGAGTTCCTCGCCCTGGTCGGACCTTCAGGCTCGGGCAAGTCCACGATGCTCAATCTGATTGGCGCCTTGGACCGGCCCAGCCAGGGCAAACTTTCCGTGGACGGACTCTCGCTGGGCGAAGCAACGGAGCCGCAATGGGTGCGTCATCGGCGCGAACGGGTGGGCTTCATTTTTCAAAGCTTCAACCTGCTGCCCACGCTCAGCGCCGCGGAGAACGTGGAAACTCCGCTGACCCTGGCCGAGGTCGCGCGACCGGAACGCCGGCGTCGGGCGCTGGAATTGCTCGCGTCAGTCGGGCTCGCCCACCGCGCGCTGCACCGCCCCACCGAACTCTCCGGCGGCGAGAAACAACGGGTGGCCATCGCCCGCGCCCTGGCCAATCGTCCGCCCCTCCTGCTCGCCGATGAACCCACCGGGAACCTGGATTCCAAGACCGGCGCCCTCATCCTCGACCTGCTTTGCGGCCTGCTCCGCTCGCAGCAGTTGACGATGATCATGGTGACGCACGATCTGCAATTGGCGGCCCGGGCCGACCGCATCATTCATCTGCAGGACGGACGAATTCGCCTGGTGGAAAGCCGCGCCGCTGCTCAGGCGTCCACGGTCGCAGCAGAGCCCGAGATATGACCTTTGCCGATCAAGTGCGCACGGCCTGGTCTAATCTAGGCCGCCGGAAGACGCGAGTGGTGCTGGCCTCATTGGGGGTCGTGGTCGGTACGGTGACGATCGTGCTGCTGGTGTCGCTGGCTTCGGGCGTACGCCGACAGATCAACCGGCAGTTCGAATCCATCGGGTTGGATCGGCTCACCGTGCTTCCACCCGGGAACTGGGGCGGCTTTGGTCCCCCTGGCGAGGCCAAACGCAGCAAGCTCATCACGCCAACGGAGATTACCCGTTGGAAGAGTTGGCCCGGAGTTGCCAAAGCGACGCCTGAAGTGAATCTGCCCGGGTCGGTGAACCTGGAGGTGAAGTGGAAGGACAGAAGCCAGTCCGTGCGGATGGGCGGCGGCCTGCCCCGGCCGGGGCCAGGACCAGGGATGTTGCCTGGAACTCCGGAACCTGTGGCCGGGACGCTCGATCTTCCCGAGCAGGGCGCGATCATTTTGAGCCAGGGAACAGCCCAGGCCTTGGGCATCGCCAGCAACGAATGGGCGCACGTCCTGGGGCAGTCCGTGGAAACGGTCCTGCGCACGCCCCGCGGCGAGACTCAAAGCTTCGCGCTACACATCCAGGGCATCTCCTCGGAGCGATCCTCCGCCGTCCAGGCATCCCCCACCGATTGCCTCGCCATGAAGAGTTGGTGGTTCAACACCACCAACCTCCTGCAACGCGAAGGCTACGACTCGGTGGCGATCCGGGCCACCGACGTGACCCAGGCCCGGGCGTTGATTCCGCGGCTGCGGCAGGAAGGGTTTCAGGTGCAGTCAATGGACATGTTCATGGAAGTGGCGAACCGGGTGGTGATCGCCATTACGGTCATGCTCGCGCTGATCGGCGGCGTGGCGCTGCTCGTGGCCTCCATCGGCATCGCCAACACGATGGTGATGGCCGTTTATGAACGCACCCGTGAAATCGGCATTCTCAAGGCCATGGGCGCCTCGCGCACCGACATCCGCCGGCTGTTCATGATCGAAGCGGGTTTCATCGGCTTAGCCGGTGGGGTGATCGGGTTGCTGCTGGGTTGGGGATTGGGCCTGATCCTGAATCAGGGCATCCGCTGGTATCTGCAACATCGCGAGTTGCCGATGCGGGACGGCTTCTTCATCGTGACGCCGCTGCTGGCGTTGGGGGTAACGTTGTTCGCCGCCGGCATCGGCATCGTGGCGGGGTTGCTCCCGGCGCATCGGGCGGCCACCCTCGATCCGCTGACGGCCCTGCGCCACGAGTGACTCAACGTTTGTCCAAAATCCGCGGTTTGAATGAAGTAAAGATGGAAACACTCTGTGCCGTCCGATCCGAACCGTTCGAGTGGCGACCAGGCTGCTGCGCAGCAGCAGTTCCTTTCCCTGTGTTTGCGCGGTGAGCGGGAAGTGTTTCGGTATGTGGCGGCGCTCGTGCCAAATGTGGCGGATGCGGAAGACATCGTGCAGCAGACGGGGCTGGCGCTGTGGAAGAAATTCGAGGCGTATGATCCGGCCAGGCCGTTCACGCCCTGGGCCTGCCGGTTCGCCCTGAACAAAGCCCGCCAGTGGATCGAGCGGCGCCAGCGGTGGCAGGCTTTGCTGGCAGGAGGTTTGGCCGAAGAACTGGCGACCCGTCGCGAGGAACTGCGGCCGGAATTCGAGCGCCGTCTGACCCACCTGGAAGGCTGCCTGGCCAACTGCCGGCCGACCAGCGGGGGTTGGCTGAAGGCTACTACTATCGGCGCACGAATATCGAGGGACTGGCCCACGCGTCCGACCGGACCGTGGAGGCCACGTACAAGATGCTGCAGCGCATTCGTCACGTTTTACAGGAGTGCATCGAAAACACCGCGCGTCAGGAGGAGGCCATCTGGGCTTCCGGGTGGAGCCTCCCCAATGTGGCCGCCGTTGGCAGCGCCGTGCCGGACGCAACCATCGTGGGCTGCCAGGGAACGGAAGGCCGCTGGCCAGGGAAACAAGCCCTGGAGTTTCGCAGCGTGAGTGACCGCGTGCGGTTCAATGCGCCGGGGGAGTTTGGCGCGCTGACGCTTTCCGCATGGGTCAATGTCAAAGGCCTGGACCGGCAGTTCAATTCGCTGTTCATGTGCGACGGTTTTGACCCCGGGAAGATTCACTGGCAGATCCGCAACGAGGGGTGCTGGACCTGGGGGTGCAAGGGCCGCGCATCAAAGATGTCCAAATCTTCGCCAGCCCGGCAGTGGTTGGATTCAATCAGTTCGGCCAGTGGCTGCATCTGGCCGTTGTGGTGGATGGCGCGAACGGGCAGGTGGTTCATTATGTCAACGGCGTGGCGGTGAGCCGTCATACGCTTCGACTTCCACCGCCCCACCGGCTCGGACCCGCGGAACTGGGCAACTGGAATCCGGGTGAGCTTCCGCACAAGCCGCCCTTTCTGATCCGGCATTTCAGCGGGGTGATGGATGAATTTGCGTTGTTCAGCCGGGCGTTAAGCGGCGCCGAAATCCGCGCGCTCTATTCCGAAGGCAAACTCCTTCGAGCCGGTTGCGGACATCATCCATGCCAAAGGCCTGAAGTTTGGCCTGCACCTCCTGCGAGGCATCCCCCGCCAGGCTGTGGATCAGAACGTCCCCATCCTGGGCACGAACGTGCGCGCTGCGGAGATCGCCGACAAAAGCTCCGTCTGCTTCTGGAACGGCGACATGTACGGGGTGGACATGTCCAAGCCCGGCGCGCAGGAGTACTACAACCTGTGGCGGATCAGTGGCGACTTTGGGGACGATTGGGGGCCGCTCTACGCGCAGTTCCAACGGCTGAAGGACTGGACCCCATTCCGCGCCCCGGGACACTGGCCCGACGCCGACATGCTCCCGCTGGGCAACATCCGCGCCTGCCATCTGGCTCCCCGCCTCACGATCTTGATCCGCCCGTTAACGTGGCGCGCGGCGCGGGATGAGTCTCTGTAACATTGACCGGTTCTTTCCGGTTTGGAGCGATTGCGGCCCGCCCTTCGGACCCGGCCGCGCTCCAGGAAGCGCCTTGCCCCAACCGCCTAAATCGGATAAGTCGTGGGCATGGAACTCTGTCTGCGCCTGGCAACCATGTTGCTCGTCGGCACATTTTTGCACCTGGGGCAAACAGGCTTCGCCGCGCCCGCCGCGCCCGGCTCTCCCCCGACGCCGCAGGGCGCCTACTTCGCCCGGAAGGCTTATCGAGCGGCGCCGTTGCCCGAGTTCGCCCGGACGCGGGACCTGCTGCCGTCGCCGATCTTGGCGGAGCGGCCGGAGTGGGTGGCCATGTACTGGAAGGCCTGGGAACTCGCCTTCAAAAACTTCCACGAACCGGCCCCGGGCAGCGGCTACGTTTCGCAATTCATTGACGCCGCTTTCAACCAGAACATTTTTCAGTGGGACACCTGCTTCATGACGATGTTCTGCAATTACGGGCATCCCCTGGTCCCGGGCATTGGATCGCTCGACAACTTCTACGCCAAGCAACACGCGGACGGGGAAATCTGCCGGGAAATTGACCGCAGCACGGGCGGCGATTACCGCGAATGGGTCAACCACGAAGACCAACCGCTGTTCAGCCGCTGGGGGTGGGCTGGCGTTCGTAATGACCCCGTCATTTACCTGGGCCGGCCGGTCCCGGAGCCGCACCCCGTTCTCACGCTCGATGGGCTCAACCACCCGATCCTGGCCTGGGCCGAATTGGAGAGTCTCCGCCTTACGGGCGACCGGGAACGGTTGGGCCGCGTCTATGGGCCGCTGGTTCACTACTACCGCGCGCTCGAGAAATACCTTCGACAAGGCACCGGGCTTTACATGACCGACTGGGCCAGCATGGACAACTCGCCGCGCAACGCCTTCCTGAAAGGCGGCGGCGGCGCCATTGACACCTCCAGCCAGATGGTCCTCTTTGCCCGCAACCTCGGCACCATGGCCGCGTTGCTGGGCAAACCCGCCGAGGCGAAGGCGTTCGCCCGCGAGGCCGATGAGTTGAGCGCGAAGATCAACAAACAGATGTGGGACTCCCGACGGCACTTCTACTTCGATCTCACGCTCGCCGGTCAACCCGCGACGGTCAAAACCGTGGCGGGATTCTGGACGCTCATTGCCGGCGTGGCTTCGCCTGCGCGCGCGCAAGACCTGGTGAACGAGCTGAACAATCCGGCGACGTTCAAGCGCCCGCACCGGGTGCCCACACTCGCCGCCGATCAAGCCGAATACGATCCCGCGGGCGGTTACTGGCGCGGCGCGGTCTGGGCGCCGACGACCACCATGGTGGTGCGCGGACTCGAGCGTTACGGGCACACGGCTTTGGCCCGCGAGATTGCCCTGAACCACCTGGAAGTCATGGGCGAGGTGTTTCTGAAGACCGGAACCCTTTGGGAAAACTACGCGCCCGACGCTCCCAGCCCGGGCAAGCCGGCCAAGCCCGACCTCGTGGGGTGGAGCGGGATCGGGCCAATTCTCTACCTGCTCGAATTTGCCATCGGCTTGAAGGCGGACGCCATGGCCAATGAACTGGTTTGGGAAGTTGATTCCGCAAAAGTCGTCGGCTGTGAACGGTTCCGTTTCAACGGGCACATTGTCTCCCTGAAGGCCGAGCCGGTGGCTGACGACCCTCATCGGCTGACCCTCTCGATCGAATCGGACAGCCCCTTCAAGCTGGTGGTCCGCCATGCCGGACGCCAGGAGAGTTACTCGGTGGTGCAGGGAAAAAGGAAGCTGGCGTTCCCCACCGCCAGGAATTAATCCCGGTCCCGGTCCCTTTCCATCCATCAACGCACCGTCACCGATTTGTGTACGCAGGAAGGGTACTCTGGGAGGCGGTTGGAAACGATCAGATCGCTCAAAGCATACCGGAAAAACTTCCGACTTTCCAACCGGTCAAATCAAGTAGAAGCGTGCTTCCGCTTTTTCATCTTGCGGTCCATCGAGCTCGCTGATCCCGCGGCTACTGCCCCCGAACCGTGGCATGAGTGCGCAGCCACTGTAAGTCCAGGTTGTTCGCAGCGACCGGCATGAATTCCCATTTCGTGGCTTGCGTCCCCATTTGTTGCGACCGCAGGACTTCCGGAGTGCGCCACCGATGGATCTCCGCGTGACCGTCAGCGAAAGTCAGACCGCCGGATCCGCCGTGGTAGCTGGCGGGCACATTGGGAATCTGGTTCGCGACCATATCGATGGCAAACTCGCCGTCATCAATGCTGTCATCACGCTCATCCACGAAGACGAGCGCATCGCTGGGGGAAATGCCGGTGATGGTGGCGCTCTTCCGATACGACTGAAATCCGTCGTTCCAAGGCTCAGTGCGAAACCCCATCCACACACTCATGGAAACCGTGCGGACGACGGGATAAGTGCCGCTTCCTTCCTTCGCCATGATTTTGCTGGCCAGGCAGCGATACACGCCCGCCGACTTGGAGTAAGGTCCCAGGACGCCATATTTCGGATCCAACAAGTACACGGTGTTGGTGTTGTCCTGGTTGTTGACCTGCCGTGGGTCCAGCCAGCCGCTGACCCAGTTGCCAACGTTGGTGACGTGATTTGCCTCATCCTGCCAGTAGTTGCCCGCCAGGAAGTCGTTGTTGTCGTCGGCGTACATCACCCAGGCGAGCTGCAACTGCTTCAAGTTTCCCAGGCAATGGGCGGCGGTGGCCTTGGCCTTGGCTTTGGCCAGTGCGGGGAGCAACAGGCCCGCGAGGATCGCGATAATGGCGATGACGACCAGCAACTCGATCAGGGTGAAACCATACCCCCTCCGGGTCGGGGTAGTGGGCGCAGAAAACTTCATAACGTGACTCGCACTCGTTGTTGTTGCGTGTGTTTCGCCAAGCATTTACTGGACAGACCGTTGCTTGGCAAGTGTGCATCGTGTGGCACACCAGAAGAAATTGCCCGGTGGATGTCCCACTGCTCGCGGCCAACCCGTTTCACACGACGGGTATTCCCGGCATGGCGAGCTCGCCCCGGAGAACGGCGCTCACGACCACGAACGACGGCGTTCACGGGCTGGATTTCGTCACCGGCTCCCCTCGAAGCAGCCTGACTTCGAGGGGGGACAATGTCAGCGAAGTGTCCACTTGACCGCCGGTCAGAACATCGTGTGCGGAGGCAAACCGTCCACTTTGGCTGAACGTCACGGTCATCGGCTCTCGGCAGTAATTGCACAGGTTCACCACCACGATATCACGGGTTTAGGCGCTCCGCCATTCCACGCCCCAGACGGGCAGTTGATCGGCCCCGCGCAGTTCCAATGCCGGGCGGAGGTTCCAAACCGGTAATCGGGCCGTGAGTTGCGCGTGCACTTCGCGGGCGGAAGTCGAGCCCAGGCGGGAATTGATTCTCTCGGCGGGCAAGCTGGAAGCTCGCGGGCGCTCAAATTCGTCGCGCGTCAGCAAGTCCCCCTCGCCGATGAGAACAAACCGGCCCTTGAATCGCTTCCGCCCAGGCCGTCGCCTCTGGACAGCGACGAACTTGCGTTCCCGAGCGGGTTTTTGAAACCGACCCGCTCGGAGTGTTTGGGCTCCCACATTCACGCGCGCCGGCTGCAAAATCGGATACAATTCTGGTGGAGGATTCAAGTCCATCCGCGCCACCTACTCCAGCGCACCCCGCCAGATGTGCTCCCCCATCCGGCTTTCCAGTTCGTGGCTCCCGATGGACGGGCTCAGGCACTCGACTCCACGCTTGCCGGTGAGCACTGACCGCGAGTGGCCGGTTGCTCCGGTTGGCAGGCCGGGCGCGTCCGATCGATACGGGGCACGGGCCGCTGAAATGGGCCCCTCCGCGCCGGCATGGCATGCCCATGAACGCAGCGCGGCCGATAGCAACATGTCCAAATCAAGAATTGAGTCGTCAAGCGCATGATACTATGGACTGACCCCTCACCCACGGAAATGGCTTGGTCGCCACCGCCTGCTCAAAGACATCGTTGGGGACAATAATTGACTTGACCGTATAGGGATGGATGTTGGAAACAGGAACTGATCATGAGGGAAAAAACCGCGCCTCAGAGATTTGTGCTGGTCGTTGCGCTCATCGCGGTGGGCGTTGCCATGCCCGTGCTGTGGTACGGCGCATGCATTGGACGAGCACCCAGTATTGGGGCACCGGAGGCAAAGCGTCTGGTGAATGGGCAAAAGGCAGTGCTGGTCGACCTCGGCACGGCCTCGGAGTTGGCGGTCTATCTCCCGAATCCAGTAAAATGGCCCTTCGAGTCCATCATGGAAACCCAGGTTCTGGATGACGTGCCTGATGAACTGCGCGGCCGGAAGCTACTGTTGGTCAGCACGGCTGGCATTCAGAGCGCACGCGCTGCGATGCACTTGCAGCGGATCGGAATTGACGCGGCGATGGTGCGCGGCGGCGCCCAGCAATACGCGTGTGCGGTGCCGGGCTGTTCCAAAGGAATGCTCCTTCGCGGCGACCGGGAGACGGATGCGGACATTCCAGCCTTCCGCGAAGCCACGCTGTATGAACAGTGGGCGCTGGTGATTTCCTTCTTTGGGATAAAGAGCGTCTATACCCTGATAACCGCGGGCATCGTGCTGATGCTATGGCGGCGACGAGAAGCGGATTTGGCAGCCATCCGCTGGTCCATGATCTTGTTCTTTTTGGGCGAGGGCTGCTGCTTCCTGAACGTAATGTTCTTTTTCGAGGATTCCATGCTTCTGGAGCACCTACACGGTGTCGGCATGGTGCTGTCGCTCGGCTTTGCTTGCTATGGAGTTCTAGAAGGCGTTGACGCCCGGTTTGTCCACTATAGCAGTGATTTGCGTTGTGCCATGCTGGGGCTCTGTTGCGTCTGCGACAAGCACGGCGCAACGGGATGCGCGTTGCGAAAGGTGTTTTTGTTATTGATTCCAGCCACGGCAGTCCTGGCGACCATGCCGTTGTGCTCCCCGTTCCGGAGCATTGCGTACAATACACGGGTACTTGGCGTGCTGCACAGCTACCGGCATCCAGTCGTTCATCAATTGTATGAACTGCGCTACCTGCCGGTGTTGGCCGTGGTCTTGCTCTGCGGATGTTTTGTGATCCTGTCGCTGATCGAGCGACGCCCGCTGCTGTATTCCAAAGTTCTGTTCTCGGCAGCACTGGGAGCGATGGGTTTCAGCTTGCTGCGGCTCATGCTGGTGGCCCCATTCAGTAACAACCAGGTGTGGTTCGCCTTCTGGGAAGAGGCGACCGAGCTGTTATACGTCGGATTGGTTGGTGCGGTGCTGGTGTTTTTTCGGCGCGGATTGCTGGTGAACCCGCGACACAGTGAAGGAGACACGGGCGCATGATGTTTCCTGTACGGCTGCATTTATTTGGCCTGACCATGAGCGCGCACCAGCTCCTGGAACTGTTGGCTTACGGTCTCGGGTTTCAGTTGTATCGGTTCCTGCGGCGGCGCTGGCCACGGGGCCCCGCCATGACCCTGGAACAGACAGCCTGGGTGGTGGTCGGAGCGATCTTAGGTGCGCTGATCGGGGCCAAGATGCTGGCCTGGGTCGAATCGTTGCCGGTCTATTGGGCGCACCTCAACGACTGGAGGATTCTCATCGGAGGCAAGACCATCGTTGGGGCGTTGTTGGGGGGCTGGGCGGGGGTAACCCTGGCCAAGAGCAAGCTGGGCATCGGTCATCCCAGTGGCGATGTCTATGTGTTTCCGGTCATTCTGGGCATGTGCATCGGGCGGATCGGATGTTTCCTGGCGGGCTTGGAGGATCACACCTATGGCATCGCCACCCGGCTGCCTTGGGGTGTTGATTTTGGAGACGGGATCAGCCGCCATCCTACGCAGTTGTATGAAATTGCCTTTCTGGTGCCGCTGGCAGGCTGGTTCATGTGGCGGATCAGGACTGGACAGCAGCGGGGATGTATGTTCAGCCAGTTTCTGTTGGCGTACGTCGTTTTCCGCTTCTTCGTCGAGTTCATCAAACCCCGCTATGTCCTGCCGATGGCGCCGCTGAGCGCCATTCAACTAACCTGCCTTGCGGCAATGGTGTACGCGGTTATTCAGTGGAACGCCAACTGTTGCGGCAACGTGGAGTCAGCCGGGAACTGCGGGGAGGTTCAGGACCCGGCGAAGTTCACATGGCTGTCGGAGGACAAGACATCGCTTCGGACAGATCGTCCGTCCGGCGAAAGCGAGTGCTACGGTTCTCAGGACGGATCGCCGCGGGTGGTCGAAAAGACCATGAGTCTCTGCGCCCAATGCCTCCGGAGGATTGAAGCGCAGGTGGTGCTCGAGCACCGCAACGTGTATTTGCAGAAATCCTGCCCTGAACATGGCCCGCAGCGGGTCTTGATTGCAACCGACAATGCCTACTGGCAGCGCAGCCGCAACCTCTACCGTCAGGCTCCCACATCGCCCCGGCAGCGGAACACGGAGAGGCAGCACGGCTGCCCCTGGGATTGCGGTCTCTGTCCCGATCACGAGCAGCACACCTGCCTTGCCGTCGTGGAGATTACCGAGAGATGCGATCTGGGCTGCCCAATTTGCTATGCTGCGGCGGAAGCGGGTGGGGCACATCGGTCACTGGCGGAAATCGAGGACATGCTCGATCTCGTTGCGAACCGCGAAAGCAAGGTTGGCGTGCTGCAGATCAGCGGCGGTGAACCGGCACTGCACCCGGATTTGTTTACGATTCTCGACCGCGTGAAAGCCCGTTCGATTCGTCACCTCATGCTGAATACCAACGGCCGCCGCATCGCCCAAGACGAGGAATTCGTCCGCCGTCTCGCCGGTTACATGCCGGGATTCGAGATCTACCTGCAATTCGATTCGTTGGTTCCGGCGACACTGCAACAGTTGCGCGGCGCTGATTTGACCGGCCTACGGCGCCAAGCCCTCAGGATGTTGAACCGCTATGATCTCGCCACGACACTGGTCGTCATGCTCGAGAAAGGCCTGAATGACCGGGAAATCGGTGGGATTCTGGATTTCGCCGCCAGTCAGCCATGCGTGCGCGGCGTCACCTTTCAGCCAATCCAGGCCGCCGGCCGTCTGGAAGGGTTTGACCCCGCCACGGACCGCCTGACGCTGACGGAAGTTCGCAGCGCGATCCTCCACCAGAGCCGCCTCTTCAGCTCGGCGGATCTGGTTCCCGTGCCTTGTCATCCGGACGCCCTGACGGCCGGCTACGCTATCCGTCGCGGTGGGAAACTCACCCCGCTGTCGCATTGGGTTGATCCCCAGTCCCTGCTGGTCAGCCTGGGCGGCAATACGATTGCTTACGAACAGGATCCGAACCTGCGCCAGCACCTACAGTCATGCCTGCGAACCTCCCCGCAGGCGATGGCGCGGAAACTGAAGCTGCAATGTTGTCTGCCGCTCCTCCCCGCCGCGGGCTCGCCGATCCAGTACCGAGATGTGTTCCGTGTGGTCATCATGCAATTCATGGACGCCTGGAGCATGGACCTGCGTTCCTTAAAACGCTCGTGTGTACATATTGCCAGTCCCGCGGGGCGCCTGGCACCGTTTGAAACCTATAATCTGCTGCACCGTAAGAAGACCTGGAAACCAAAACAACCCACCACGGAGGATCAATATGTCTGATGATAATACCAACGCTCGAAGGCCTGAAGAACCGCCGGAACCGCAAGACAACCCATCGCCTGCTGGGAATCAGATTCCCCCTCCTGAGGACAGGTCTTTCGCTCTACAGATGGTCTTAGGTGTCATTTCGTCGGGGTTGCTGGCCTCGGGAACGATCGGCTTGATAGTCGTCATAGTGCTTATGCAGCAACGCCTTCCCAATGGTGTGGGTTTCTTGGTATTGACGCTCATCCCGCTCTGCCTCGGGGTGCTGCTATTTGTCCAGCGACGCAAGTACGGACCGGGATTGGTGCCCGGACTACTCACGGGTGTCGGATTAATGGTCCTGGCCGCGGGACTGTGCTTTGCCATGGCCAGATAACTCGGGCGTTGGGCTTGCCCGGCAGCGGTCCTGATTTGGGTGCGGCACCGGATTCAACTGTGCGCACGGCATTCGTGCAGCAACACGCAGCTAGCGATCGTCGAGCTGGAAATGCGGGAAGGGGTCGGGAAGGGGTCGGTCCGTAGTATCGTGCTTTTGAGGACTCAATTCTTGATCTTGGCATATTGCTATCGGCCGGGCTGCGTTCACGGACATGCCATGCCGGGGGCGGGCTTTTCTTCGCGAATCTCGCGCGAGCCGGCCAGATCAGCGGCGCCCCGACCACGGCACGCCACAGCCGGCAGGGTCACGCTCACCGACAGCGCGGCGAACAGCCCGGTTCGAAGGTGAAGGGGTCTGAAGGGGTCGCCGATTGGCCGACCTCTTGAAATGACGCATTTGCGCCGGTCCCCACAGGTCTTCGCGGCCTTCCGTCCGCCCGGTGTCAGGAACGCGGTCCGATCAGAAGGAACGTCGTCAACTCCCCCTTGCCCTTGATGTCCACCAGACCGCGGCGGCGCAGGACAAACCGGTCGGCCAGTTTCGCGGCGGTCGCTTCCGTGATCTGGATCGTGCCCGGCTCACCGTGCGATTCCATGCGGCTGGCCGTGTTCACCGTGTCGCCCCAGAGGTCATAGGTGAATTTGTGGCGGCCAATAACGCCGGCGACCACCGGGCCGGTGTTCATGCCGATGCGCATCTGCAGCGTGGTTTCGTGGGCCTGGTTGTAACGGGCCAGCTCAACGAGCATGTCCAGCGCCATGCGGGCCGCCGCCTCGGCGTGATCCGGGCGGGGCGAGGGCAACCCCGCCACCGCCATGTAGGCGTCCCCGATGGTCTTGATTTTCTCGAGGCCGTGCCGCGAGGCGAGTTCGTCGAAGGCGGTGAAAATCAGGTCCAGCGAGCGCACCATCAGTGGGGGCGAAAGTTGCTCCGCCAGCCGGGTAAAGCCCACCAGGTCGGCGAACAGGACGGTGACCTCCTCGAAGCTGTCCACGATCAAGGTTTCACCCCCCTTGAGCCGGTCGGCGATCGGACGGGGAAGGACGTTCAGCAGGAGGCGCTCCGACCGGGCGCGTTCGTCCTCGATCTGTTTCAGGTAAACGCGCTCGGCGTCGAGCAACCGCTTTCGTTCCAGGGCGGCGCCGACGCGGGCCCGCAGCAACACCGGATCGAAGGGCTTGGGCAGATAATCCTCCGCACCGGCTTCGAGGCACCGCGCGATGCCTTCCGCCTGGTCCATGGCCGAGATCATGATGACCGGCAGCGCGGCAAGCACAGGATCGGACTTCATCCTGGTCAGCACTTCGTAGCCGTCGAGACCGGGCATGACCAGGTCCAGGAGGACGAGATCGAATGGTTGCGCCCGCAGCGCCTGCAGGGCCTCCACGCCGCCGCCGGCCACCGTCGGTGTGAAACCCTGTTGGCGCAGGCGCCGCGCAAGCAGTTCGCGATTGGCCTCGTCGTCGTCCACCACCAGCAGCCGGTTTGCCGCCCGGCTCGGGTCGGTCTGGGCGACCGGGGCGGGCGGCGCGAAGTCGGAACCCGTGGTCAGCACCTCGGGCTTCTGCGGGCGGGCTTGCGGCGGGCTTGTCCCAGGGGTGACCAGGCGGGCTTCCATCGAGGCCAGCCAGAGGCGCGCGGCGCCGGTGATCTTCTGCAGATCGGCGAGGAGCTTCGGGAGACCGAGGTCCTCCGCCTGCTCCTGCAGCATCTCGCCGTAGCCGATGATGTGGTTCACCGGCGTACGCAGTTCGTGGCAGAGCTGGAACAAGTTGTGCCGGCGGCTCTCGAAAAGCTCGTCGTCGAAATACTCCGTCATCAGCGCCACCAATTTCCGGCCCCCGGCGTGGATCTTCCGCAAGTCTGGTTGAAACGATGCGGGCGTGTGCTCATCCTCCTGCAACAGCTCGCAATAGCCGAGGATGTGATTGATGGGCGTGCGGAGATCATGCCGGATTTGCGAAAGGTCCAGCTTCGGTGAACTGCCTTTGACGGAACCGGGCTCCGGCCCCTCCGATTTGGCGGGCGGACGACTCACGGTGCCGGAGGCGGCTGGAGGCAGGCCTGGATCTTCGCCAGAAGCCGTGGAAACTCCACTGGCTTGGTGTCGAAGTCGTCGCAGCCGGCTTCGCGGGCCTTCTGCTCGTCGCTGGCCATGGCGTGGGCGGTCAGCGCGATGATGGGAATGGCCTTGGTCGCCGCGTCGGCTTTGAGTTGACGCGTCGCCTCCCATCCGTCGAGCACCGGCAGGCTCATGTCCATCAGGATCAGGTCCGGCTTTTGCGCCCGGGCCAGGCCGAGGCCTTCCTGGCCATCCACGGCGCAGGTGACGATGTGGCCCTTGCGTTCCAGGCGGCGCGAGAGCATGTCGCGGTTCATTTCGTTGTCTTCGACCAGGAGGATTCTAGCCATGATTCGGTTGTTCCGGGTTGGTTCGAGGTCCCGGCACCACCGGCGGGGGCGCGGCCGTCGAGGCGCCCGCCACCAGCGCACGCACGGCCCCCAGCAGTTCGTCGAAACTCAGTGTGCCTTTTTGAACGATGCGCGCCACGCCACCATTCAGCCGGCGCCGGTCCGCCTCCGTCAGATCCTTGCTGGTGATCACCACCACCGGGATGCGGCGCCACTCGGGTCGGCGGCGCAATTCGTCGAGAAACTCAAACCCATCCATCTCGGGCATCAACAGGTCGAGCAGGATGATCGCGACCGGCCGGGCGGCCAGGATGGCGAGCGCCGCGCGGCCGTTGTCGGCGAGCGCCACCGACCAGCCGTCGCGCTCGAGGTTCCGTTCAAGCAGTTCCCGCGTGGCCGCGTCGTCCTCGACCACGAGCACCTGACCGCGGGCGGCGGTGTGGCGGTATTTGCGCAGGACGGCCGCCAGCCGGTTCCAGTCAATGGGCTTCGTGAGATACTCGGCCGCGCCGAGGGCAAAGCCGAGATTCCGGTCATCCACGATGGTCATCATGATCACCGGGATGGCGGCCAGTTGCGGGTCGGCCTTGAGCGCGGCGAGCACGGCCCAGCCGTCCATGCCCGGCATCATGACGTCGAGCGCAATCACGGCCGGGTGGACGCGGCGGGCCAGTTCGAGGCCCTCCGGCCCGTTCGCCGCGCATTTCACGGCAAACCCCTCCTTGCTGAGCACGCGACCGGTCAGGTCCCGCGCGGCAGGGTCGTCGTCAATGACCAGGACGGTCGCGGCGTCCGGAGGGGGGCCGCCTTGTCGGTCCTCGGCGCGAAGATCCGCCTCCGCCGTCCCCGATTGGACCACGGCGGGCAGCGTGGCCGTGAAGGTGGAGCCTTTGCCCGGCTCGCTGGCGACCGTCAGGTCGCCGCCCATCATCCGGCAGAACTTGCGGCTGATCGCCAGCCCCAGGCCAGTGCCGCCGAACTTGCGCGTCGTGGACGGGTCGGCTTGGGCAAAGGCTTCGAACAGCCGCGCGATCTGCTCCCGGGACATGCCAATGCCCGTATCGGTGACGTAAAACGTGATGCGTGATGCGTGACTCGGCTCCACGGGCAGCGAACCGGCTTCACGATTCACGTCTTCACGTTTCACGCTCAGGCGAATCTGGCCCTTCTCAGTGAATTTCGCGGCATTGCTCAACAGGTTGAACAGCGTCTGGCGCACCTTGGTCAGATCCGCCCGCATGGAACCGATGTCAGCCGGGCACTCGACGGCGAACTGGTTGCCGTTGCGGGCGACGAGCGGTTGAATGGTGGTGGCGACCTCGCGGAGCATCGGCTCGACGGCGAACTCCTCGAGGTAGAGCGTTGTCTTGCCGGCCTCGATCTTGGAAAGATCGAGAATGTCGTTAATGAGGCTCAATTGATGCCTGGCCGCGGCGCCGATCTTCTCGAGATCGGGCACGTAGCCGGTGTGGCCGTCCTCCTGGGCCGATTCCTGGAGCATCTCCGAGTAGCCGATGATGGCGTTCAGGGGCGTGCGCAACTCGTGGCTCATGTTGGCGAGGAACTGGCTCTTGGCCTGATTGGCGGCGTCGGCCGTCTGGCGGGCCTGTTCGGCCTGCCACTGTGCCTGCGCGAGCTGTTCATGCTTCTGCCGGATGCCGTCGAGCGCCACGCGCAGCTCCCGGTAAACGCGGGCGTAATTACGGGCCAGGTGCACCGAGGTGCAGGCCACGAAGACCACGACGCCGGCATTCGGAATGGAGTTGAACAGCAGCGAAAAGTGCCGGGCGGGGAGCACTCCCAGGAACAGCAGGCCCACCGACACCAGCCGTGCCAGCCAGCAGAGGACCAGGGTCAGGTATCCCAACCCGATCAGCCACGCGCCGTCCTTGCCCCGGAAGATGCTCACCAGGACGACGCGGACGGTTTCGACAAACATCGCGAACGTGACCAGGCTGGCAGCGCCGGACAAGATGCCCAGATTGCCCGGCTGTCCGGCCACCTGAGCACCAAAAACCTGTACCACGGTACCCAGCGTGGTCGGTTGGGGCATTTCCCCGACGAAAAACACCAACGCCAGCGGCCAGAGCAGGACGAGACCCAGAAAGACCCAGAAGACCCGGAGCGCGCGCGGATAGAATAGCGCGTAGAGGAGGCGCAGGCCGAGCAGACCGGCGGCCATCGCGGTGGAGGTTGCGAGCAGGTAATTGGCCGAACCGGAGCCGTTCACGTACGTTTGGGCGGCGGCGGCCAGCCCGAAGAGCGCGAAGTAGAGGTTGGTGGGTTGGCGGGGCAGCAACAGATAGAGCAGAAGATGGGTGCCGGTAAAGGCGAGCAGGAGACCGGCGAACAGATGGGCGATGGACAGCGAACGCTTCTCGTAGATCGCCACCAGTGGTTGCGGCACCGGCAACCCCTTGAGCGAAAGCAGGGCGATCGCCCGGACCACCGGATTCTCGCTGTCGGCGGCACGGCTCAACGACTCCACCACGGGGACGCTGCTGCGCCCGGAGGCCCCCAGCAACGTGGCCGCGCGGATGCGGATCTCCACGCTCTGCGACTCCATGGCGTTCACGAGAATCGGGTTGAGGGGCTCCAACTCGGGGCCTAACCGCATCAGGTCCAGGAAGCCGAGGTCCAACAGCGCATCGGGTGCCTGGCGCATCGCGTCGGCCAGGGCCGTCACAAAGGCATTGGTCGTTGCCCTCGCAGCGGTCGGGCTCCCCAAGTCCAGCCCCACCGACTGCCGCGTGCCAGGTTGCAGGACCAGGCGCTGCGGCGCACTTACGCCGGCCGGAATGATCGCCACCAACTCGGCCGTGTCGTTGGTCGGATAAACGATCAGGGTGAACCGGCCGCGTGGACCAGGTATCAAGGACTGAAGCAACTGCCCGCCCGAACGCAATTGAACCACGCTGGGCGGCAGCTCCCCGGCAGCGCGCGCCACGATTTGTCCGTCGATAATCATCGGCACCGGGAAGGTCTCCGGCGCCGGCAGTTCGACCGCAGTGGTGGTGGCTTGCCCGACCAGTTTGCCGTGGCGGGCGTGCGGGGTGGCGTCATTCGCTGTGCCATCATCGAAGTTCCACAAGCCCTCCAGCCCCGGCTCTTTTCCGGTGAGACGCAGGAACATTCCCGCACGAATCTGCTCCGTCGTGCGCGCGTGGTTCCAGACCCGCACCTCGTCCATCTGGCCGCGCAGGCCGGTGACGGTCGGGTCGTTGGAGGTCCACACATTCCAGCCCAGCAGGTTCCTGCCCCCCGACCCGAGCGCGGCGAAACTATCGGCAAACGCATTCGTCGCGATCCGGAGCCCGTCCAGGTAGAGGTGCATCCCCTGAGGTCCGGAGACGGCGGCGACGTGGTGCCAGCGGCCCGGCTGGAGCACATTGTGCCCCGCCACGCGCTCCGCGTTGCTGGCGGGCGACCCGTCCGGCCGGCGGGGCCAGATTTCGAATTCGAGACCGGCCGTCCGTGCGTCCTGCGACACGGCCATGGTTCGGTAGGGCTGGCCGAAATCGAAGAACCGTGCCCAGTTGCCGAGGGCGTCCCATTTCACCCAGCCTTCAACCGTCGCCTCGGCCAGTGCGTTGAAGATGTCGGGCGGAAGTTCGACATAGCTGTTCGTGCCGTGAAGGTCGAGGACACGGTTGGGAACCTTCGGATCCTGGGCGAACGCCGCGTGGAGTGGCAGCAGGAGGAGCACGAGGACGAACCGGGCAAGAACGTCGCAGGCGGAGGCTCGGAGCGAACGAGCCAACGGCGCGCTGGTCTTGGGCATGGAACTGCGGTCGTTTTTCATGGAACCACGGTCTTCGCCACGAGTGGAGGCAAGCGTACCGCAACCGTCGAACCTTGACCAGCCTCACTTTGCACCGTTTTAGCGCGGTCGTTTTGTTTGCCACCCCAGTCATTTCGCGGGGGAATCATCCACGGCCTGAGTTTGGCCGTCGTCAAAACGGTCGTACGCGGGCCTGAATGAACTTGCCGTTGATGTTTGCCCGGCCATAGTAATCTCCGTTGCTGACGTAGTGCAGCCGATGCGGCACTTCTCGGAAACGAGCGCCACTTGACGTCTTGGGACGGATGTTCACCTCGCTTCGAGGCGGGTGGTGGAGTGTTCGTTTTGGTCCCACGAGCCACCAATGCGGGACCCAAAGCACATCGGGAGCGAGCATGGTGGGTTGTAAGCAGTGGTAATCAGCAATGGGCGCGTGGTGGAATTGGCAGACACGAAGGATTTAGGTTCCTTTGGCGAAAGCCGTGCAGGTTCAAGTCCTGTCGCGCCCACCAAACCGGTAATGTTTGGGTGCCCCGCTGGTGGAGTGGGCACCGGCGATCTCTCCCATCGTGTCCTTGTCCAGATGAAACTTGGCGCCGACAACCACAACAGAGCATTGTCGCGCGGTTCAAGCGGGGCTGGTCCAAGCACAGGATTGCGCGGGATCGGGCCTTGGACTGGGCCATGGTGCGCAAATGCCTGGCTGGCGCGGCTCCCCAATCACCCATCCCGTAAACCGGGTCGGTGGCGCGTGGCGATGGGCAGTCTGCGGCAGCATTTGGCCAAAAAGCATGGCGGCTCTCCGCTCCAACGGTTCGGCAGCCTCAAGAACCTCAACCAGCGTCTTGGGGAGTGCTTCCGCTGTTCCGAACTGGGCAACAAAGCTTTTTCGACCGCCCCGTGCCAAATCCGCCTCGTTGACTCTTCCTCAAGCCCGCGCTGTCAACGGTCGCCAGGTTCAAACCGCCGAACCTCCGTTCAAACGACCTGACTCCGGGCCGGCACCGCTTCGCCCTCTCACGCCCTCACAAAAACCGGTTTCGGATCACCCCCACCCTTGACGCAGATTCCAGCGGCCATTCCTCGGGGCTGATGCGCCAGAATGTCGCTTGTTCTGTGCCGGGAGACTGCTATTGTGTGACCCGTGAAACAATTGTCCTTCGATGACCTGGCACGGCTCCCCGTGCTCCAGTTCTACGAGGCGGCGTTTCGCAAGGCGACCGGGGTGCCGCTCAAGATCGTTTCCCCGGACGAGCCCCAGCGGCGACTGAGTTTCGGTGAAGCGGAAAACGCCTTTTGCGCGCTGATCGCCAGGACGCCGGCAGGGTGCGAGGCGTGCCGGGAAACCCAGGCGCGCGCCCAACGCGGTGCGGCAAAAAGACTCGGTCCCCAGCAAGTCTTCTGCTTCGCCGGGCTGACGGACGTGGCCGTGCCGGTGTTAATTGAGGGACGGCACGTGGCGACCTTGATGAGCGGGCAGATCTTCCGTCGAGAACCGACCGAACGCGATTTCACCATGGTGCTCCACATCCTTCAAGGCGGACAGGGGGCCGATTGGGAGAAGAAAGCCCGCCAGGCCTATTTCGACACGCCCGTGGTCACTGCGGAGCGGTTTCAGGCGATCATTCAGTTGCTGAACATGTTCGCGCATTATCTGGCCGACTACGCCAGCCGCCACGTGATTGGCAGTTCCGATGCCGAGCCTCACGCGGTGGCCACCGCCAAGCAGTTTGTCCAGGCCCATGTCGAGGAACCCATCACCCTGGAGCAGGTGGTCCAACACGTTCACGTCAGCCGGTTTTACTTCTGCAAATTGTTCAAGAAGGCCACCGGCATGACGCTGACCGACTATGTGACTCGTGTCCGCATCGAAAAGGCCAAATCGCTGCTCGTGGATCCCTCGCGTCGCATCTCCGAGGTGGTCTTCGCGGCGGGTTTCGGGTCCATCCCACGGTTCAACAGCGTGTTCAAACGCCTGGTCGGCATGCCGCCGACGGAATATCGGGCCACGCTGCGCTCGCAGTTGCCGGTCTGAAACCAGATTCCCGGCGTGCCGGGCGCCGCTTCTCGTTCGCGTGTTCAGGGCGCGGTAGATTCCAACCTCCCGGTTTCCACGAATTGGAGTTTGTCGCCTGGTCATCGGCGCCGTGGCGGCGGTCGCTCCGGTCACACCAATAGCCAATGAGTAATAGCCAACCGGCAAGTAGCCGGGCGGCGCTTCGTTTCGCTATAAACACCATGCTGTCAAGAGCGGCACGGGTGATCGGATCGTGGCCGGCGGCCGTTCGCGAGCAGCGGTTACAGGCGAACACAGCAAAACGAATTTGCCGGGAATGTGGCCGAGGACGTGGAGTCAGCGGCGCGCTTCCCAGGCGCAAACAACAACCGGAGAAATTATGAATTGGCCCAGTTCAATGAAACGGCGGTGGCGGACGGGCGCCGGCCTCGCACTGATCACCGCGGCGGTCCTCGCGGTGTCCGGCGCGTTGGCGCTGAGTGCGGACGCCCCGGCGGACAACCAGGCGGAAGCGAAAGCGGCAAAAAAACCGGCGGCCAAACCCTCCAGGAAAAAACTGACCGGGCAGGAATTGTACGCGATCAACTGCAATCGCTGTCATCCCGAGCGCTACCCGACGGAGTGGAACCCGAGCCAGTGGAAGACGCTCCTGCTCCACATGCGGGTGCGGGCCAACCTCCCCGCCAAACAGGCGAAGGCAATTCTCAGGTATCTCCAGGAGGACGCGGGCAACTAGCCAATCGAGGAGTTATTCATGAAAAACCATTCTTCGATTTGCAGTGTTGTTGCCGCGGGTTGCGCACTCGGCCTCGCCTTGCCCCGCCAAGCGTGGGCCACCGTCAGTGATGACGATTTCAATGCGTTGAAAAAGATCGTCCAGCAGTTGGGCGACAAGGTCCAGAAGTTGGAGCAGGGGCACGAACAGGACCAGCAGGTCCACCAACAAGACCAGCAGAAAATCGAGCAACTCCAACAGCAGTTGGGCGTCACGCAGCAGCTTGCCACCAACGCGGTCCAGAAAGCCGAGGCCGCCGCTCAGGTGCAACCGGTGCATCCGCTTCCGGCCGGTCCGGCCGCGACGCACAATTTCACCCTGGCCGGCGACGCCGAAGTGGTCTTCGGCCGGGTTTCGGGGCAACACAGCGCCTTCGCGTTGGCGGATTTTGCGCCCATCTTCCTGTATCGGGCCAACGACAACATCCTCTTCGAGGCTGGGTTCGACTTCATGCTGGCCAATAACGCGCCGGCCGCTTCCGGCACCGCCTATGGGTTCGATCTCAGCTTCGCGACGATTGATTACCTGCTGAACGATTACGTGACGGTGGTGGCGGGCAACATGCTGCTGCCACTCGGGACCTACTCCGAGCGCAGTGCCGGCTGGCTCAACAAATTCCCCGACAATCCTCTGCCGCGCGGCCTGCTGCCGGGCAACGGAATCGGCGCGCAGTTGCGCGGCGCTCTGCCGGTGGGCGACCGCGGCCAGATGGTCACTTACTCGATCTACGGAGCCAATGGACCGTCTTCCGTGGATGGCACCGGCAACTCCGGCTCGCTCGACCTCGGCGGCAATGTGGGCGTCTTGTCCGGAGCCACCAGCCTGCCACGGCAGTACGGTTACGGTTTGCCAGGCACGACCTTTTCGACCCTGGGCAACTTGCACTCAGACCCCAGCGGCGGTGGGCGGGTGGGCTGGTTTTATCCGTGGAAACCGCACTATGACTTGGAACTGGGCGTTTCGGGCCAGACCGGCGAGTGGAACGACCTGGGCAATCGCTGGTCGGCCGTCGTCGTTGACGCCACCTTGCACGTCAGCCCTTATGTCGAGGTCAAGGGCGAGTTCATCAACACCTGGGTGGACACGAGCGATCTGGGAACGATTCGCCCGAATGGCTGGTGGGTGCAGGCCGGCTACAAGTTCTCCGGCTTGAACCTCGACCTCCCCCTCGTGAACAACGTCGAGCTGGTTGGCCGCTATGACCAGTCGAACGACGCCCTGGCGCCGAGCACCAAGACCGACCGCTACACGGCGGGCTTCATTTATTACTTTTCCAACACCCTGTTGTTCGAGGGAGATTACGAGTGGCTTAATAGTCGGGGTCCCAACGCCAATCTGTATCCGTCCAACGAACTTCTCTTCCAACTGTCCTATGGATTCTAACCGAACCAAAACGTCAAATATGAAAACAAACAATCGTTTTGCCCTGGTCCTCCTGAGCGTGGCCGCGCTTGCCTCTTTCGGGGCGTGCGTGGCCCGTGGCGCGGATGAACCCCTGGATGCCGAAACCAAAGCGCGGGTCGAGCGCTTTGAAAAGGGCCCCGCAACCGTTGATATCTCCAAATACCCGGACGGCATCAAAGAGAACTACGAAACGTTCAGCGCCAAGTGCTCCCAGTGCCACAAGCTGAGCCGGCCGATTAATTCGGACTACGCGACCCCGGACGAATGGTCACGCTACATCAAGCGCATGATGCACAAGCCCGGGTCAGGCATCAGCAACGCCGACGGCAAAAAAATCTACGAGTTCCTCGCGTATGACTCCAGTGTCCGCAAGAAGGCGATGCTGGACGCGAAACTGGCCAAGGCCACGCCGGAAGACAAGGCGTCGAATGAGAGCAAAATCAAGGAACTCCATACCAAGTACGACGACAAGTAACTCGTCCGCGCGAGCGCCCCGCCGGCAGGCTGTCAGCCGCGCGTTAGAACATGTCCTCGACCTTTCCAGTCGAACTGCCCGATGTGAAGTACTTCACACGGCAGGTCCTCTGCCGTGAGGGTTGCCCGGTCCGCACGGACTCCGGCGGTTACGTCCAGGCCATCGCGGAAGGACGTTACGAGGATGCCTACATCCTGGCTCGGACACCCAATCCATTTGCCTCGATCTGTGGCCGCGTCTGCGCGGCGCCGTGCGAGGCCAAATGCCGCCGCGGAGCGCTGGACGCGGCGGTTTCGATTCGTGCCTTGAAGCGGTTCGTTTGCGAGAAGTTCGGTGTCGAGTCAGACCGCTTTGATCTCGGTCGCGTCTATCCGGATCTGCGGGGTCAACGCCGCGAGCGCATTGGCGGCGGGCGCAAGGTGGCGATCATCGGTGCCGGTCCAGCGGGCTTGTCGTGCGCCCACGAGCTGGCGTTGATGGGCTTTGCGCCGACGGTGTTCGAGGCGCACGAGGTGGCGGGCGGCATGCTGGTGCTCGGCGTCCCGGAATACCGGCTGCCACGTGAGATTGTCCAGGCCGAGATCGAGGCCATCGAATCGCTGGGGGTGCAGATTCAACTCAACGCCCGGCTCGGCCGCGATTTCCTGCTGGCCGACCTGCCGCGGCAGGGTTTTGAGGCGGTCTTCCTCGGCATTGGCGCGCACAAGAGCCGCGAGTTGAGCATCGAAGGCGTCCAACTCGACGGGGTGCTGCGCGCCATCGAGTTCCTCCTCAACGTCAACCTTGGCTTCCGGGTGACGCTCGGCCGCAAGGTCGTTGTTATTGGCGGGGGCAATGTCGCCTTCGACGTGGCGCGCTCGGTTGTCCGTCAGGCCGAGAAGTTCGCCGGGATGAGCGAGGCGGAGTTGCGCGTCGCGCTGCACCAGGCCGCGGCGGCGCTGGAGGAATTGACCGCGCAGGACGCCGAGGCGCCCGACGCCGTGCGTCTCGCGCTGGACGTGGCGCGCGAGGCCATCCGCAAAGGCGTGCCCGAAGTGCACATGTATTGTCTGGAAAGCCTCGACGAAATCCCGGCCGCGCGTGAGGAAATTGAGGAGGCGGAACGGGAAGGCATCCAGCTCCACACGCGCTACGGTCCGAAACGCATTCTCGGCCGCGACGGCAAAGTCAGCGGCATCGAATTGATCAAGGCGAGCCGCGTGTTCGACGAGAACCGCCGCTTCAATCCGCAGTTCGCCGACGGCAGCGAGGAGACGGTCGCCTGCGACACCGTGGTGCTCGCCATCGGCCAGTCGGCGGATCTGACGTGGCTGCGGCCCGAAGACAACCTGAAGGTGACCCCGCGCGGTACGCTGCAGACCGATCCGCAAACGATGGCGACTTCGCGGCCCGACGTGTTTGCCGGCGGCGACGTGGCGTTCGGACCCCGCATCATCATCACCGCGGTGGCCGAAGGCAAACGGGCGGCGCGAGCGATCGCGAAGCACCTCACTGGCCACGAACCGGCCGAGCCGTGCCAGGCGCGCGTGACCATCTACAACCCGTTGCAGTACCGGATGAAGCCGGATTACGAGAAGCGGGTCCGCCGTCCGCCGCCGACGCTGCCGCTGGACCGCCGCATCGGGATCGCCGAAGTGGAATTGAGTTATCCGGAAGCCGGTGCGCAGGAGCAGGCGGTTCGCTGCCTGAAATGCCACATCGGCCCGGTGTTCAACGGCGACGAATGCATCCTCTGCGGCGGCTGTGCGGATGTTTGCCCGGAGTTTTGCCTGCGGCTGGTAGATGCCGCCAGCCTGCGCGGCGACGACCGATTGCCGGCCGCGTTCCTGGCGCGCTACGGACGCGTGCCCGGGCGTGGCGAGCAAGGCGCGATCATCAAGGACGAGACACGCTGCATTCGCTGCGGTCTGTGTGCCGCGCGTTGTCCCACCGGCGCGATCACGATGGAGCGGGTGGAACTGGTGCCGGCGTGAACTGCCCATCCGAAATGCCCATGTCGAAGCCAGCAACCAATCCAACCGACGAGGCCCGCCGAACGGCGCGCGGGCTTGCGCCTGCTTCAGTCGTGAGTCGGCGGACGAGGAAACAACCTCCAGGCTGCCGGCGGGCAGCGATGGGTTTCGGATTCCGGATTGCATGAACCACCTTCCTTCCACCCCCGGCGTTCCCCGCCGGAGTTTCCTCCAACTCTCGCTTGGCTGGATGGCGGCCACCTTCGCGACCGCCGCTTCGACCGTGGCGGCCGTACGGTTTCTGGTGCCCAACGTGCTGTACGAGCCGAGCGAGCGCTTCAAGGCGGGCAAGCCGGAGGATTACCCGGACGGCGCGGTGACCTTCCTGGAAAACGAGCAGGTCTTTCTCCTTCGCAAAGGCAACACCTTCCGCTGTCTGTCCGCGGTTTGCACGCACCTGGGCTGCACCGTTAATCGTGCCGACCACGGCTACCACTGCCCCTGCCACGGCAGTGTGTTCAACGACCAGGGCGAAGTCGAAGGCGGCCCGGCCCCGCACCCGTTGCCGTGGTTCCAGGTGACGCTCAGCAAGGACGAGCGGTTGCTGGTGGACAAAAGCAAGGTGGTTTCCTCGGACAAACCCCTGGTGGTATGAACGTGCCGCTGCCCAAACGAATCTGGCAGGCGTTCGCCCGCACGCGCGTCGGCCGCTCGATCTTCCGCGTCGGCCTGCCGGAGAGCAACCTGGAGCGGTCGCAGGCGATGGTGTCCAGCTTCCTGCTGCACGTGCAGCCGGCCAAGGTCCACCGCCATTCCCTCCGCGCCGCCTACTCGCTTGGCCTGGGGCTGATCACGCTCTACCTGTTCCTGATCCTGATCGGCACCGGCGTGCTGCTCATGTTCTACTACGTGCCGAGCACCCAGCAGGCCTACGACGCGATGAAGGACCTCCAGTTCGTCGTCTCCGCCGGCCTGCTCATGCGCAACATGCACCGCTGGGCCGCTCACTTGATGGTGTTGTTTGTCATGCTGCACCTGTGCCGCGTCTTTTACACCGGCGCCTACAAACGGCCGCGCGAGTTCAACTGGCTCCTTGGGGTCGGTCTGTTTCTCCTGACGGTGGCGCTGAGTTTTACCGGTTACCTGCTGCCGTGGGACCAACTCGCGTTCTGGGCCATCAAAGTCGGCACCAGCATTGCCGGTTACGCGCCCGTCATTGGCCAGAAGCTTCGGTTCCTGATGCTGGGCGGACACACGGTCGGCCAGGAGGCGCTCATCCGGTTCTACGTGCTCCACGTCATCGTGCTGCCGGGCTTGGCCGTCCTGATGATCGCCCTGCACCTCTGGCGCGTACGCAAGGACGGCGGGTTGTCGCGCCCCGATGAGCCCGGTGACGTCGTCGAACAGATCGAACTGGGCCAGTTGCCAACCAACAAAACCTACGGCCTGATGGAGCTGGCGCGCGGCACCACGCCGCAAGTCGGCCGGGATCCGGAGGACGAAGTGTTTTCCTGGCCGCATCTGGTGTTCCGCGAGTTGCTGCTGTTCCTGCTGGTGGTGGCGGTGGTGTTGTTCCTGGCGATCTTCTGGAACGCACCGCTGGAGGAATTTGCCAACCCGATCCACCCGCCCAACCCCGCCAAGGCGCCGTGGTATTTTCTCGGCCTGCAGGAATTGGTGAGTTACTCGGCGTTCTGGGGCGGGGTGGTGGTGCCAGGGCTGCTGGTGACCGCGCTGGCGTTGCTCCCTTATCTCGACCGCCGGCGCGTCGGCATCGGCCGGTGGTTCGCCCGCGAGCGCTGGGTGGCCAACACGATCTTCACCGTCTGTCTGCTGGCGGCCATCGTCTTCACCGTCATCGGCTCGTTTTTCCGCGGCCCGAACTGGGGCTGGGTGGAGCCGTGGCAGAAACCGCCGGCGGTATCGGAGGGATCCTGATGCAATCCGAAAGCCGACAGCCTGGCGATGGCGGCGGATGGTTCGTGGCACGGTTCGCCCGACCGGTTGGGCCACCGACTTTCAACCCGGCCCCCGCTGCGCCGTTCGACGCGTGGTGGATTTGGCAGCCCGCGCCACGGGGCCGGCGGCTTGACGGCCACGCCCGGTCCGGGTTTCCGATTTCGGGTTTCCTTCAGTTTTCGATTCTCGGCCTTCGGATTTGTCGCGCATGAACGACTCCTCTCTCCGCAAATTCTACGGCTGGTTCACGATCCTCGGCTTGCTCGTCGGCCTGCTGGTCGTCGTCGGCTATTACAAGGACGAGTTCCGTGAGTGGAAGGTTTACCAGGGCAGCTACGTCCAGTTCGAGGTTCGCCGCGCCACGACGCCCCAACAGAGGCGGCTGGCCGAGGCCACCCCCGTCGAAATCCGCCAGATCAATTTGTCCGAACTCCATCGTCTGGACCGTTGCACCACCTGCCATCTGGCGGTGGAAGACCCAAGCTACGGTGGCTATCCACAACCGCTGGCCTACCATCCGCTGCACGACCAGCACCCGTTCGAGAAATTCGGCTGTACGGTCTGCCACCGCGGCCAGGGCCGCGCCACTACCGTCGCCGATGCCCACGGCCACGTCCCGCACTGGGATGAACCGATGCTGCCGCTGCGCTACATCCAGGCTTCCTGTGGCCAGTGCCACCAGGCGGCCGACAATCCCGCCGCGCCGGACCTGGCCCGCGGCCAGCAGGTGTTCGAGGAGAACGGTTGCCGCGGCTGCCACAAACTCGCCGGCGTAGGCGGCATCATCGGGCCGGAACTGGACAAAGTCGGCGCGCGCCGTGCGCCCGAGTGGTTCCGGAAGCACTTCCTCGCCCCCGCCACCGTTACGCCCGGCTCCGCGATGCCGCCGCAGAAGCTCTCCGAAACCAACCTCGAAGCAATCACCTTGTTCATGCTCAGCCAGACGGGCGAAGCGTTGCCCGGCTATTACGCTTCGATGAAAGTGATTCCCAGTGCCAGTGAGGGCCGGCGGCTGTTCGAGCAAAAGGGCTGCATCGCCTGTCACTCCCTCGGCGGCAACGGCGGCAAGATCGGCCCGGCCTTGGACGACGTCGGCCTGCGGCGCACGCTGGAATGGATGGTCCAGCATTTCCGCGACCCGCAGACTGTTAGTCCCGGCTCAGTCATGCCGCGGTTTGGCTTCACGGAAGCGGAGGCGCGCGCCCTCGCCGACTTCCTGTTACATCTGCGCGACGCAAAGGTGGCATTGAGCCTGCCCGCCCTGATGAGCCCGGTCGAACGCGGCCGCGCGGTCTTCCGCAAGTACGGTTGCGCCGGTTGCCACGGTCCCGACGCCAAAGGCGGCGTGCCCAATCCCAACGCCAAGACGGCCCAGCAGGTGCCCGGTCTGCTCTACGTGGCCGACGGCTACACCAAGGCCGAACTGAAGGCACGCATCCTGAACGGCCAGAAAGAAATCACCGCGCTCGACCCCAAGCGTCCGCCGCCGCCGCTTTACATGCCGGCCTGGCGGGGCACCATTAGCGACACCGAAGTGGATGATTTGATCGCCCACCTCATCAGTCTGAAACCGAAGGGCGAGGAACCCGGCTTTTAGTCCGGCACAGAAACAGAAACCGTCCGATTTCTGCGTCAGGCTCACCCCGCAACCTGCCGCCGGGCCGTGTTCCATGCGAAGCCGGAAGGGAGCCATGTGTGCCGGGCTGGCGGCAAGGAACCGCGGCATTCTCGCCATGGCGGCCCCTCTCACCTCGCTTTACCTCGCCTGCGAACCGGTTGCGAAGCCCGAGAACCGTCCGATGGTCATCGCCGTGGCCTTCCGGTTTCTTCAACCTCGCATAACCAACGGTTGGTTCGACACGGAGCCACTTCTTGCTCGCGACATTCTTACCCGGAGTCCGCAGCCGAGATTCTGAGCCGCCTGGCATTAAACGGTTAGCGCGGAAGGCGGCCACAATCGGAGGGTTTGATTCTTACTCTGGTTTTTTCCACCCATCCTTGAGCGAAAATGGGGGGCAATCCCAATTTGAGGAAGTGGTGGCTGGGGGCGGAATTGAACCGCCGAACCGATACACGTTTTCTAGTATATTGAATATCAGCATCTTGTAAAATGTGAGTTTTTGGAAATTGACCTTTTTATTCCCACTTTTATTCTCACTCCTGTATGGCAAGCGTTATCAAACGCCCACAGTCTGGCTACTGGTATGCGTGCTGCGCCGACCAGCAGGGGCGGCAGCTTACACGGTCCACGAAAACCTCCGACCGGCGCAAGGCGCTCCAGATCGCGATCGAGCTGGAACGCGTGGAGATGCAGAGCCTGACCACCACCCAACTCCGGAAAATCCTGAGTGACGTCTCGGAGAAGGTTAACGGGGACAATCTCTCCGTTCCCACGATCGAGGCGTACCTGAAAGACTGGTTGAAACTGATCGGGGCACGGATCAAGCCGGCCACCCTGATTCGTTACGACGGCACCGTGACGAAATTCCTTGCCCACATGGGAGCGAGGGCAAGGCAGGCCGTCACGTCCCTCACCCCCAGGATATCGAACGGTTCATGAGTGCCCGCTTGGCGGCCGGCTGCGCGCCGAAGACGACTATCGTGGACATGAAGACGCTCGGCACTGCCTTTCGCCGGGCCGAAGCCTACGGTGTCATCTTGAAGAATCCGGTGACCGCCGTGCGTCCACCCAGGGACGAATCTTCCGAGCGCGATGGGTTCACCCAGAAAGAGGTCGAGAAGTTGCTGAAGGCCACTCCAACGGTCGAATGGCAGACCCTGATCCTCCTCGGCTATTTCTTGGGAGCGCGGCTCAGCGATTGCGTACACATGCAGTGGGAGAACGTGCTTCCCGAGAAAGGGGTCATCGCCTATGAGCAGATAAAGACCGGGAAGAAGGTAATGGTGCCGATGCACTACCATGTCATCCAGCACCTCATTCGGACATGTTAGCAGCGACTCCTCGCCGGATCACAGCGAGGGCTGACGAATCAACGATTGATGACTGCGATGACAATGCCACAGCGACGCCAGGATCTCTGGCAGCCCCTTCTTGTCGGACCGGATTCGCCGGCGCGAAAACCAGCTATGTCCATTTGATACGTTTATGCAAAACCTCCCACGCTTCTTGACCGGTCAGCTTGGCTCAGTCGCTTCCTCGATCACACTGTTGGTTACAACCGTCGCATTGCCCGGCCAGGCGTCAGAATCTGCCGCTACAGACGCCACCAAGGCCACCGAGCCATTGAATTGGACCGCGCAGCAGGACCACAAGAACATGATGGAGCAACTGGGCATCACCCGGCTGCGCCCGGGACCAAGCGGACAACCCGGCGCCACCAATTCAGCCAATTATGACCCAACGAAAGCAAATCCCTTCCCCGACCTGCCGGATGTCCTCATGCTCAAGAACGGCCAGAAGGTCACAACCGCCGAGATGTGGTGGAAACAACGCCGACCGGAAATCGTCGAAGACTTCGAACGGGAAGTAATCGGGCGGGTGCCCAGGCGCGCGCCTAAGGTCACCTGGACCGTGCTCACGAACGTCACGGATGGACTCGTCGGCAACTTGCCCGCCAGCGGCAAACGGCTCGTCGGTCACGTGGACAACTCAGGTTGCCCGGCGATTAGCGTGGACATTCGCATGACGTTGGTGATGCCGGCCAAGGCCCAGGGTCCAGTGCCGGTGCTCATGATGTTTGGCGGATTCGGCGGTGACGGGATGCCCCGGCCAGCGGATTCTCCGGCGCCCACGAATCGTCTTCCTGAATTTGGCGGCCCCTTCAAGGACCCGCCGTCCACGGAACAACTGCTTGCCGCCGGCTGGGGGTACGCCACCATCAACCCGGGAAGCATCCAGGCGGACAACGGCGCCGGCCTGACCAAGGGCATTATTGGCTTGGTCAACAAGGGCCAGCCGCGCAAACCGGACGATTGGGGCGCCTTGCGTGCGTGGGCTTGGGGCGCCGCGCGCGGCCTGGATTATCTCGAAAACGATCCTGCCGTTGACGCGAAGAAGGTGGGCATCGAGGGCGTGTCGCGCTTTGGCAAAGCGGCGCTCGTCACCATGGCCTTTGAACCCCGTTTTGCCATGGCCTTGGTTGGTTCTTCAGGGGAAGGCGGCGCCAAGCTGCATCGCCGGAACTTCGGGGAGGCGGTGGAAAATCTCACCGGCTCGGGTGAATACCACTGGATGGCGGGCAACTTCCTGAAGTACGGAACCGCGGAATCCGCTTTCGGCAGCAAGAACGCCGGGGATTTGCCCGTGGACGCCCACATGTTAATCGCCTTATGCGCGCCGCGGTTGACGTTCATCAGCTATGGCATCCCCGAACATGGAGACGCCAATTGGCTCGATCAACGAGGCAGCTACATGGCCAGCGTCGCGGCCGGACCGGTGTTCCGATTGCTCGGAGCAAAGGACATTGGCGAGAAGGAGGACTACCGGACCGCCAAGATGCCGCCCGTGAACACCGGATTGCTCGACGGAGAACTTGCCTGGCGCCAGCATGACGGCGGCCATGAAGACCGCTCGAATATGAGGTATTTCATCGCCTGGGCCAGCAAATTCAGCAGAAGCCCCGTACCGGCTCCGGCCACGGCGAAATGAGGAACACCCCCATCCTTCGCGACATGAATGCTCGTGTACGGAGTTGCGGACTTGCCGCCCTGATGCTCGCTGGCTGCGCCGGGCTCCAACAGGCGGCAGCCGCCGGCAACGGCCCCGGCTCGGCAAGCCATCCGGTTCCTCGAACCGATCCCAATTCGCGCCTGGCCCACGAGCAGTTGGTTCAAAAGGCAAAGCGGGGTGGGATTGACGTTTACTTTGTGGGCGATTCCATCACCCGCCGCTGGGGAACAAGTGATCCGCAGTACCGGCCATTGCTGGAGAATTGGAAGACGAATTTCTTTGGCTGGAATGCCGCCAATTTCGGCTGGGGAGCGGATCGGGTCGAAAACATCCTCTGGCGCCTGCAGAACGGCGAACTTGATGGAGTGAATCCCAAAGTGATCGTCCTGTTGGCAGGCATCAACAATGCGGGCACCCAACCAGGCGATGCCGAAGTGGTTGCGGACATCAACCGAGGGCTTGAGGCCATCGTGAACGTTTGCCGTGAGAAAGCCCCGAACGCGACGATCATCATCACTGGAATCTTCCCACGCAACGACACCCCGGCCGTGATCCCGACGATCCGTCAAATCAACCGGAACCTGGCTGGCCTGGCTGACGGAAAGCAGGTCCGGTATCTCGAAATTAACAACAAGCTCGCAGACCAGGATGGCAGATTGTTCCCTGGAATGATGAACGAGGATCGGCTTCATCCAACACTGAAAGCTTACCAGGTCTGGGCGGACGCCTTGAAACCCATCTTCACCGAACTCCTCGGTCCTCCCGCCAAGGCGGACCATGCCCCTCCGCCGACGGGCGACCCAAGTGCTACGAGGTGATCAAAGTGAGGTCGGCAGCGTCTTCCGATGGGGTCTCTTCGCACGCTTCCAACCCAGCACGGAGGTTCGCAGGCGGTAGGTCAAACTCGCACTGCAGAGTCGGGGCAGGCGTAGTCGTGAAGGACATGTCTGATAAATGTCAGTTAAAATGTCAGATAAAACCCATCTGATTGGTCGGTGAATCGTGCTTCGGTGCGGGGCCAAAGTTTTGTGGCCGCCTCTGCTGAAATCCAACCCAATGTGAACATCACTCGCGGACGTCCCTGCCGTGCGGATGGAAAGCCTCCGCCGACAGGCGATCGAGTTGTCCCATCAGGTGGAGTGGCAGCGAAAGCAGTTGTACCAGATGGTTCTCGCCGCCCGGCAACTTGACGCTCTCCGATACCAGTGGACGCAGGTGAAACCTTACCGCTTGGTGTCGCCGCTTCTCCTGGAGGAATTGGAAGAGCGAACGCAATGTGCCGGTCTTGCCGGCCTTCACCTCGACCGGGAGAATATCCTGGTTTCGGCTGATGACGAAATCTACTTCGGCATTCGCGTTGCGTGCTTCGCGTCCCCAGCAGAACAGCTGTGGGTCCTCGAAAGCCCGCGTGGCGCAGAGCAGTTCCTGCCCGACAAACTGCTCCGCCAAGGCTCCTTCGTTCACGGTGACCAAATCCTCTGCTCCGACCAGGTCGAGGCCACACATCCGATTCACCAGAACCGGCTGTCCAGGTCACGCTCGCGTTCCAAGTCCACCTTGAGCACCGACTTGAATAATCGCCGCCCAAAATCCTCGACCAAATACGTCTTTCCGACCTGACCGGCGCCCCGTAGCACCAATGGCTTGCAGTCGGGGCGATGATCGCGCGAGTAGCCGCGCCGGGCCTGGGGGACGGCCTCCACGTCGCCCTCGAAATGGGTCGAGGTCAGATCGTAGAGGAAGAGATCAAAGGTGGCGCCGAAGAGGTCTTTCCACTTCGCGGCCAGGTGCTGTTCGAGGGCGGGCTTGTGGGCGAGCACGCGGTCCAGGCAACGATAGAGCCGGTCCTTGTCGGCCACGCGGGCGTCGGTGTCGAGCAACCCCTCCAGCGCGGTTTGCGGAAACCACTTTTCGTGGACGAAGAGTTCGCTGCGCGGGGCCAGCAGGCGGTTGACGACGAGCAGTTCGAGCACTTCGTGCCAGGGCACGTCGCCGGGCGAGTCGGCCAGGGTGCCTTGCCAGAAGGCGCGCAGGCCCAAGTCGTCCCAGAGTTGGATGGCGACCCAGCCGTCGCCGAAGCGGCGGGGCGCCTTCACGGCGGAGGAGGAGAGCTTGACTTCGACCACGTCGGGATCGTTGGGGGCAGCTTGCTCGCGGTCGGTGAAGAGGCGCAGTTGGCGGTGCTGGCCGTCCTCGTGGAGGACGTCCAAGGAGTGCTGCCAGGAATCGAGCTGGGGGGTGTTGAGTTCGCCCAGATGGAGAAGCTGGCGCTGGACGACGCGGTCGCGGCTGACGCGGAGGCTTTCGCAGACGGAGTAATAGACGTGGGTCTTGCCATCCTTGGTGCGGGTGCGGCGTTTGAGAAACATCGTGCCGTACAAATACCCCGAGCCCACGGTGGGGAGACAAGGGGGTAGGTCGGCCGACAGGCATTTTCAGCGAAACCCGCCCTGTCACTCAATGACTTGCACCCGAAAAAACCTGAAAACTCGCGTTTCGTGCAAAAGTTGGGCCAGCGCCACGAACACTTGGTTCATGGGGTCGTCACCGGTTGGCACCAAAATCTACCGCCTGCACACGCCCTGACCGCGCTCGATGTGGCCGTGGCCGCCTGATTGGGAACCCGGTTCGGAGCGCGGTTTGAAATTAGCCGTAACCGGGTGGTACTTTCCGGCGTCTTCTTCTGTAACCCAAGTGTTGGATTGTGCGCCGGCGTCAGGCGCGACAGGCGCGGTCAAAACGTCTAAACATTTGTGGCAGAAAAACATCAAACAACAGGTAACTCCATGAAACGCAATCTCGCACTAAGCACCATCCTTCTCATCGCCGGTTCCCTTCTGGCGGCCGATTCCCCGAAGGATGAAGTCACCGGCGCCGCGAAAGCGCTGGCCGACAAGAGCAACTATAGCTGGAAAACCACCACCGAAACCGCGGGAAACCAGAACTTCCGCCCCGGACCGACCGAGGGTAAAACCGAGAAAGGCGGTGCCACCTGGCTCTCCCTGTCCATGCGCGACAACAAGGTCGAGGCTGTCATCAAGGGCGACAAGGCCGCCCTAAAGAGTGGCGATGCTTGGGAGTCGGCGTCAGAGGACAGCGCGGCCGGCGGCCAGCAAGGACCCGCCCGCTTCCTTTCCCGCCGCATCCGGACCTTCAAGGCCCCCGCCGCGGAGGCCCAGGGCATCCTCGAGAAAGTTGCCGGGTTGAAGAAGGATGGCGACGCCTATGCTGGCGACCTCACGGAAGATGGCGCGAAGGCACAACTGTCCATGGGTGGCCGCGGCGGCAACAATGCGCCGGATATCAGCGGCGCCAAGGGCTCGGTCAAGTTCTGGATCAAGGATGGCGTGCTCTCGAAGTATGAAGTCAAGGTCCAGGGCAAGGTAAGCTTCAACGGCAACGACCGCGACGTTGACCGGACCACGACCGTGGAAATCAAGGACGTGGGCACGACGAAAGTCGTAGTCCCGGAAGACGCGGCCAAGAAGCTGTAAGTCTGCCCCTCACGCCCGGCAAGGATCAACCCGCTCTTGCCGGGGCAAATCACATTCCGCGCCCGCCGGCAGCCCGGCGGGTTTCGTATTTTCAACCGGGCGTCGTGTGCGCAGCCGTCCTGGTAAATACAGCCCTTCCGCGGAGCCTGCGGCAACCGTCGTGACATCCCCACCCCATCCGCTAAACTCGCCGGCAACGTGAGTGCGCTGCCGTGCATCCTGCTCGAGGATGAGCACCTGTTGGTCGTGAACAAGCCCGCCGGCTGGAACACGCACTCTCCCTCCGCGTTCGCCGGCGAAGGCATCTACGAATGGCTGCGCCACCGGGAACCGCGCTGGGCGGAGCTGGCAATCATTCACCGTCTGGACAAGGACACTTCCGGCGTGCTGGTCTTCAGCAAAACCCAACTCGCCAACCGCTCGCTCACCGCGCAATTCGCCCAGCGCTCCGTCCGCAAGGAATACCGGCTCCTGACTCGCGCACCGGTCGCCTTCAAGCAACTGACGGTGCGGACCGCCCTGGTCCGGACCGGCGAACATTACGTCGCCCGGCCGGTCTCATCCGGGTGCATGGTGGCAGAGACACGGTTTGAAGTGGTCGAAAGCAGCGGCGGTTATGTCCAACTCCTCGCCACCCCACTGACCGGCCGCACCCACCAAATCCGCGTTCATGCGGCGGACCGTGGCTTCCCCATCCTGGGCGATGTTCTTTACGGCGGCCCGCCGGCCGGGCGTCTCTGTCTCCACGCCGAGCGTCTCGCGTTCCGGCACCCGGCGACCGGTGAACTGCTCGAACTGCGAGCGCCCGTGAATTTCGCGCTCGACCCACACCGTCTGCTCCGGGAGGCCTGCATAGACGCAACCCAGACCGACGTGTGGCGCTGCCTCCACGGCGTGCATGAACTCGGCCAGCGGTATTGTCCGCCGGATGACGCTCCGGCTTTCTACGTGGACCGGCTTGGCGATTTCCTGCTGGCGCAGTCGGACCGCCCGCCCGGTTTCAATCAGACCGAGTACCTGCGGCGAGAGTGCGAACGCCGCGGCTTGCACGGAGTTTACCACAAGCTGCTCGACCGCCAGGTCCGTGGTGCCTCGCCGACCGCAAGTTCCTCGAAACTCTCCTGGGGCGAGCCGGCGCCGGATCGGTTCGTGGTCCAGGAAAACGGCGTCCGGTTCGAACTCAGCTTCGATGAGGGATATTCAAGCGGTCTGTTTCTCGATCAGCGGGAAAACCGCCGTCGCTTGCTCACGCGGCATGTTGCCGCGGATTTCCCGCTGCTTTTCGCCCAGGCTCCCGCCAGCGAGGTGCTCAATGTTTTTGCCTACACCTGCGCGTTCTCGGTGTGCGCCGCCCTGGCGGGTGCCCGGACGACCAGTCTCGATCTTTCCAAGAAGCACCTTGAATGGGGCCGGCGCAACTTCGCCCACAACGGATTGGATCCGGCGGCACACGACTTCATTTTCGGCGACGCCTTCGACTGGCTGCGCCGGCTGGCAAAAAAAGCCCGGACGTTCGACCTCGTCCTGCTCGACCCGCCCACGTTCTCCACCTCAAAAACCGGGAGAACCTTCCGGGCGGAGCAGGACTTCGGGCGACTCGTCACCGCGGCGGTGAAACTCGTCAAGCCCGGTGGCGTGCTGTTCGCTTCGACCAACGCCGCGCGGTTGCCACCCCAGGATTTTGTGACCGCGGTGAGCGGGGCGATTGCCGCCGCCGGCCGGGGGATCGTCCGGCAGCACTTCGTGCCGCAACCGCCGGACTTTCCCATCAGCCGCGAAGAACCCGGGTATTTGAAAACCTTGTGGTTGCGATTGGATTGACGCTGATAGCCAGGTCGGCGACCGTCACGAACCAGGGGCCAGTTTGGCAAGGACGGCTTCCCGTCGTGCATCGTGGATGAGGAGGAGTTTATGGCGGCTGGTCGCCCCGCGCAGCAACCGTACCGCGCCCCGGGGACAATCCAATTTCTCGGCGACGAACCGCAGCAAGGCGGCGTTGGCCGCGTCGTCCACCGGCGGGGCGGCGACGCGAATTTTCAGTTCTCCTTCGGTGGAACCAGCCACTTCGGTGCGGCTGGCACGCGGTTGCACTTTCACCGCCAGGACCACCCCTTCCGCGTGGTCGGAGATGAACGTGGACTTCATAACGGCAGCCGGCTGAAGAGCCACGTCAGCCCGCGCTCGCCCAATCCCAGCCCGAGCAACACGACGGCAATGCCGACGACCGGCGTCAGATCAACGCGTCCGACGCGCAGGGGCAGCCAGCGTAATGGGGCGAGAATGTTGCGCGCCGTGGCGTTGATGAAGGACCAGAAGGCGTGATTGCCAAGGTAGAGATAGCTGTTCACCACGTGGAGCAGCAGCACCACGGCGATCAAGTTCTTCCAAGCGAGGACCGTACCGGCGCCGATCACCGCCCCCTGCTGCCAGCAATGCGCCGGCGAACGCGGTGCCGCCGTCATGCCCAACCGCACGAACAAGGGGTTGACGGCAAACCAAAGCCCGGTGACCACCAGCCAGGGTGCGAGGATTTTGAGCAAAGCCGGCCAGCGATCCACCCACCCGAGGTGCTGGCGCACCAACCGCTGCAACGGCACGGCGTCGCCCACCCGGTGGTTGACCATCGAAAGAAACAACAACCAGAAGTGGAAGACGGCCAGCCAGACCAGAAATCCCAGCAGCGAATAGAGCGCCATGCGCTCCAGCGACGCACTGTTAAACCACAGGACGATCACCCCGAGATCAAGCGAAGCGATCCAGTTCACCTGCATCCCGACCCGCCAGTAGAACCAGGCACGCACGCCGAGCAGGCCGATCAATGCAACCAACAGCCAGTGCCGGCGCGCCGGTGATGGACCGGCCTGACGCGACACCCACGGCAAAGTCGTCTTTGTCACCGGTGCGAATCCTGCGGTCCGCCAGATTGCCCATAGGAGCAGGCCCGCCAGGTTTAGGAGAAGGTCCGCCAGGTTCATTGCGTCTGCAGGTCAACCTGAAGCCAAGCCCGGCTACATCCGCTTGAGCAGGGTTTCCGCCATCACGGACGGAGTTTCCGCCACGGCAATGCCCGCCGCACGGAACGCCTCGATCTTCGCCGCCGCCGTGCCCTTGCCCCCGCTGACGATGGCGCCAGCGTGCCCCATGCGGCGTCCCGGCGGGGCCGTGGCGCCGGCGATGAAACCCACGACCGGCTTGGCGCAATGCTCCGCAATCCAGGCCGCGGCCTCCTCCTCGGCGCTGCCACCGATCTCGCCGATCATGATGATGCCGTGCGTGTCGGGATCGTCGTTAAACAGCTTGATCACATCGAGGTGCGACGTGCCGTTCACCGGATCACCGCCAATGCCGACACAAGTGCTCTGGCCCGCGCCGTGGCTGGTGATCTGCCACACGGCTTCGTAGGTCAGGGTGCCGCTGCGCGACAACACGCCGATGTGGCCCTTTTTGTGAATGTAGCCCGGCGCGATGCCGATGCGGCAGCCGCCGTGGGAGTCCTTCCCTTCACCTGGCGTGACAATGCCCGGACAATTCGGGCCGATCAACCGGGTCCCCTTGCCCTCGATCGCGCGCTTGGCCTTGATCATGTCATTCACCGGAATCCCCTCCGTGATGCAGACGACCAACTCCAGCCCGGCATCCACGCCTTCGAGGATGGCGTCGGCGGCGAAGGCCGGCGGCACGAACACGGCGGACGCCGTCGCACCGGTGGCCTGCACGGCTTCGGCGACGGTGTCGAAGATGGGCACCTTGAATTCCTTGTGATCGAACGTCTGGCCGCCTTTGCCGGGCGTGACGCCGGCAACGACCTGCGTGCCGTAATCGAGCGAGAGTTGCGCATGCCGGGCGCCGAAGCTGCCGGTGATGCCCTGAACAAGGACCTTGGTGTCGGGTTTAACGAGGATGGACATGGAGGAGTTCGATTGGTGAATTAGAATTAGCGATCCCTTGGAGCCGCATCGGCCAACAGCCGTTCCTGGATGGCCTTCAACTGGATGACGGCAAGCTTGTCCTGGGTCCGGCCCATGGTTTCCTTCGCGCGGATCAGGGCGTCGCGGCTGAGCACGCGGCATTTGCCCGACGGGGTGTTGATCTCGATGGACTGGCGAAGCACTTCGTCGAAATCGCCCACGCCCAGAACCTCGCTCAGGCAGTCCAACACGCCCAGGTCCGTGTCAAGATACAAATTCTTGAGGCGGGCCGCGAACTCATCCGTCAATTCGAGCGGCAGCTTCTGCGGTGTCATCCGGTGTTTGGGGTGGAACTCGTCGAGGGTCCGGACGAGACGGCGCAGGTTCTCCACCGAAAACCGGCAGCAAATGTCCACGTCCCTGGTCAGGAGCGAGGCGCCGTGGGCGACGGCGGCATAGCCGCCCACGACCACGAACTCGACGCCGCCCGCGGCGAGTTTCTCGATCAGGGCCTTAAGCTTCTCCATAGTGCTTGCTCACGCTGTCGCGGAGCTGAAGGGAAAAGCTCAGGGCGTCGTCATGCTCGACCCAACGCTCCCAAGGCGTCTTGGCCAGACTCAGCTCGATCAGCGATAAATCAATCCCCGCAACCGCCGCCGCCCGCCACGCCGGCCCCGCGTCGGGCGGGCAGACGTAGCCGCGATTGAGTTGCTCGATGAAGGCCTCGTCAGGCATGGCGCGGTTACCCGGCATTCCGTTGGTGGAGGCAAATCGTGTTGCCATCCGGATCGCAAATCATCGCCAGACGGCAGACCGGCGTGGCCACCGGCTCCAGGCGGAACTTCACCCCATGCTGGCGCAGATGCGCGATGGCCGCGTCGAAATCCCCGACTTCAAGCGCCACCGTGCCGCCGTCCGGCCCCGGTTTCCAACCCGGTGCACGACCCAGACTCAACGCGGTGGCGCCGATTTCGTATTCGACCCATTGGCCGTCCGGCGTCTGGATCACTTTGGCCGGCTTCAGGCCCAGGACGCCTTCGTAAAAGGCGCGCGCCCGCGCCATGTCCGTGACGGCGTACGAGCAAAAGGCGATTTCGACGATCTCGAGCATGACCCGCCCGGAGTGTTGTTTTGACGGGGGGAAAACTCAACCTTTTTCCCGACACCTTTTTCTCGAAACGCTGGCGGGCTGCCGGGCCAGGCAGTGACCCGACCGCCGCAGCCATCTGGCGGGGGCCAGTGCCGACGGAAACATGCCAGACCAATTCCAACATCGCCACCAACCACCTGCATCTTCATCCCTTCGGCGTCCCACAATGTATCCACTATCACTTGAAACAGTGCGACGCGGGCGAAACCTTTGGCGGGCTCATGCCGGCGCAGGACGTCACTGAGGTCAAATCCGCCAGGAAGGGAATCGCCGATTTCGCCGGCTTCGAACAGGTGGAACAAGGAACCGGCGACCCGCGAAGGTCGCCTGTCGGCAAGATGCAGACCAAGGAGGTTAAGCCTTGGCGGCTTTGGCCTGAAGCGCGCTTTGCGCGATCTTCACCAACTCGGTGAATGCCGCCACGTCGGTTGCGGCAAGGTCGGACAGGACTTTGCGATCAAGGGCCACCTTGGCCTCCTTCAAGCCTTCAATAAAGCGGCTGTAAGTGAGACCGGCCGCGCGGACCGCGGCGTTGATGCGAATCTGCCACAGGGCGCGGTAATTGCGCTTCTTGGTCTTGCGATCGCGATAAGCATATTGCAGGCCGTGGTCCACGGCATCGGAGGCGTAGCGGTAGAGCTTGGAACGGCGCATCCGAAAGCCCTTGGCGGCTCGGACCATCCGTTTGCGACGTTTGCGGGAGGCGGGGGCGTTGGTGACACGCATGGCGATTCAGGGTTGACAGTGGAAGTCGGGTTTGTCAGTGGCTGAAGGGCAGGCTTTGCGTGACACGATAGGCGTCCGTCGGGTCCACCACCGCAGACTTGCGGAGATGCCGGCGGCGCTTGGCATTCTTGGTGCCCAACAAGTGACGGCGGCCCGCATGGGCGCGCATCACCTTGCCCGTGGCCGTGATCTTGAACCGCTTGGCCACCGATTTCTTTGTTTTAACACCCTTCGGTCGTCGCATAACAATTGCCTCTGTTCTTCAAAAAGAGCGGACAGTATGAGCCCTCACCGTGGCCCGTGCAAGCGGTAAATGGTGGCGATCAAGGACGCGAATTGCCTCAAGTAAAAGGTAACCAAGGAAGGGAAAGGGGGTGCGGGGGGAAGGGGTCGTTGACTCATCATGGTGGACACCGAGCAGAAAGGCACCAACATGAGTCGAACGAGCCGAGC
>Ga0187861_10000053_pt1 | contig 148576 bp, 136 predicted proteins | sample June2016WEW_10_1_3_FD_132986 | JGI IMG/M metagenome (GOLD analysis project Ga0187861, IMG submission 132986) | Peatland microbial communities from SPRUCE experiment site at the Marcell Experimental Forest, Minnesota, USA - June2016WEW_10_100 | ecosystem: Environmental > Terrestrial > Soil >...
CACTGCTTCGAGCCGGTGACTCGCCCCGGTGACCTGTCCATTGTCAATGACCCGCCAACTCAACTCCACGCCCGCCCGCACTTCGGTCGAGCGCGTGTCTTGTCCCACGACGATGGCGGTTTCCTTGTGCACCAGAAGGCTCTGCGGGATAAGCAATGCCGTGGACACGAGAGACACGGTCGGGAAGTAGCCGGCTTGCACCGTCTGCCTGTCCGCGGCGGTCGCGTCCACGAGCGCCTGCAGCAACTTCAGGTCGGCGCGGTGCTGCAACGCGTAGGCGGATTCCTGCGGCAAGTCCACCGTTACCGGCTCGTACCGCAGTTCGCCGACGGGTTTCGGCAGCCACAACTGCCGCGCATTCTTCGCGCCGGTGCTTGAGTCGCGTCCACACAACTCGGCCAGCCGGGTCACGGACGAGAAATAATAGCCGCGCAAATCGCTGAGACCGAGCTCCAGGTTCAGTTCCTGGATCTTCGCCGACTTCAAGGCCGCTTCATTCCCCGTACCGACGTCCAGTCGCTGTTGTTCGCTTTCCACGTTTTTCTGCAGCCGCTTGTCGATGTCCTCGTAAAGGGCGAGGAGGTCGCGGAAATACAACACCCGCAGGAAGGTCACGCGCGCTTCGTGCAGCCGGTCGGTTACTTCGCGGTTGAGGTTCTGCTGGGCGAGGACGACCTCCAACCGGCCGCGGCGGAGCGTTGGCGGAATTCCAACGTCCAGCAGCGGCTGCAAGAATTGCGCGGTGAGGATGCCGAATGGGCCTGACGGAGGGTAGAGCGGGCCTCCCCGCAGGCCGCCATCGAACTGGGCGGCCAGTTGCGGCAGCGCGCGCGAACGGTACACGAGTTTCGTGCCCGTCGCGCGTTCGATGTCCGTCCGCAACCGCTGAATGTCGGGGTACTGGCGGAACGTCCACGCCAGGCAATCCTCCAGCGTCAGGTCATACGTCTCAGCCCGTTTCTCGATCTGCGCGACGGTTGTTTGCGCCGGGCACAGCGCGAGCCACAGGGCGAGGATGGAGCGGTGCCAGGACCTCATTTGACGTCGTGGCCCCCCGAGCGGGTCTCCGTGACTTGAAATGGAGTGCCCATCGCCCGCTGCAACCGCGCCAGCGCCGCGTTGTACTCGAAGCGCGCCGACAATTCCGCCGTTTGGGCCCGCGTCAAGTCGAGTTGGCTCTGCAGGAGTTCGAGTTGGCTGCTTAAGCCAAGCCCGAAGTTTGCGGTGGCCAAGTTCAGCGATTCCGTGGCGAGCTGCACATTGGCGGTTTGCGTCTGGATGTTCTCCTCGGCCCGTTGCAAGTCGCGGTAAGCCCGCAGCACGTCGGCCTCGATGGTGCGATGAAGCGCATCGTAGGAGATCTCGGCGGCATCGATGCTGGCGCGGGTGGCGTTCATGCGCCCCTTCGTGGCGAGACCATCAAATAAATGCCAGCTCACCGTCACGCCTGCGAGGTAGCCCTCGTAGTGATCCACGGGTTGCGTGCGATCCGGCTGGCTGACCACATCATAGCCGGTGAACGCATCCACATGCGGCAACACTTCGCTGCGGTCGACGACGAGTTGTTTCTTCTGGATCTCGATCTCGTTCTCCCGCACCGTGAGTTCCGGACGTTGGATGAGCGCGCGCGAAAGACAATCGTTCAGGTCGAGCGTTGTCTTTTCATAAGCCAGTGTTCCCTCGACATCAAAGGGAACCTGATCCTGGTCAATCGAGTAGGGGACCGATAATAGTTCGCTGAGCCGCAAGTACGAATTGCGCAGGCGATTGCGTGAATCGACGAGGGCAGATTGCTCCAGTGCCAGGTTTACCTCGGCGCGGAGAACATTGAGTTTTTGCCCGGTGCCCACTTCCAGCCGCGCCCGCTCGTTCCCGGCCTGTTCGGTAAGAAAGTTCGCCGCTTGTTCGTGGACGGCGACGTCGGATTTGTTGCGCAGGATGTCATAGAAGGCGACTCGCACGTCCATGATCACCTGGTCGATGGCGGCCTCGTAATCGAGCGTGCGCGATTGCTTTTGCAGGCGCGCGATGCCCATGCGCGCGTGCACCGCGCCGCCCGCGTAAATCGTCTCCGTCAGGCGGATGTTGACGTTCCAGATAAACGTCCGATTGCTGACCGTCCCTCCCAGGGTGGCGTAATCGGTCTGAAGGTTCTCGAAATTGGCGTAGCTGGTGAGGCTGGGCAGGAAACCCGCACGGGCCTCGACGATGGCGCCCGCCGCTTCCTCGAGGCTCTTCTTCGCCACCAGAACATCGGGGTTTTGTTCCAGCGCGCGGTCGATGCACCGTTGAAGTGAATAGCGCGGCAATGGCGCGGATGGGGTATTGGAAGTAACGCCGCTTTCCGCGCACGCGTTCCGCGCGCATCCCAGCGCAATCATCAACCACAGGATTGTTCGTTGCCACGACAAGGCGGCTGAAGTTTTAATGTCAAACCGCGCCTTTGCCAACGACTTTCGCAGTGCGGCGCCGATTAGCGGACGTCTTCCTGCGTGGGATAATCGATTTGCGACGCGACAGCGCGCCGGATCGCCTGGGTCAGTTCGTCCGCATTGGCGAACGAGCGCGGGTCGAGCGGTGGATGGAAACGCACCTCGACGTTTCCCCAATATCTCCGCGGCCAGGGCACCTTCTTGAACAACGGTTGGACGCCGCGCAGGCTGCACGGCACGACGAGCGCGCCCGTGCGCAACGCCGCCAGCGCCGCCCCCGGACGAAACGGCCCGAGCGCATCGAGCCGTTTGCCTTCGCAGGCGACGAGGAGGCTGCGTCCATCGCGCAGATGTCGCATCATCTGCCGTAACCCCGCCGACCGGGACGTGATGCGGCTCGAAGATGGAATCGGCACGGCCCGCCACGCCCTGAGCCACGCGCCGATCAAGGGGTATTGCAGCATACCCTGCCACGCGACCACCACGGGCATCTCGCCCAGCACGCGGTGCCCGACGGCCAGCATGATAAACGCATCGTAATGCGAGCCGTGGTTGAAGCAGAAAATCACCGGCTGCGACCGGGGCACGAACTCCGTGCCGTGCAACCGCAGCTTGAACAACCCGCGCAACGTCAGTTCATACCCGCCTTCAAACAGGCGGGAACGGAAGAACGCGTACCACCACGGTTCTCGGTCACGGGCGCGCATGGAACGCTCTTGTCAAGACGTTGGAAACTGTAAAGACAAACCGCAACGTTGCCAACGACTTTCGCAGCTTTGGCTTGCGGGTACGCGCGGTACTGTATCAGTCTGAATCTTGAGGGCGCTCTTTAGGCTGGCAACTTGACCGCTCTTGTGCCATGATGCGGTTAACCGGCCCGTCAACCCGACTCTCTTAGCAACCTGCTAGAACATTTCTCCCACTTTGTAGAAGCTACCGGTCGGATTGAGCACCGGAACCACAATTACGGTTCGATCAGTACCTGCACTTCCGTTAAAGTTCGTGAACCCATTCCATGCACCTTGACTCAAGTTGGTTGATCCATAAACCAGATACGGATTTCCTTCGTACGTGCGTACAGTCAGGCTGACGCCGCTTGTCGGGTTTGCTGCAATCGAAAGTACTGACAGATTCTTTGATAACAAGTTGATCAGCCCAGGTTTCTTCGTCCTGTTTGAATAGAATATCCCCCAGTTCGTTTCGACAGATCCGGCCCCCTCTTGAATTTTCCACGTCTCATCAAATGCTTCAAAATACAAATATGGCGCATTGCTTTGGGCTGCCAGAGCAGTGAATTCAGACAAGAATGTGCTTTGGTTTGTGAGGCTTGGGACAGCATTGCCATCTACTGCTCCGTCACTCGGCCAGCCGGTCTCCCCGATGATGACCGGTTTGCCCGGATACGAGGCCACGATCTGGTTGTATCGCTGCAGGACGTATTGAGCCGCGGTGGTTATCGATACTCCCTCCCAGTAGGGATAGACATGCACCATAATGAAGTCTAGGTCGGACACCACTTCGGGGTTGTCCAGCAGCGTGTTCCAGGTATCGGCGGTTGTGATGGGAACATTGGAATGGGTACCGCTCCTGACGTAATCTATGGCGCCAATCAGGCCAGCGGTATTCGTGTAACCGAGTTGCATCGTTTCATTTCCGACAATCAGCCCGACCGTCGTAGGATAATTCATGTTCGCTATCGCAATGAGCGTGTTGAGATTGCTGATGTCGGCACCGCTTCCACCAATCCAAGCGCAGGGATAGCAGTTGATGTTATACGCTGCGCAGATAGCCGGGATGTTTGAAAGCGTGTGATCAACTCCGTACGTTCTGATCGTCGAGGTCATGTACTGAAGAACATTCGCAAAATCGTTGCTGATCTCCGATACGGTGGGGAAGACGTTGTTGTTGGGACTCTCCCCGTCCCTAAAGGGGCTGTAACCCAGACCGGCCAAGGGTTTGTAGGATGGTGTGCCGCTAGATTGTGCTGATGCGAGACCGACAGATCGGTAAATACAAGGGGGATTGAGGGCAAGCAAGACGATTATCACCAGTGGCGAGATGGCCCAAAGCGATCTCCTCCACGGAGCCTTGGAGTCTTTCATGGTTCCTCGCAACGCAGCGCTGAACGTGAGGGAATATGAGGAATCTTTCGCCCGAAGTAAAGCTGTAAACCGACATTTCCCATATGACTTGCTCCCGCGACCCTCGCGGGACGTTGAACTTCGTTGAGTGTCATTTTATTACCGCTGACAGTATCTGCGAGCTTAGTTTTCCCATCCCAAGACTTGATTTCTGACTTTGGCGACATTGTTTCTGCCCGCCACCGGCCTCCGCAGCGAAGTGTGACCAATCATCGGCACAATCCATCCTTTGTTGCGCACTCCTTCCCGCTATTTCGCCCAGCGAGCATCAGCCGGGCAGCGGCATGGGCAATTTCAGCCACCCAATCCGCTCCAGAATCGCTCGGAATAACTCACGCGGAATCGCCACCTCTGCCATCTGGAAGATCACCTGCGGCGCATGGCGCACGACCTTCGCTCCGATCTTGATCAGTTTCTCCCGCAACGTCGTCAATTTCCAGTGCCGCACCGCTCGGGGCAACACGGCCTGACGCAGAAAGTTGCCCAGGTTGTACGCCAGCACAAATAGCTGCAACCGCACTTGGTTGTCCACAAAGTCGTGACAGGACAGGCGCGTCCAGTGGACGGCGTTCTTGCCTTCCTTGATCCACTGTTCCGCCGTGCACCCGCAGCTTGAACAATCCGCGCAATGTCAGTTCATACCCGCCTTCAAACAGGCGGGAACGAATGAACGCATACCACCACGGTTCTCGGTCACGGGCGCGCATGAAACGTTCCTGTCAAGACGTGGGAAGTTGTAAACCTGAGTACACCTCGGCAGTGATTTGAGACAACATATTTAAGACCGGATTATTAAAATGAAAGCCGCCAAACGTAAGAACCCAAAGACCTGAGGCAACCGGGTCCATCTCTGCTCTCCGAGGCCCCCTTGCACAATCCAGAAAGCAGATATGTGACCCCGGCCGTGTGATCGGTGACTCGAATTGAAAGAGATGGCATCCGACTATGAAAGTGCTCTTCTGCTGTTTAACACGAAGATCAACCGCCTCCGGAGAAGCCGCTTTGTTCGAGCTCTCAAGCGAAAAGGATTAGGCGCGCTTCCCCTGATAGCGCTACCTGGCAGTTTTAAGGATGAATACATCCAATGGTCCGTCGTTGGTGAGGGAAGCGGAAAAAGTTCCAACGAAACGAACCCACGTTCTTGCTTTCCAAAGTCTTTAATGCGAACCTCGCGCTTTGAAATCCAGAGGACCCAGAGGAAACACTTACCGGACTACGGCGAGCGACGGCCTATCAAGCGACTGCCAACCAACGCCACGGCGGCCAATCCAAGCAAGGACCAAGTTGCTGGCTCTGGAATCTGTGTTGCGACGTAGCCAGGATTTGCCAACCCCCCACTGGCGAAGAGCGACTGGTTTCCGCCCGGGTCGAACTTCAAAACGACGCTGTCCCCCGAGTAAGGTACGTACAGATTCCCGCTGCTATCGAAGGCAAGACCCCCCGCCCAACTTAGCCCTGGACTGGCGAAGACTGAGTAGTTCGCGCCCAGCCCGAACTTGACAATCGCGTTGTTGGCGGCTGCGTAGAGATTGCCACCGCGGTCATACGCAAGACCACTAGCGCCTCCGCTGAACAGAGCAAACTGGGATCCGTTTCCATTCGGATCGAATTTCTCGATGGTGCCGTTGCCCGAGTTCGCCACGTAGAGGTTCCCGCTGCTGTCAAAGGCGAGGTTTCCGGGATACCAAAGCCCCGTGGTGGCAAACACCGATTGATTACCGTTCGGGTCGATCTTGACGATTGTGCCCCACGGATTCGTGGTGCCTATCTCGTTCGCCACATACAGGTTGCCACTCGCATCGAAAGCAATGCCCAAAGGAAGGTCCAAGCCCGTACTGGCGAACACCGACCCATATCCACTGGAATCGAATTTTAAAATCGTGTTGTTGGATATATTCGCCACGTAGAGATTGCCGTTGCCGTCAAAGGCCAGACCTTCAGGGCCCGCCAGACCGTCGCTTGCATCTGCAAACACCGAACCGTTCCCATTCGAATCGTATTTCACGACGGTGTTGTTGTTCACACTCGACACGCACACGAAGTCGGCATGCGCGCGGGCGCTAACCAAGCAAGCGAGTATGAGGACACCGAGTGAGAGAAGAGATGCTCTACGCATTGCCTTCATCCGACATTTCCCATATGACCTACGGCCCGCGTCCATCGCGGGCCATTCAGTTTCAGTGACCAGCATTTTATCCGCTCGGACACTGCTATCAAGCCTTTTGGCGACTTCAAGATCGGCTTTCCGACTCCGGCGGAGATGCCTTCGGCTCTGGATTGCGTTCCGCACTGATTTGCGGCCGAATGCAGACAGAGCACCGCCTCCAGCACCTCTTCCCGCGATTTACGCCCGGCGAGCATCAGCCGGGCAGCGGCATGGGCAATCTCAGCCATCCAATCCTTTCCAGAATAGTTCGGAACAGTTCCCGCGAGACCGCCACCTCCGCCATCTGGAAGATCACCTGCCGCGCATGGCGTACCACCACGGTTCTCGGTCACGGGCGCGCATGAAACGCTCTTGTCAAAACGTGGGAAGTTGTAAGGATAAACCGCAACGTTGCCAACGACTTTCGCGACCGCTCAGGCTTGGCCCCGCGCTGTTTTGAGTTTATCTTTTGTCGCCAATCGCGCTGATATGGCAAGGCAACGTTGTGCTACTGACGCCATTAGCTCAAATGACGGAGGGCAGGTGAACGAGTTGATCCGACGAGCGGGACTGGAAGACTTCGAAACAGTGGCCAGCATCCTCGAAGAAGCGGCTCGCTGGTTGGAGCAGGCAGGCATGCCGATGTGGCGGGATGACGAACTGGTGGTGGCCCGCATTGCGGCCGATGTTGCGGCGGGTCTTTTCTTTCTCGCGGAGCGCGCGGGCGAACCCGCGGGCACCGTGAAGTTTCAGCTTGAGGACCCGGTGTTTTGGCCCGACATGCCGCAGCCGGATGCCGCCTACATCCATCGGCTGGCGGTGCGAAGACAGTTCGCCGGGGGTCGCGTGTCGGCGGCGCTCATGGGTTGGGCTGTCGACCGGACTCGTTCACTCGGCAGGCACTATTTGCGTCTCGACTGCGAAGAGTCACGCCCACGGCTTCGGGCAGTCTATGAGCGGTTTGGATTCCGACACCACAGTGACCGACAGGTCGGGCCTTACTTCGTTTCCCGTTACGAGTACGATGTGACGAGGATCCCCTAGCGTCAGTTTGGGTTTGTCTTTTTCGTCTGACCGTATTGAAATGACAAAGTGATCATGTGCTATTGCGTTTGCGAGCCTTAGGAGAACAGCATGGGAGTCAGCGTCTATCCAATTGTTGAAGATCCAACGGTCGAGTGGGCTGGATTCCAGAGTGCCGGTAAACCACTGGCAAAGGCCGTCTCTCAATTGGATCTGATTGCAAAGAAGAACAGGGTTCAGGGGTTGATGGAGTTTTTTGAAGAAACCAGAGAACAGTATATTTCAGAGGTATTAGGTGGCGATCCCGAGGATCCTTCGACCTACGATGAAAGCAAAACACCGAAAGAGAAATGGTTTGATCCCCAAGAAGGCCTGAAAACAATCCGGTTTTTTGCGAAGATTATGGAGGAGAATCCAGGTTCTGTCCGGGATGCGGACCCTGAGCGAATTGTTAAGGATATTCAGGAATTCGATCGTATTCTAAGCCACGCCGCATCTATTGGTATGCGTTGGCATTTAGGAATGAGCTTCTAATTCTGACGGAGACGTGACCCGGACGGGCACATTTATACTGAGCGCCCCGCGTAAAGCTTCGGTTCCATCGATTCAAGTCGGATATGACTCAACGCCGTCGCTGGCTTGACTGGCGGGAAGCGTTGCACTAGCCTCACGCGAATTCACAGGAGTGTGGCGAGTCGTGTTCTCCCGCAAATCCAAACCCATCGTGGAGCGTTGTGAGTCCGACATCAATACGCGGCTGCGGCTGAAGTATGCGCCGTACTACCGCGTGATCGATTCGGCGGACGGTGTGAACATCGTCGTCGAAGGCCGGCCGATGGTGTTGATGTCCAGCAACGAGTACCTCGGGCTGGCCCGTCATCCGAAAGTCGTGGCGGCGGCCCGGAAGGCGCTCGACGAGTGGGGCAGCAGTTCGTGCGGTTCGCGTCTGGCCAACGGCAGCCGCGCCTATCATGTCGAGCTGGAGGAAGCGCTGGCGGCGTTCCTGGGCAAGGAAGCGTGCCACGTCACCTCGGCGGGTTATCTGGCCTGCATCTGCAGTTTGAGTTCGCTCGTCCAACGCGGTGACATTCTGCTTGTCGACCCCAGCATTCATTCGTCGTTGTGGGATGGCGCGTTGTTGAGCGGCGCGAAACTCGAACGATTCGCGCACGAGGACATGGACTCGCTGGCGAAGGTGCTCGAACAACTCGACCCGAAGCAGGCCAAGGCGATTGCGGTGGACGGCGTCTATTCGATGGAAGGGCACATCGCGTCGCTGCCGAGACTGTGCGAGTTGGCGGAGCAACACCGCGCGGCGCTGGTGGTGGATGACGCCCACGGGTTGGGGATTCTGGGGCGCGACGGACGCGGTGTGTGCGATCACCTGGGCGTGACGGAGCGCGTGGACTTGATCGCGGGCAGTTTTTCGAAATCGCTGGCGAGCACGGGCGGATTCGTGGCGGGGAGCAAGGCGCTCATCGAGTATTTGCGGAGCAGTTCGCGGCAGATCATTTTCAGCGCGGCGATCAGTCCGCCGGCCGCGGCGAGCGCGCGGGCCGCGCTGCAGGTGATCCAGGAAGAGCCGCAGCACCGGGAACGACTCTGGGCGAATACCCGGCACCTGCGCGGGATTGTGGAGAGTCTCGGCTTGGATACCTGGCAGAGCCAGACGCCGGCGCTGCCGATTGTCGTCGGCGACAAGGAGAAATGTTATTGGATGTGGAAAGCGCTTTGGGACGAAGGCTTTTTTACCGTGATGTCGATTGCGCCCGGCGTTCCACCCGGCAAAGACATGATCCGGTCGGCCGTCACGGCGCTGCACACGACCGAGCAACTCGACCGATTCGGCGAGGCGCTCAAGGTGGCGATGAAACGCGCAGGACTCAAGCTCAAGTCTGCCTGAGCGCAGTCAAGCGCAGTCAAATGCAGTCAAGTGCGGGCTGGTTGCCCGGAAATCTCACGGAATGCGCGGGCCAGGACTTCGGTGTTTCGGGTAATCAGGAAATTCTCTTCGACCCAACGCCGGCCGTTTTCGCCGAATCGCCGCCGCCGCAGGGAATCTTCCGCGAGACGTTTCACGGCAGCGGCCAATTCCGAGGCGTTAGTCACATCCACAATCAGCCCGCTCATCTCATGCGCAACCGCTTCCATTGGCCCCGCCATGCGGCTGGAGATCACCGGCAGACAGTGGGCGAACGCTTCGGGAATTACATTGGGCAGGCCGTCGCGGTCCCCTTCCGCGTCAACCACGCCGGTGTGCCATAGGATATCCGCCCAGCGATACTGTTCGCCGACTTGTTCCGGCGGGAGCGCTCCACAGAGGATGACCAAGCCCCCTAGGCCATCGCGGTCGATGCGGCGCTGCAACTTGTCCCGCAGCGGGCCATCGCCGACGATCTTCGCGACGAACGGCACACCCCACGATTTCAGCAGCGCGCACGCGGCGAGTTGATGGTCGTGACCTTTCTTCGCGACGAGGCGACTGATGGAGAGCAGGCGAATCGGTCGGGCGGCGGTGTCCCGCTCGGATTTTGGAGGAAGTCGGTCGAGGCCGCGTCGGGCGAGGAGAATATTCACCGCCGCGCCGCCAGCGCGTTCGCGCAGGTAAGCGAGACTCGCTTCCGTGGTCGTGTGGACGAAACCGGCCGCTCGCAACTTCGGTTCCAGGAACGCGTCGCCGCCGTGACGGTAAATGTCATAGGCGTGGCCGCCAAAACTGAACGGGACACCGCACAGCCGGCCCAAGATCGCCGCGGCGGTGGCCGGCCCCGTGGCCCAGACACCATGGATTACGTCGGGTTTGTGCCGGCGGAGGCGGTGGGCGCGGCAGACGGCGAAGAGGGCGGCCCAGACACTGGTCCAGAAGTTTTCGGAATTTGTGGGACGGTAACGGTGATAGAGACGCCAGCCATCGCGAAGCAGCGTGGGGTCGCGCCGGAGTTCGCGCGGAAGCGCGACGATCAGTTTCCCAGCTTCCCACCAACGGAAGTAGTCGACCGGCACGCCGGGCAGCGTGTGGATCCGGTCGGCGGCGCTCGGCGGGAACATGGAATAAATCTCCACGTGGACGCCCTGCGCGCATACACCCGCCACCTCGCGACGCAGGAACGCCTGCGAGAGAACGGGGTAACGCTCGAAGATGTAGGCGACGGTGGGTTGCGTGCTCATGGAGTTTTCCGTGCGGCGTAGTCGCCGATGAGTTCGCGCACGCGCTGGGTGACGACCTCGGTGCCGTCGACAAACCCTGCCTGGATGTTTCGACGGCACTCGGCGAGGCGGGACTCGAAGTTCGTGAATAGGGCGAGCGTCGGATGAAGACTTGCCGAGAAATCGCCGTAGCCGAGTTGGCGCACGTACCAGGCGTTGATGAATTGCTCGAAGGTGTTCGCGATGGGGAAGCACAGCAGTGGTTTGCCGAGATGGAGTGCCTCGCAAATGAGGTTGTGACCCGCGTTGACCACGGCGTAAGCGCTGCTGGCGAGGTCTTCCAGGATGGCGCGTTTGTCGAACAGCTTGAACGTCAGGTTTCCTTCGACTGCGTTTTCGTTCCGATACCCGTAGATGATGACGGGTCGCCCGAGTCGGCGCGCGAGGTCGATGAGCGCGGCGAATGTGGGTGTGGTTTGGTACACGAAGACGTGATCGCCTTGCGTCGGTCGAATCTCGCGCGCGGTCTGGCGCAAGACGGGCGGAAGCAACTCATTCCGGCCGTCGCGCTTGAGTTCGGGATGGAAGAAAGAGGTGACGAGATTGTGGTTCGTATGATTGAAGAAGAGGGAATCCTCGAGGCGTGACAGCGACCACGAGACCGCTTGGGACGCGGGAACCTTGTAGCGACAGACTTGTAACACGTGCGAATGGTCAAGCGAGAACATCGGCAACCCCGCCTGGCGCGCGGCGTGGGGCAGAAAGAATTCGCGATCGCAGATGGCGACGTCGGGTTGCCAGTGGTCAATCAGATTAAGTATCTCCCGGCGCACGCGGGGCAGGCTGGCGACGCAGCGGGCCAGATGTCCGCACGTACCGGCCACGGAGACTCGCTGCCGTTTGTAGACCGTGCGGGCGACGGGCACTTCGAGGACGGGATGCACGCTCCGCAACACTTCGGGCACACGCCCGCCGCCGACAAAATAAAATTCATGCTCGGGCAATCGACCCGCGATTGCCAGAGCACGGGAGACGTGCCCGAACGTATTACCCATCACTCCATAGAGGACTTTTGCCATGAACTTGCAGACTTCTCCCTACGCGCGAAAACTTTGAACCTGACCCGCGCCGCAACCTTTGGGTAGGATGACGGCGCCAAGGCAACTGAATGGCAGCATACCGAATCCTACGTGGCTGGGTAGCACTTTTTTTGGCGGGTTACTTTGCGCTCGGATTGTCGACCCTGCTGCTTCCGCGATGGGAGGTATTTCCGTTGTATTCGTGGTTTTTGTTTGCCCTGGTTCCGGGGCAGGAGTCGCGCTACGCGTTGCGGTTGCAGGAGGTGCGCGGACAGAAGCTCGCGGAACCAGTGTTGTACCAGGAGGCCGAAAGCTTCGTGGCGGATCCACACAACGTGACGGTCCGCGAGCTCGTTCAGCAGTTTGGGCTGGCGGTGGAGAAGGGACGAGTCCAGGAGCAGCTCCGCATCCGTCGGATGATGGAGAAAGACCGCCTCCCACCATCGTGCCGCTATGAACCCGTGATCATCACCTACGACCCGCTGGCTCGCTGGCGCACGGGGCGGTACGAAGTCAAGCCAGTGGCGCAGTACGCGTCGCCGGGAGAAGCGCCATGAGCCTCAGCCGGCGAGCGCGGCGATTCTTCGATCCTTACGATCATCCATCGTCACCACGGGCCTTGCATCGTCAGACCGAATCATTCCACGGGGCGCGGATTGTCGTGCGCTGTTATTACGTGGTGGTGCTGTTCTTTGCCGCGGCGACCCTGCCCGATTGGTCGGGGTATTTGGATCGACGAGAAGTGTTGACGCTCTGGCCGGTTTGGTGGCTCGAGGCCGTGCCGTTGCGCGTGGGGATGCTGGGGATTCTGGGAGGGTATCTGGCCACAGCATTTCTGGGCGCGGTGTTTCCTGATCGGCGCTGGGCGCGGACGCTGGTGTTTGTGGGATTGTTGGAATTTGTGGCGCTGGACAATTCGTTTGGCAAAATCAACCACAACCATCATTTGTGGGTGCTGACGGCATTCCTGCTGGTGTTTTTGCCGGACGCGCCGGCTCGGACGGCGAACCGCGCGACACGCCAGCCGTTCGCAATCATCTTCTGGTCGTGCCAGGCGATCGTACTGCTGACCTACACAATGTCGGGCGTTGGGAAAGTGGCCGGTGCGGCCTACCAGTTGTTTACGGGGCAAAACAACATCCTGATGCCGGCCGGGTGCGCGTCGATCATCGCGAATCGATTGCTCCAGACCAACTCAAGCAGTTGGTTGGGACCTTGGCTTATCACCCATGCCTGGTTCACCTGGCCGCTGATGTTGGCCACCGTGTATCTCGAACTGTTCGCCTTTTGGGCGGCGTTTCGCCCCTCGCTGCAGCGGTGGTGGGCGGCGGGCTTGATTCTGTTTCACGTGGGCGTGTATCTGGTCATGAGCATCGCATTCTCGCCGGCAGTCATGCTGGTGGGTCTGTTGTTCCTGGCTTCGCCATTCCGCGGCGAAGAACCAAGTTGCGCGGTGGTTATCAAACAGTTGCCGGTCTTGTCCCGGTTTGCACGCAAGGTATTTCGAAGCTTGTAGTACGGGGGGCGTTCCATATAATCCACAACGCTCATGCGACTCCTCATCTTGACATCGAGCACAGGAGGTGGCCACAACATGCGTGCGCGCGCGTTTCAAGAATGGGCGCAGGCGGAGCCGCGTTGGCGTGTCTCGGCGCAACTCCATCGTCCACTGGAGAAATCGCATGAACTCTACGCCTTCGGCGTCTGGCTGTATAATTGGATCCAACGCACCGCGCCGTTCCTCCATCACGCGTATTTCAATTTCCTCGAGGTGGTGCCGATTGTCCGCACGAGCAAACCCCTGGGGGCGGCCAAGTACCGCAAGGTTCTCGAAGAGTTGCAGCCCGACGTGCTTCTCAGCGTGCACGACTCGTTGAATCACGGATTCTTTGAGTACGCGCGCGAGGTGCTCGGTCGGGATCGCGTGAAGTGCGTAACGTACTGCGGCGAGTTGTCGGGTGGCTACGGGTTCAGCCGGCACTGGGTGAATCCAAGAGCGGACCTGTTCATCGGCGCGGTTCCCGAAACCTGCGAGGCGGCCGTGCATGGCGGGATGCCCCGCGAACGGACACAGGTCGGGGGTTTTTTGTTGCGTCGATTCTTTTATGACGAGCCGTCGTATGACACCGGGCGCGCGGCATTCATTCGCGAGCAGTTGCAACTCGACCCGAACGAGTTCATTCTCCTGCTCAGCGCCTCAAGCCGCGGCGCGCACAATCACGTCCGGTTTCTCGAAGCATTGAAGCAGCGTCGCGTGGACGCGCAGGTGGTGTTGCTGTGCGGCAAATCACAGATTACCGAGTCCGCAGTCTCCGCGTGGGCCAACGCCAACCCGGACGCGCCGGTGCGCCTGCTGCCGCACAACACGAATGTCGGTCAATTGATGCGTTCGGTCTCAGCCATCGTGGCGCGTCCGGGCACGGGGACGACCAGTGAGGCCATCGTGAGCGGCTGTCCGTTGCTGTTGAACTGTGTTGGCGGCATTATGCCGCAGGAACGGATTACGGTGAAGTTTTGTCGCGACCACGGCGTGGCCCAACTCGTGCGGAGCCCCGAAGAGTTGGCGCACACCGTCGCCGAGTGGAGGAAACGACCCGAATTGCCGTCATCAATTCATCGAGCGATGAAAATCGCCTGCCCCCCCTCGCACCCCGGCGACATCGTGCGGACGATTGCGTCGCTCGGCGTCAGAGCCGATAGTACCGCCGCAACCCGTATTCCTGTAGTCGAAGTGGCAAGAGCCGAGCCGCCAGTGGCGCCACCCACGCTTGGAAAACGCCTCCCACAACGAGAACCGGTGGCGGGTGCGGCGCGTTGATCGCGCGGAGCACGGCCTTCGCGACGCGGTGAGGCGGCGGGGCGGCGGCCATGTTGCGCGATTGGGTTTCCCAGGCGGATTTCATCCGGCGATCACTTTGCGCGGGGGCGGTGGCAGCGAATTTTTTTGTCCGCTCGTGAAACGGCGTGTCGATGTCGCCGGGGCGAACCTCGACGACGCGAATCCGCGTGTTCGAAAGTTCCATGCGTAATCCTTCCGTGAGCAAACTGAGGGCGGACTTGGCCGCGCTATAGGGGGCCATGAAGGGGATGGGGAACTGCGCGGCGAGCGAGGTCACATTGATGATCAGGCCCCGGCCGCGCTTCCGCATGGTGGGAAGCGCCAGTTGGATCAACTCCACGGGTGCGTGGACGAGCACTTGAAACTGGTCGCGCACGATCTCCGCCGGCATCGTTTCCAGCGGTCCGAACACGCCGTTGCCCGCGTTGTTGATCAGCACCTCGAACACGCCCGCTTCCCGCGACGCCGCCGCGAAGTTCTCGCGAATCGAATCGGATCGCGTCAGGTCCATCCGAACGGGATGGAAGCGTGGCAGCTTCGGCAGGCGTGCGGGATCCCGGGACGTCCCCCAGACTTCAAATCCGTGGGTGGTGAGCAGTGTGGCGGTCTCCAGTCCAATGCCCGAACTGGCGCCGGTGAGGAAAACGGTCCTGGATTCGCTAGTCGTCATTTTCCCAACGGCGCAGCGCGAGACAGACGTTGGTGCCGCCGAAGCCGCTCGAGTTGTTGAGCGCGATGCGTGGCGCGTCAGAAATGGGCTTGGTGACGATGGGCACGACGGCGCACTGCGGGTCGAGTTGCGTGATGTGCGCGGAAACCGGAATGAACTTTTCCTGCAACGCGAGGACGCAGAATGCCGCTTCCATGGCGCCGGCCAGCGACAAGGCATGGCCCGTGAGACTTTTCGTGCTGCTGACGTGCGGGGTCCTGCCGCCGCCAAACACCGAGCGGATGGCGCGGCACTCGCTGGGGTCGCCCGCCGGGGTCGAGGTCGCGTGCGCGTTGATGTAATCGATTTCTTCCTTCGGCAGGTTCGCGTCGCGCAACGCGTCTTCCATGGCCCGCTTCAGGCCGTCACCGGTGGGGTCGGGCGCGATCACGTTATAGCCATCGGAGGACTGGCCCCAGCCCAGCACCTCGGCGCAAATGGACGCGCCCCGACGTTGCGCGTGTTCCCACTCTTCCAGCACCAGGACCGCCGCGCCGCCCGTGCCGACGAATCCATCGCGTTTCACATCGAACGCGCACGGTGTTTTTTCGGGGTCGGTCTGCAGGCTCAACGCGCGGATGCCGGCGAACGGGAGAATGCTGAACTTGTTGCAATCCTCTGCGCCGACGACGAAGACGACGTCCTGGCGGCCGAGTCGGATCAGATCGCACGCGGCGCCGAACGCGTGGGCTGAGGACGAGCAGGCGCTGGAGAAGCCGACCGACCCGCCCTTGATCTTGAAGCAGGTGACGAGGTTGATGTAGAGCGAGCCGGGGATGCCATTGATGATGCCCATCGGCTGACAGCGGGCGACACCGCGGGTGAGCATCGTGTGCAGATTGTCGTAGGCGAGCCACATCGAGCCGCCCGAGGCGCACATGACGCCCGTGCGTGGATTCGATACCTGGTCGGGGGTCAGTTTCGCTTCGGCGATTGCCTGCTGCATGGCGCCGTAGGCGTACAATGCGTTGGGCGTCATCGGCCGCAACTGCTCGCGCGCGAGTTTGTACCCGGACGGATACGTCCAGTCCTCGAAGTAGGACGAGGGAAACTGGAAACCTTTGACGGTGCCGGCGAGCTTCACGGGCGACTCCGGGCCGGCAAATTCGGGAAACGGTTCGATGCCGGTGAGACATTCCTTGAGACTCCGCAGGACCTGCGGACGGCTGTTGCCGATGCTGGTGATGAACCCCAGGCCCGTGACGACGACGCGCTTCATTGACGAGTTAGATCGATGCGGAGTCACGACGGGCTGCTGTTCGAGCCACTGGCCGCGGCGGGCACGGCCCGAGCCGGGGAAGCGTCGGACACAGACGTTCCCGCGGGCGCGGCGTTCTCGGGCAACAGTTCCTCGCCGAACGCGAGCACGAGCCGTTCAATCCTGGCCACACGTTCGCCCTGGCACGTCACGGCCCCCTCGAAAATCGCCAGCGGCTCGCGCAGCTTCACGAGCTTTTGCTCGAACTCCAGTTTGTCGCCGGGCCGGGTCTTGCGGTAGAAATGCGCGCCGTCGAGCGACGCGAAGAACACGTGGTTCGACTTGATCGGCTTGCCGAGCTGGGCCGGGGCCTTCTCCAACACCCACAAGCAGGCGGCCTGGCCCATGGCTTCGAAGACAATCGACGCGGGGAAGATCGGCTCGTCCTTGAAATGGCCTTCGAGGAACGACTCGTTGCCTTTGATGGTGTAACTGGCTTTGAGGGTGTCGCCGTTGAGCGAGGCCTCGTCGAGAAACATGAACGGCGGCTGCTGGGGAAGCACGAGCGCGATTTGCTCGCGGCTGTAACACTTGGCGGGCGCTTCCGGTTTCGCACCGGTGATTTTGGCGTGGAGGAATTTGTTGAGTTGGCCGAGCGTGCGGATTTCCCGGAGCTCCTCATTTTCGATCCGCAGCTTGAGGACCTCCTCGATGGAAAGAACGATTTCGAGCAAGGTCAGCGAATCGAGACCGACGTCCTCGATGAGGCGTGTATTCTCATTGGCCTCGGACAATTTTATCGGCGCTGTGGCCGGCTGGTAGCGATCGAGAATCCCGAATACGACCAGGGGGATGGCATCGAGATCGCCGGTCTGGCGATAACGGATGGCGGCCTCGATCGTTTCGGGGCTGCATCGTCGCAGTCCTTCCTTGAGGTCGGCCAGATCGTTCTCGGTTAACGTCACCTTCATAAGAAACTGTTCGTGACCACAGTTGCCATCATCGGTTCGTCAGGTTGCGGCGGCACTGATACCAGACCCCACCCCAAAGTGAAAGCGTTTTTTAGTTTGGCAGCGCGGCCCAGGTCTGTTGAGATGGCCGGGGCCCACGCATGACACAGGCCACCGAGACAGAATCGAGGATCGTGATCGTCACGCACGAGTTCGCGCCGTTCCATGGCGGTGTGGCCACGTACAGCGAAGAACTGGCGGCGGCGCTTCATCGCGCGGGACGAGCCGTCGAAGTGTGGGCGCCCGACTATGCGGGACGCGGGGCGAGCGGGGGATTTACGTTTCCCGTCGTGCGATTGCGCGCCGGCGGCACGTTGCGATTCGGCCACCTGCTCCAGCTCGCGCGGCAATTGATGGCGCGGCGGGCGCAGTTGGAGCAGGCGACGGTGCTGCTGACGAGCGTCGGCGCGCATCTGGCGTTCATGATTCTCGTGCCGCTGGGGTGCGTGAAATGCCGGCGATTGTTCTCCGTGCTGCATGGCTCCGAAGTGCTGCGGTTCCAGGGCAGTGTGCTGTGGAGGTTGTGCGCCCGATGGTTCTTCCCGCGAGTGGAACGCGTGTTGACGGTGTCGGAGTTTTCGAAATCGTTGATCGAGCGGAGTTTTTTGTCTCCTTTCTTGGCGCGCGCGATCGTCGTCGTCCCGGGCGCGTGCAGTGCGGCGGCGAGGCAACCGCCGACGACGGCAAGCCCGGGCGACGGCAGGATTCGCATCCTCACGCTGGCCCGCGTTCACCCGCGCAAAGGACAGCTCGACACAGCCCGGGCGCTCGCGTCGCTGCCGCCGGACCTCCGCGCCGGGATTGTCTATCAGGTCGGGGGCACCGGCGACGCGCATTACTTGCGGCGAGTCGAGGCGGCGTGTCGTGACGCGGGTGTTGCCTTTGACTACCTGGGCGAGATCAGTCCGGGCTCGCTGGCGGCCACGTATCAGCAGTGTGACGTGTACGCCATGACCAGCCGCTCGTTGCCGAGAAGCGTCGAGGGATTCGGCATCACGTATCTCGAAGCCGGCTTTCATGGGAAACCGGTGATTGGCTACCGCAGTGGTGGCGCCGCGGAGGCGGTCGTGGACGGGGAGACGGGATTGCTTGTCGAAGAGGGGAACGTCGCGGCCCTGACGGGCGCGTTTCAGAGGCTCGTGACCGATGCGGCATTGCGCCGCCGTCTGGGCGAAGGCGGACGCAACCACGCAGCGCGCTTCAGTTGGGAGGCCGCCGCGCGGACCGTGTCGATGAGCCTGGATGGCGCGTCGTGAACGTCGCGGCGGCGATTGAAGATCCTGCGGCGCCTCGGTGCGGGGCAAATTGACTTCGTTCGTGCGGCAAACTACCCTCCCGGAGCCGTATTTTGGTGCTTTTCCCCCCATTTTTAGGGCCTTTTTTGCAAAACGAACCCAACTCGTATTTTCCCTAACCTATTCATTCCAAAATGCTTCCGCATTTTTCAAATGGGTTCGTTTGGCAGAAACACTCTTCTCTATAAAGAGCCAAGCCGCTAGGATGCCTGGATCACCACCGGCGGCGGCACGACCTCCCCTCGGCGCAACCGCTGCAACCGCTCCAATTCATGCATCGCCCGGTACATCTGCCGCTCCAATCGGGCTTCATATCGCAGTAGCTTCTCCACAATCTTCTGCCCAGGCATAAGCGACGCGTCCAGCCGCACCTGCTTGGTCCATCCATGCAATTCCCCGATCTCCTGCAATCCCGCCTCGCAGCAGACCAGTTGCTCATCCAGGAACTTCAATAACCGCTCCTGACGTTTCGCCTTGAGCGCCTCTGCCGACAACCCCTCCGCTTCCGTCGGCGGGACCTCCTGCGCCTCCTGCAACCTCGTGATCATCGTTGACCGGCCCTCCAATATTTTCAGGAGCCGCGCCAGCATCGGTTCGGTCAATTCTCCTTCCTTCCGCACGCTATCCCGGACGGCACACACCTCCCTCGCGGCATCGTGCGCCCACGGTAGCCGCCCCAGCGTCATCAGAAGCCGGTGTGGATCCATCACCGGGTTCACCTGTCTGGCTCCCTCCAAACTGCGCAGGATTTCACCCCGCTCGGCGATCAACACCCGGTGCAACCGCCAATACGCCGTCACGATCCGTTCCACCATCATCTCCTCCAGCGGCCCCACCGGGTCCAGATGCTCGCGATACATTTGGTGCAACGCCTGAAACTTGCTTGCCTGTTCCCCGTCGTTGAAACCGAAACCCCGCACCACCACCTCCCGCGCCAACAGGCCGTGTTTGAGCGCGTTCATCTTCGACATCGCCTTGCCTCCCGCCGACTTCGGCCCCGTCGATTTGCGCGCGTTCATTCGATTCGCTTCGATCCGATTTACCGATATTATTTTTTTCATGCTTCAACTCTCCCACAATTCCAAAAATACCGTTATCGTACTTTGGAAGGTTTGGAAGGTTTGGAAGCTTTTCTTTCGTAGTCGTATCACATTCCAGTTGCGGCACTTCGTGCTCCCGACGGGGGGTTTTGCCGTTTTTGCAGCGTTTTGTAGGGCTAGATGCCCGAGTCAGACGAGGGTATCCAGCCGTGTATTGTGCCGTTCCTTCCCCGGTAGGGTGCGGCCGTCCCTGGCCGCCTCCGCTCCGACACCCTTGCCGTTGTAGGCCGCGTGCCCTCACGCGGCGCAATCCGTGTCGTTGGTAGGGCGGGCTGGCTCAGCCCGCCGCTCTGCTTTGAAGGGCTAGATGCCCGAGTCAGACGAGGAAGCCGAGTCGGACGGAGCCGAGCCGAAGGCGGAGCCGAGTCAGACGAGACGCCGCACGTCGTACTTCCGCGGCAAACGCTCTATCGGGCGAACGCCCGATAAAGCAAACGCCACACGCAGTACTCCCGTGGCAATCCAGCCGAGTATTGCGCTGCATCATTTCCCCGGTAGGGCGCGACCGCCGGGCGCGCCGTCCGCACTGTTCTGAAACCCCCTGTCAAAACAGCGTTGCCTGCCGCGGAGATAATGCCTCGCATGACAGCGGCAAAGAGCCGGCAGCGTTTGATTCCGGGCACACCGCCATCCGGCTGCAAAGAGCCGTTTCGTCTTCGTGAGAAAGGTGGAATTTCAAACCAGGACACTACCTCTTTTTGTCACTGCAAAACCTTGCCTTGGCTTCCGGTGTTATTGCTGTTATGTTCAAGCGAGAGGGCGCGACTTTCATGCGGTTCAGCTTGAGTTTGCGCGGTGTCGGGAATTTTCATAAACATTCTGGTTGCAATGGGAAAAGCCCTTTTGATAGGGTCTAGGACTACCAGCAAAGGATACCAGCAAATTCTTTTCCGATGACAGGTTCATGATGACAGGTCAGCAGGAGGGCAGCCAGTGATGAAATTTTCCAGAATCAGATCATACGCACTGATTGGTCTAGCGGGCCTTTTGCTCGGTGGCTCCTACAGCCAGGCCCAGTCGGTCGCCACGAACAGGCAGAAGGTGATCATCTACCCCTCGGCCGGTGAGACCATCCAACAACTGAAGCAGCAGGGCATCGGCAACGTCGAGAACTACGGTGCGTACTGGGTTGCCAATACGGACGAACAGCATTTCAAGTCGTTGCAGGCCACGCGCGGGAAGGATCGCGTCGTCAGCGGGGCCTACCTGAACCATATCGAATTGCGGGCCACGGGAATCGACACCAGCCTCGGTGAACCCGCGATACCCGCCGGGATGCAGCAGGTCGAAACCAACGGCAAACATCTGCGGCTGATTCAGTTCAAGGGTCCCATAAAACGAAGCTGGCTCGAGCAGGTCAAGGCCGCCGGGGACATCAGAATCATGTCCTACGTTCCCAACAGCGCGTACGTCGTCTGGCTCGATGCCGACGCGGAGCGGAAGCTGGTGGGGTTGATGGATCCGCAGGGGCCGATTCAATGGATGGGGCCCTATCATCCGTACTACAAAATTCCGCAAGAGCTTTTGTCCGTGTCAGGGGATGCGTCGATCAAAGTCCGGGTGGGTGTAGTGGATCAGTCAAAAGATCCGCAGGCGGCCAGGGGACTCTCTGCGCTGGGCTTCGTTAACTCGACATCGTCGCACGATGGACAGATGATTTATGAAATGGACGTGCAACCATCGGCGATTGGCGCGATCGCGCAACTTCCTGATGTGTTGTGGATTGAGAAGGTGTGGCCGACGCATGTGTTGGACGAAGTACAGGGCCTCGTCCTCGCCGAGAAGACCAATTTCCCCGCTCCGCCCTTCTCGCCGACACCGCGCTCCATTGGCGGGACCAATTATTTGGACTGGCTGACCGGCACGGTGGGCGGCGGTATGGCCAGCTTCAAGAGCTCGGGCCTTTATCCAGTGGTGGACATTGCCGACACTGGATTGGACAATGGAACGCCTGCACCATTTCATCCGGCATTTTATTACGAGGGCGACACGAATAATGGTTCTCGTGTGGTTGGCTTGTTGCCTCGCTGGCTGGCGGACAATCCCGTAACGCAATTGGGATGCGTCACCCGCGTCACCGACAAGATTGGGGCGCCGTTCAGAGCTTTGGAGGCGGCCGATCTCTGGGGACACGGCACAAGGGTCGCCTCCATCGTGGCCGGGTTTGATACCAATGCGGATATTATTCTCCGTCCGACTCTCGTGTTGACGAACATGACCAACACTTTCACGGTGTCGATACCGGGCCCGTATCCCGGGAACCTATCAAGCTGTGGGGATATCACCGGCCTCAACTCCAACGTGACGCTGCAGATTGGGATCGGGCCGACGAATTTCGACCAGGTATGCCGAGGAACCATCGGCTTCACGAACGCGACGTTTCTGATCAACACCAATGCCTGCCCCACGAACGTTGTTGTGGCCATTGTAACCAACTTCACCCCTACCATCTACCTTAACGAGTTCAGACGAGATGCGAACGGATTTCAAAGCGGGATGGGGGTTTCCCCCTATGGCCTGATTAGCGTCAGCCGTGTTTGGGACACAATGTCATCGGCGGCGTTTGGGATTCAAACGATTAGCGGTGCCTGTGTTCCCGTCTACGGTGTGAGCGCCGCTTTTTGTATCAATGACATCGTCTCCGTGTTGGCCTCGGCTTACAGCGTTAATTTCGCCAGGATCCAGAACAACAGTTGGGCCGACTCCATGAGCACTACAGGAGACAATGGTGGTGTGTACAACGCCGAATCGCAGACGTTTGACGGGAGCGTGCGCGATGCCGTGAAGTCCGCGCCGAATGCCGTCGGACCCCTGAATCAGGAATTCATCGTCGTCTTCGCCTGTAACTCGTTGCTGGCCGATGCCGGCAATCTGGGCAACGCCGGCGGTTTCGCCGATATGCGCGTGACCGCTCCAGCGACTGCCAAGAATGTCATTTCCGTTGGCTCGACGATAGATCCAGGTGATTGTGATTTCGAAAGTTCGCTCGATATGTACCTGAGATCCGCGGCCGGTCCGACCACGGACCAGCGGTTCAAACCTGAGATCGTTGCACCGGGAGCTGGTGTCTACGCGGCGATCGACCAACTCGGACAGTCGCTTGATTTTGGCTTATCCGGATTGTCTTCAAACTGTTCTGTCGAGAACATCTTTCCCTTCGCGCCGAATATTGTAGAGAGCATTTCTCCAGGCTGTACAAGCACCAACATCCTGTACACCACTCTCTACACCTGCAACAACTTTGGAAGCAGCTTCGCGGCCCCGGCGGTCTCCGGTGGGATTGAGCTCCTCTGGTGGTACTTCGAAAACCGGCTGACCAATGAGGTGGGACGGGCGCTGTCCCAGCCCAGCCCGGCCATGGCGAAGGCGTATCTGTGCAACGCCGCCCGTTATTTGCCGATTACCAACCCGCAAACAGGAGCAAGGGACACGTTGCCGTCCATCATCCAAGGCATGGGCGAGTTGGATCTGGCGCGAATGTTCGACGGAGTCGGGCGGGTCATCCGCGATGAGTCCACTCCGCGCGCCCTTGACGTGCCGTTGGTTGCCACCAACCGTAATCCCGAGCAGACGTTCTTCAGTCAATCCGGCCAGAGCTACGAAGTGAGCGGCCAGATTCAGAGCAGCACTCTTCCCTTCCGCGTGACGCTGGCTTGGCTGGATGCGCCGGGCGATCCTCTGGTCTTGCAGCAGTTGGTTAACGACCTGGATTTGGAAGTCACCGTCGGCGGGCAAAGGTATCGAGGTAACGTCTTCAGCGAAGACCATTCCGTTCCCGGCGGCGGGTTCGATGCGGTCAACAACATGGAGAGTGTCTTCCTGCCACCCGGCCAGACCGGCCCGTGGAGCGTCATCATTCGGGCGGTGAACATCGCCGGCACTGGCGTGCCGAATGTCGGCAACGGCCTCGGCCAGGATTTTGCGCTGGTCGTGTACAATAGCCTGACAAACTTTTCGACGTTGACCGACGTCCCGAATCTGGCGACGAACAACTCGTGCCAGACGGCGCTGGATATCACCACCTTCCCGTATGAGTTTAGCAACAACTTGAACAGCAACGTTTATAATAACACCATGATAAGCCCCACCGCCGGCCTGGGCGGGATCGACGAATTCTTCAAGATTGAGAGCCCCGGCCCGGGCATAACTTTCAGCGTCGATACGTCCGCCAGCAGCTTCAACTCGGTCTTGTCGGTGTGGCGGGTCCAGACCGTCCCCAATACGCTTCCGACAGCGCGCGGGGAATGCGGCTTTCTGGAAGAACTTATATCGCAAGAGATCCAATCAACCAACGGCGGCGGGGGCGGGGCGGTTTCCCCACCCAGTTTCACGTCCGACGGCTCCAATACGTACTTCATCGTGGTGGAACCGCAGAATAACGGCGCCGGCGGCACAATGGTGCTCACCGTCAACGCTACCGGCACGGGGATCAACATCAGCCCGAGTCAACTGAATTTCGGCAGCCAGATTTTGGGAACCACCAGTACCCCACAGACGGTGACTTATCAACGGGTGAGCCCGGGCAGCGTGACGATCAACAGCGTGTCGCTTACCGATTCGTCAGACTTCGAGATCAATTCCCAGAGCTGCAGCGGTCGAACGCTGAACAACGGCGGCAGTTGCTCGGTGACCGTTAGCTTCACGCCCCAAGCCGTTGGTCCGCTCCAGGCAAACTTGGTGATCACTGACGACGGCACGGGCAGTCCCCGGATCATTCCGTTGAGCGGCACCGGCACGCCGGCCGCGCCGCTCATCTGCCTGGGGTCAAGCGGATCGCTGGTGTTCAGCAGCACGGCCGTGGGCGCAACGAACAGCGTCCCGCAGACGATCACGATCACGAACTGCGGCACGGCGCAGCTGAGGGTCACGAATGTCTTCTTCCGAACGGCCGCGTCGAATGACTTCTTGGTGGTTCAGAACTGCACCAATGCGTCGTTCATTGCACCCGGTGGCACGTGCAGCTTCTCAGTCAGCTTCGCCCCGACGACCTCGGGCACGCGTTCGAGCATCCTGGACATTTTCAACACCTCGTCTGTTAACCCGGTGGAAATTGCCGTTACGGGCACGGCTTTCATTCCGGTACCGGCCGTTTGCGCGAGCGCGAGCATCATTAATTTTGGCAGCGTGGATGTTGGGACGACCAGCCTCGTGCAGAGCGTGACGATTACGAACTGCGGAACCGGCCCATTGACGATCAGCAATGTCACCCTCACAGGAGCGAACACGGGTGACTTCGTCATCGTATCAAGCAACTTCTGTAGCACGGTGGCCGTGGGCAACCGTTGTGTGATCAGCCTGCAATTCGCCCCGACCGCCGGCGGCGCGCGGTCGGCGACCCTGGCGATCACGAACAATGCTGCCGACAGTCCGAAACTGATTACGCTGGTCGGTTCGGGCAACGTCAGCCAGCCGGACGCCTCGATCGCCAAGAACACCAACGTGAAAAGGTTGATCGGCCGGGGGATCGTCAACACGAGCGGCATTGGACAGGAACTCATTCTAAAGGTCCGGCGAGGGGCGCGCCATGGCCCGAAGTTCTACATCGCCGTGCAGAACATCGGGACGGCAAAAGACCGGTTCCTCGTGCAGGCGCTGCAAATTACTGGCGGGGCCGGTTTTACCCCAAGCTATTTCCTGGGGGCCAGAACGAGAGACAGTGTCGACGTGACTGCGGCTGTCGAGGCGGGCACTTTTTCCACTTCGACATTGGCGCCGAATGCAATAACGGGTGATACGTCGATGATCCGGGTGGAGGTGCTCGCCGACAAGATTCAGGTGTTCAAGGGGACCACGGCGACGTTTACGCTCACCTTCTCATCGGCTGGCGACCCGACCAAGCAGGACACCGTGCGGGTAACGGTGATCGCGAGGTAAGCTGCGGAACGGAGGATCATGTCCCGATTTGACGGCATGAAGGGAGTTGGAGCTATGAGAAGATTGGTTGGAATGAAGCTGAATGGTGTCGCAAAAATACTACTCGCTACGACTTTCTGGCTGGCCACCTTGCACCTGACTGTAACGCAGTCGTTTGCGGTGGGATGCGGCTGTATGGACCTCGCGCTGGTGGTTGACGACACGGGAAGCATGGGCGGCGCCATCGATAACGTGAAGGCGGAATTGCCGGATATTATCGCCACCGCGGAAGCTGCCTCGGGCGGTGATTTGCGACTCGGATTGATCCACTTTCCCAACGACGATGTGGAAGTGGCACAGGCCTTAACGACGGACATCAGTGCCGTCCAAACCGCCATTCAGGCGCTGACAGCGAACGGGGGCGCCGGCGAACCGGAATCGTCGGACGAGGCGTTGCAGTACGCGATAACTGGCGCGGCGGATTCGTCTTGTACGGTTTCGAATGGACCGTTTGGAACATTTCGATCCGGCTGCGTCAAAATTGCCGTGCTGATCACGGACGCCCACCCGGGCGGCTGCCACGACAGCTTTACAGTCGGTGTGGATGATGTCCACGCTCACGCTGTGGCGGACGACGCTGCGGCCGCAGGCGTCTTGGTTTCGGCGATTTACGTGCCGACCGGTACTGAGCAAGCGGACGTCAAGGCGATCATGCAGGATTATGCCGACACCTCGGGGGGGGTGTTCGTTGAGACCGCAAGCGACGGAACCGGCACAGGCGAAGGTATTTCGGACATTATTGCCACATGCGGGACAACCGGCCCACAACTGGACATCACGCGCACCGCCCGCTTCTGGTTTACCCATGGGTTTTCATCAGACACCAATTGCGCCACCTTACTGAAGGCAATCCAGTTAAACGGGGGTATCGTCAATGTGGGATTTGCCCATCTGCCCACAGCGAATCGCAATGGCGACAGCGTCATTAACGCCAACGACGCTTTTATTGAGGCGCTAAGCTTCAACTGGAGGTCCAAAGGCAGGACCGGTGAAGACGGAGGGACGCAAAGTGAGAAGTTCAAAGCCTCAAGTTTGTGCAGGGCGCGCAAGCAATTGGCTGTGGAGTTAATTGCCGCGACCGCCAATTTCAGGTTACTTGGCACCAAACCCGGCAATGCCACCTATGTCAACGGCGGCATCGTGACCAACTTTCCGTCTGATTTGATCCAGCAAGCGCGCACGGCCGGGGCAGGGTTTGATATCGCTGCCGTCCGCAGCATGACGGCCCTGCTCAATGCGTTCAATCGCAGCGGCGTAACCAATGATCTGCCCAACGGGCTGGTCGAATGTTCGCCACAGGCGGGCAAGATACTGAAGCCGATTTCTCAAGATCCGATGACACAGGACACATGTCCCGGCGTGAACGGCACCTGTGGATCGGCGGAGGTGGTTGCGTTTCCAAACAGTTCCAATCCATTTGCAAAAGCGGTGTTCACGCGGACTGTAAGCCTCACCCCGCCCCAGTTTACGGCCAGTATGCCGTCCCCGGCTTGTGGTATTGGCGGCGGCATAAACGCTGTATGGAAGGTCACCCCGACTGTCGGTACGAGTGGACGGCAATTCACAGTGAACTCAAGCGGTAGCAACTTTGACACATTGCTGCAGGTTTTCTCGGGAACCTGCTCCAACCTGGTCGCGGTGGCCAACGGCTGTACGAATGCGTTTGTGGGTGTTGGTGGAGAGCGGCTCGTATTCACCACTGATGGAACCAGCTCGTTCTTCATTACAGCGGAAGGTGCAGCCGGTCAGTACGGCAAATTGAAGCTTAGGATCACCAGCCCGTAGGCGACCGTCGGTGCCGCCGTTTACGAATGTGTTATCGGAACGAAGCTCCGGTGGCGGTCGAGGGGAGTGAAGGTAGTCCTGCCAGAACTGCCCGTTCGTCTCACATCCGTGACAACTTCGCGGCAAACCGCCCAAACTGTTCCGCGCGCGCCGGCTCGCGGTCGGCGTAGATGGCCTGCAGGTTGTTGCACATCCGCAGCAGTATGATTTGCGGCGTCGTCGGCGTCAAAAACAGCGGATTGAACACCACGCCCAGCCGCTTGCACAGCTCACGGCAGTCCGCCTCATCCAGCAACTCGCCCTCATGGAACGGATCGAAGTAGAAACTCCCCGTGGCGGATTGCCACTTGAGCAGGAAGTGGGCGGGCATGTTGATGCCGATCAACGGCAGATGCAGCCGCCGCGCCAGCAGCAGATAGAGCACGGATAAACTGATCGGGATTCCCAGCCGACGATCCAGCACGCGATTGAGATAGGAGTTGTCCGGGTCGTAATAGTCCTGGCGGTTGCCCCGGAAGCCAAGTGTGCGAAAGAGATAGTGATTGCAGACCTCGATGGTGGAGCGCGGCGTCTCGCGCCCGGTCAGGCGTTTGCGCAACTCCTGGGCCATCTCATCGATCCGCGTGCCGTAAGCGGCCTTGTCGAATTCCGGGTAGCGCGTCTTGGCCACCAGCCAGCTTGCCACCTCCAGGTCGAAATGGCTTCCGCACGTCGCACAGAACTGGGCCAGGGCCTCCCACGCCGCCGTCTCGCGGAGGACGCGCAGAATCTGTGTCGCGTTGCGTTGCGCCACAGGGTCGCCGTCTCGTACGACGGATTCCAGGAACTGGATGCCTTCCTCTCCCCGCCCCGCCAGCGTCTCCTGTATCAACTGCAACGTGCGTGGATCTTCATCCGCCAGCAATCTGGCGAGCGCCACTCGGTCGGGTTCGCGCAAGGCTTTCATCGGTCACCGTATCTGGCCACAGCATCCCTCAAAAGACGGCAGACTGCAACTCCCTAAGCGGCATCCGGGATTCTCAATCTCTAATCTCGAATCGAATCTCGAATTAAGATCGGCAGACTTAATAATTCCGCGATGTTCTGCAAAACGTGGTCGGCAGACGTGAGGTACTCTTTCCCCAAGGTGGTCTCGATGGCCACGCAGCGCATCCCCGCATTGTGTGCCGACTCAATGCCGAGCGGCGCATTTTCCACTACGACGCATTCTTCAGGACGCAATCCGAGTTGGCGGGCCGCCGTAAGAAAGGGATCAGGAAATGGTTTGGCTCGGAGAACCTCATCGCCTGTGATGATGAAATCAAAATGGGCTTGCTGCTCGCGATTGAGGGCATGCTGCATGTTCTTCAAGGCGCAGGCCGTGACGAGCGCCACTTTGAATCCGCGCCGGCGCAGCTCGTCGATTGTCTCGAATGCTCCGGGATATTGGGTGACCTGCACGATGCTCCGAAAATAGGCGCGCTTCTCCTCGATAAAGGCCGCCTGTCGAGCATCAGGAATCGTGACCCCTGTTTCCTTCATGAGAATCGGCAGAATCTCTCGGGAGCTCCTCCCTTCGTGCACAAGCACCGTCAGCTCGCTTACGGGGGAGCCGCCGTATTTTCCGAACATGTGCTTCCAGGCAAGATAGTGGTAGTGAAGGGTGTCGACGATCACGCCGTCGAGGTCGAATAACACGCCGCGGATCATATGGTCTCCTGTCATTTATTCCCGTGCTTCTGACATTTCCCGACGCGCCTCGGCAAGTTCTGGCTGTTGGTCATTGGGTATTGCCGGTTTCTGGGAGAGTTCCCATTTTACTGGCAATTCCACTGGCACTCGGACCTCGTCCCGGCCTCCAAACCCTTGTCGCACAAGCGCTGCAAGGTTGGAGGCGGGTGTCGGAATCGGACGCCTCGTCCTCGGATTTCCTTTGATTCCTGCACTTCGTCTACAACGACTTCGGCACTACTCTTACACTATCGGGGACTACTCGTCGAGCACCCCGTCACTACTCGTTTACTGGCAATTCTACTGGCAGCCTCCGGGGCGCGGAGCATTGACCGGGCTCGAAATGGTTCGGCAACCATCGTGACGAAGGCGGTTTACGAATTGTGGTTCAGAATCCAGGTGGCCGCCTCGCCGATATCTTCGGCTGCAAAGTCGGGTTTAGCCTCCTGCCTCGCGAGCGTCTCGCGCCCGGCACCCGTGAGCACGAGGATCGTCTTCGTGCCGGCGTTTAGGCCCGTCTGAATGTCGGTCGGTCGGTCGCCAACCATGAAGCAGCGCGGTAGATCGAGCCCTTGTGCGCGCGCCGCTTCGAGCAGGAACTTCGGCTTCGGTTTGCGGCAATCGCAGTTGTCTTCGGGATGATGCGGGCAGACGAAATAGCCGTCAAACCGCACGCCGATCTTGCCAAAATATTCGTCAAGGTGGGCGTGGATTGACTCGACAGCCTCGCGCGTGAAATACCCGCGACCCACGCCGGATTGATTGGTGACAACGAACAGCTTGTATCCCGCGTCCTGCAACCGCTTCAAGGCGGTGGCAGCGCTGGGAATCAGCACGACGCTTTCGACTTTCCCGACATAATTGTAACCCTCTTTCGTGATCGTGCCATCCCGGTCGAGAAAGACAGCGCGGTTGCTGATGCTTCGGCTCATGGGCAAGGGAGCCTACCCAACCCGCCGCTCGTCGCCAAGAACGTTGTCAGCCAGCCAGCGTGCGGATCCATGATTTCGGGGACTGCAGGGTCAAACCGTCGCGGCGGCGACAGGAGGCTCATGACATCTTCAGGGCGAGGATTGCCAGCATCCGTCCGGTCTGTCCCTTTTCGGCGCGATACGAGAAGTAGCGGTCAAGATGACAGGCGGTGCAGATGCGCGGATTGTGGATATCGCGAACGCCACCGTCGCCCAACTGCTGCTCGAGGCCGCTCCAGATATCCATCTCGTAGTGGCACGGGCCGATGGATGGGCCGATCAACGCCAGGCAGTCGGCTGGATTTGTGCCGAACCTCTGCTGCATCGTTGCCAGCGTGTTCCCGACGATGTTGGCCTGCGTGCCCTTCTTGCCGGAATGAATCAGGGCGATGGCGGGCGTACGTTGGTCGACGAGGAACACGGCGGCGCAGTCGGCACAGCGGATGACCAGCGGCAGATTCTTCACGGACGTTGCCAGCGCGTCAACCAGCGGCACGCGTTGGCCCGTGGTTTCGAAGACGACAGCCACGCCCTTGCCGTGGGTTTGCTCCGCCGAGCTAAAACGACCGGATGGGAAACCGAGCGCAGCCAGGGTGCGGCCTTCAAAGTGGTCGTTTTTGGTGTCTTCGCTCGTGCGCAACGTGAACGCGTGGGTGACAAATGAGAGCTGACGCAGCGGGGCGAAGGTTTCACATTGCATGGATCAATCCGCCGCCATCCGCACCGTCATCCCCGTGACACGCTCCAGCGTGGCGATGGCAACGTTGTAGTCGTAGAGCGCTTGAATTTCGTTGGAACGGGCATCGGTGAGCGCGGTCTGCGCGCTGAGAACGTCGAGTTGCGTGCCCGTGCCGGCGCGGAAACGGGCTTCGGCCAGTCGCAGGCTTTCTTCGGCCTCTTCCACTGTTTTCTTCTGGGCTTCGATAAGTTCGAGCGTCTGGATGTAATCGGAGTATGCCTGACGAACTTCGAGTTCCACCTGGCGTCGTGTGTCGGCGTAATCGAGGTTCGCCTCCTGCAATTGCGCGCGGGCTTGTGTCACTCTGCCATGGGTAAGCATGCCATCGAAGAGCGCCCAATTTGCGCTGGCACCGATGGTCCAACCCTCGTGGGTATTATCGATGCTGTCGCTGAACGTGTTGTCGTGCCAGCCGTAGTTGCCGAATACGGAAGCCTGAGGTTTGTAACCCGATAAAGCCACTTGGACTGCGGCCTTGGCCACGCCGATTTGTCTCTCGGCCTGCAGCAACTCGGGGCGATGCTCCAGCGCCTGATGCAAGGCGGTCGGAAGCTCCCAGCCTCGGTGTTCGTAGACGAGTTTGCCATCGAAATTGATGGGCGTGAACGAATTCGTGTAGCCGGCCGAATCGATGGCCAGCAGTTTCACCAGGGCTTCCTTGGTGAGGCGAAGATCGTTCTGCGAGCGAATGAGGGGCGGTCTCGCATTGGCCAATTCGACCTCGGCACGCAGGACGTTGAAGCGCGGGACAGCCCCGACGTCGAATCGCGACTGCGCGTCGCGAAGTTGCTCTTCGAGCAGCGTGACGGATTGCTCGCGAACTTCGATCTGCGCCTTGTTTAACAGAATCTGGTAGAACGCCTTGCGCACATCGAGGAGGGTGTTGGCAACGGCGCTTTGGAAACCCAGTGCCGCGATCTGGTCGGAAAGCTTGGCGGCACGAAGGGCGGCCCTTACGCGGCCACCCGAGTAGACGAGTTGGGAGACTTCGACTTGGGCGCTCCACGGCTGCTCCTGGTTCTTGAAGATGGCAGCATTATTGTTGTTGCTGGGAGTGTTGGAGGTAGGAAATGCATCGATGGCATTCCTGTCAATGCGTTGATACGAGCCGGACGCGGTGATCTGGGGAATGGCCGCGGCGCGGGCTTCGACGATGACGCCGTGGGTGCGGCGTATTTCCTCCTGGGCCTTGAGAATCGATGGGTTCTGTCGCAACGCAAGGTCGATGCAGTCCTGCAGCGTCATGGTTTGTGGAGGCGCAGCCGCATCGGCGGCGCGAGTTGTCGAGGTAACGGTGAAGATCATGGAAGCGGCTACGAAGCCGTAAAGGATCCTAATCATGGTTTTAGACTCACGCTAGTTGTTGGGTCTGGAATCAGTTGTTGAAAAGGCTCGGCGGTGGCAGTGGTAGGTCTGCACCGCGTTGTCCTCAGTTTGTTTTGCGAGGTCGTATTGCCTGGTTTCGAGAAACACCTGAACGAGACCCTGGTAAGCCGAGCACATGTGGTCGTGGACGAGGGGGCAGTTTATATTGAAGCGCGGCTGTCCTTCCACGATGATCACCGCGCAACCGTCGTGGTCGATCTGGCGGTAGAGGTTCACGAGTAATTGCATGGCCTGCTTCTGTCCGCTGTCGATCAGTAACGTTTGCATCAGCGCGATGGCGGCTTCGTCGGTGCGGCCGGAGGAGAGATAAACCGAGGCAATGCTCAGATACGCGTCGGGATTCGCGGGCACAAGGTGGCGCATGGCGAGGTAGGCGTCGAGTGCCGGCTGATACTGGGTCAGGCGCATGTATGAGATCCCTAGGTTCCAGTAGATCTCATGATTACCGATGTCAGGGATTTGGTTGGGGCTGCGGCCCCGCTTCAATTCTTTGCGGCGGTTGTCGTCGTTGAACTCCTGGTCGAGTGGCACGGCTTTCTGGAGAGCCTCGACTGACTTCTGGTACCACGGCAGGCTTTCCGCGGTGGGTATGAATTCGTTCCCGTTGGCCCCGTGCTGGGCGTACAAGTCGCCCTTAAGCCGGTAATAGGCGCCGAGGTGCAGCAGGACAATCTGCGTTTTGTCGGTCACGTCCCGCGCCTTTTCCGCCTCCGCGATGACCCGGTCGATGCTATTCTTGCCCTCGGGATCCTTCTCGTAGAGAGCAAAGGCGAGCGATTTGTGGGTCTTGAAGCTGTTGGGGCAAACCTGGACGGCGCTCGTCCAGAGTCGCACATCGTCTTCCCAGTCATAGTTGCGGTGGAACGCCCGGGCGCCGTAGGCGACGACGATCAGACTCAACGCCGTGCGTGGCACCCACGGCGTGGCAGCCGCAGGCGGGATGAGGCGGCGACAGATCGCCGGAACGGCCAGCACGGCACACCCGACAAATCCGATCAACGGGGTGTACATGAACCGCTCCGCCATGATGCTGCCGATGCACCACGAGTTCTTGTCCGACAACGACTGGCCAAACGTCGGATTGAGGATCAAGTTGGACGAAGGCAGGAACGAACCGAAGAACAGGAAGACGAAGAAGAACAGCGGTTTGTTGCGGTGGTACTTGCGGATGGCCACGAGCAGCACGATCACCACGGACACGAGCGCGACGATGGCCTTCCAATCCTCCCACGAACTGAAGTGCCAGTTGACGATCGGGATTTGATTGTAGGAGTAGTCACACGACAACCACCGCGGCCACAGCAGCAACCAGAAGTATTTTCCGACGACCTTGATGGCGGTCATACGCGCCGTCCAGAAACCCACGCTGGGCATGGCCAGCGGATTGTCCACCCAAGGCAGTTCCGGCGGGCGCAATTGCTGAAATACCCACCCACGGGCATAGCACATCGCCAGAATTGGCGCCGCCAGCACCACGTAGCCTTGGAGCGCAAACTCCCGGAAGTTCGACAGAAGGTTGATCAGCCAGTTGGGATGCTTCTGGTGGATGCGGTAAACAAAGTCATACAGCATCACCACCCCCAGCACCACCACGCCACTCTCCTTGCAGAATACGCCAATCGCCGTTGAGACCATCAACAGGAACAGCGGCAGCAGTCTGTTCCAGCCACCCGCCAAGCACGCCACCACCAGCGTGCTCGCGCCGAGTGCAACCAGCGCGATGGTCACGCTCATCCAACCCTGCAAACTCGGCGAAAGCCAGGATGGGTGGGACCAACAGAGGAGTACGAACCCCACCAACAGGGCGGAGATTGCTCCGGCTGTCACCAAGGGGACGATTTGCGGTTTGCGCTTGGCGTCAACGGTTGCGCATTTCGCGTAGCAGAGAAAACCGGCCAACAACCACAGGGTTGCGAACAAATCGGAGCGCCCGATGATGTTGGCCACCGACTCGGTGGCCACAGGGTGTGTGCCGAACAGCGCCGCCGTGAAGAGCGCGGGCCAGAGCCGCCCCAAGAGCACCAGCGCCACGAAATAGACGAGTGCGGTGTTGGCCCAATGCAGCAAGAAGTTGATCAAGTGATAACCCGCGGCATGTTCTCCATTGCCCAGCACCGCGTAGTTGAAGCGGTACGACAGCGTCGTCAATGGCCGATACAAGCCGCTCACCGCCTTTGGCCACCAATAGTCCTGCGTAAGAATGAGCCCGATGCTGTTCCGATTTTTTCGGGCGCAGTCTTGCTGTTCCTTCTGGTTGCGGGGCTGGTTTCCGCCGCACGAGTCACGCAAGCGCGGATCTTCGAGAATGATGAACTTGTTATCCAACGCGAAACCCGTGTTATGCATCGTGTTGCGATAGGTAAGCAGCACGATGAGCCCGAGTGCGAGAACCACGGTCAGGTGGGGAAGAAAGCCGACCGATGGCCACAGTTTTGCCTTCGGATCCGCTTCAGCCTTGGGCCGTTGCGTCTCTTTTGCCAGTCGTGCGGACTGTTTTTTCTGCGAATGCATCAGCGCGCCGTGGGCCCCAAAACCTCCATGGGGCCAAGTCGATGCGTCAAAGTGTGTCAGCAGCCTGCCGCAAAGTCAAAAAATGTTTTTGGCCGCGCCCGTTGGGCGGTAAGATGATTCCCGAACCATGACGGGCACCCCGATCCTTGTCGGCACTGCGGGCTGGAGTTATCCCGATTGGGAGAACATCGTCTACGCCACCGCCAAGACCCCCGAACGGCTTCGCACGATTGCGCGATATCTCGACTGCGTGGAGATCGACAGTTCATTCTATCATCCGCCGACCGCGCGTACGGCGGAAACCTGGGTGCGGGCTTTGGACCAACAGCCCCAATTTCGTTTCCTGGCGAAAGCATGGCAACGGTTCACACACGAACGATCCTCACCTTGGACAAAGGCTGAGTACGACTTGTTCACCAACGGTCTGGAGCCGTTGCGCGAGGGGGCTCGACTCGATGGTGTGCTGTTCCAATTCCCGTGGTCGTTTCGCAACGACGCGAGGAACCGCGATTGGCTGCGGGCCATCGCCGACGCATTTGTCGACTGGCCGCTGGCGGTCGAAGTGCGGCACGATTCCTGGCTGGTGGATGAGACGTTCGCGTTTTTCCGCGAGCGGCGCATCGCCTTCTGCAATATCGATCAACCGAAGCTGGCCCATTGCATCCCACCCACCTCCGAGGCGACGGCTGACTTCGGTTACTTTCGCCTCCACGGCCGGAACTCCAAGAATTGGTTCCGTGAGAAACAGGACGTATACGGTGGACGGTACGATTACCTGTACTCGGCGACGGAATTGGACGATCTCCTGACGCCGATCGCGAAAACCGCGGCGCGGACGAAGAAGACGTTTGCCGTGTTCAACAATCACAAGGACGCGAAGGCGTTTTCCAACGCCTTGCAGTTGAAAGCGCGCCTGACGCCCCCCGGCACAGCGGTGCGGGCTCCCGTGGCGCTGCGGGAACGGTATCCATCCTTGCGGGCTTGCACCGTGCCGGACGGGGACGAACAATTGCCGTTGGTGTAGCTACTCCGCGGACAGGACCCGGTCAATCGCCCGCCGATGCGCCGCCGGCAACGCCAGGACGCGCAGTTGCCGGCGCGTCACCCATCGCCATCGGCCATTGGAACGAAACGGTACACGCGGAACGCATTCCAGCACGCGCATCGCGATTTTGTAATGAGTGATGGTGTGCCGCACCTCGCAGAGTTGGCGGCCCAGGCGGAACTGCCGTCCGTCGGCCCGGGGCAACTCCCAGAAGTTTGCCAGCAAGCCGCGTTGGGGACGCCGTTGCAACAAGATTTTGCCTCCATGCCTGACCAGCGCCGCGTTGGCTCCGACGCGCACGACTGGCGGTTTGTTGCCGCGTTTTGGCAGTTGCCCGACCAGTCCGCATGCGCGGGCCCGGCAAACACGTCGCATCGGGCAAACGTCGCAGCGCGGGTTGGCCGGCGTGCATACCAACGCGCCCAGTTCCATCAACGCTTGGTTGAACTCACCGGGACCCGTATCGGGAAGCAAATCTTCGGCAAGTTGCCAGAGGGACTGCATTGTGCGTGGCGACCGGACATCCGCGCGGATGGCGAAGATTCGCGCGAACACGCGCGCCACGTTGCCGTCCACCAGCGGTGCCCGTTCACCGAACGCGATGCTGGCAATCGCGCCGGCGGTGTAGCGACCAATTCCGGGGAGCCCGCGCAACCCGTCGATGGTGTGAGGCAGTTTGCCGCCGCGATCGCGGACGACGATCTGCGCGGCGCGATGCAGGTTCCGCGCCCGCGAATAATAGCCGAGTCCCTCCCAGAGCTTCAGGACGCGGTCGTCCGTGGCCCGGGCCAGCGCCTGCACGGTCGGGAACGCCCGCAACCAGTGGGCGTAGTAGGGGCGCACGGTTTCGACGCGGGTTTGTTGGAGCATGATTTCGCTGACCCAGATGCGGTAGGGGTCGTGGGTCGCGCGCCACGGGAGTTGGCGGCACCGCCGCCGATACCAGCGGAGCAGGTCGCGGTGGAAGACGCGTCGCAATCCGGTGTTGACCCGCACGGCAGGTGTATGAAATCGTGTCGCCATGGCCGAACGCTCATCCTACACGTGCACGCTGGACGCTGACAAGATCGCGCAACTGAAGCGCGATTTGCAGGCGCGGGGATTCATGTTTCGCGAGATCCCGTACGCACACTTCGGGGCGGAGCATCGGGGCGAGAAGGTCAACGTGGCGGTGTACACCAGCGGCAAGCTCGTCGTGCAAGGGAAGGGGACAACCGATTTCGTGCAGTTCTACCTCGAACCGCAATTGCTCGGCGAAGCGCGGCTGGGTTACGAACACATTCTCGATCCGACGATGCTGGAACCACGCATCGGCGTGGATGAAAGCGGGAAGGGCGATTTTTTCGGGCCGTTGGTGATCGCGGGCGCGTTTTTGAACGAAGCCGCGGCGCGGGAGATGATGGAAATCGGCGTGCGGGACAGTAAACTGATCAAGAGCGACGCGCGGATCGCGGAGATCGCGAAGCAAATTCGCACGTCGTCGGGGTGCGTGACGAATGTTGTGGCCATTGGCCCGGAGAAGTACAATGAACTGCACGCGCGAATGCGCAATGTGAACGATATCCTGGGTTGGGGCCACGCCCGGGTGATTGAGAATCTATTGGGCCGGGTGGACAGCCCGAAGGCCATCTCCGACCAGTTTGGCAACAAACGCATCATCGAGCGCGCGTTGATGGCGCGCGGGCGGAAGATCGAACTCGTGCAACGGCACAAGGCCGAGAGCGATTTGGCGGTGGCGGCGGCGTCGATCATCGCGCGCGACGAATTCGTCGTGCGGTTGCGCCGGCTGGGCAAGGAATACGGCGTGAAGCTGCCCAAGGGCGCGTCGGCGGCGGTCCAGGAAGCGGGACGCGAACTGGTCGCGAAGCATGGACGAGACGCGTTGGGCAAGGTGGCCAAGACACATTTTCGCACGACCCAGAAAGTTTTGGAAGGAGCGCCGAAGTGAAAGGCTTGCTCATCGTAGTGATCGTCGTTTTGATCGGGTACGGCTTTGTCCAAAGCCTGCACGCGCTCAAGGCGAAGAGCGACTTTGCGGAGCGGGTCGATCATCAACTCGATTTTGTCAGCGATACCACGATGGATTCCGTGAAACAGGATTTGATCGTTGACGCGAAGAAATTCGACATCGTTCTCGCGCCGACCGACATCGAGATCGTGTACGAAGACACGGAACAACGCACACTCGCGCAGGGCATCGTCGGCGCGCGTCTCGACGTGCAATTCGTCAACAAACGCATCGAGATCGACGTTGCCATTACCCAACACGTCCTCGGTATTCCATTCCATTCGACCGTCATCCAGAGCAAGGTCAAGCAGGTGCAGGCCCCGCGCCGCGAGCCCAGCCCGGAAATGAAACAACTCCTGGACAGTAACCAGCAGTAAGTTTTCAAAGGAAACAACGTCATGCCGCTTTATGAATTTGTCTGCAGCAGGTGCGAAAAAGATTTCGAGTCGCTGGTGCGTTCGACGAAGTGGGAAGGCACGGTCGCTTGCCCGCATTGCGGCTCGAAGAAACTGACAAAGAAACTTTCCGTGTTCGCCGCGCAAGGCGGCGGCTGCGGCTGCGCCGGCCCCCACCATCATCACTGAAAGCACATCAAGAACTCGACCGCGCCGTGGATCGCTGTTACCGGCCCGAACCGTTCCCCAGCGACCGCCACCGCGTCGAATACTTTTGCACTCGCTCGCTCCCGCTCGGCTCGGCCTTCGGCTGTCCGAAAGCCTTCGGACTTGCGTCTCGCCGCTCCCACCGGCTCGGCTTCGGCCTCTACGAAAAAATCACCGCCCCGCTGGTGGCCGCGGCGAAGCCAAAGACGGAGGGCGGTACCGTCAGCCTTCACCGTTTGGCTACCCGCCAGGGTTGACAATACGGTGCGAGGCGTTGTTGGCATCTCCCTGTTTCCCAACCGCAGTCAAGGCCTGACTACTTCTTCGAGTCCGTCGCTTCGTAGAGTTTCTTCCGTTCGATCCATTTCACTGCCGCGTAGAGTGCGCCGTCGTAGTTCAGGGACACACCGAACATCGCCAGCAGGAAGTACATGACGGCGTTGAATTGGAACAGAATCAACACGGGGATGATGATGAAAAACGAGTACACCGCCTGTACGATTTTCGGAGTTCCTCCAAGCATGATGATGAAAGGTAGGATGGGCATCATTACTGAACCAACAATCATCAAGCCAAGCCAATGAAAAAACGCCTTCCAGATCAGTCCTTCTGCCTGCATTGTCTCTCGCCCCCAAGTTCTCACCGCTTCGGGATCCATAATCTCCTCCTCTCATGCCAACGCCCGCGATAATTCGCGCGGCTTTGCCCGTCGCGTTGATTGCGATGTTGGGTATTTCCGCCTACGAATAACCTGCACCTTTCATCTTATGTCCGCCCTATGTTTTCCTGGGTAGCCACCCGGCCAATTGGATTAACCTGCTCACACTTTGGCTTTGGCTAGGCTCGACGCGAAAGCCCACGAGCAGTTCGCCTAATTTCTCCAGCCGGTACTCTGTCAGACTTCGTGCTGATTCCGACCCCACATTGCCTTTGATCCACCCAAGAAGCGCACCTCCAAGGGCAAAAACAACCACAACACCTGCCGCGAAAATCAGGAAAAATGCCCCAGTTAATTCTCCTCTCTCGCGAAGTTGCCAGAAGATGACAAGAGCAATCAGAACACCCGTGGCAGCACTGTAGGCAGCGTGGCTCTTAACCACATCTAAGACCTGTTGCTCTTTGGGAACTTCGGCATACGTAACCCGGTCAACTTCTTGTGCCGGTACGGAGAAAAGCTCTACATCCACGCCGACCGAATCAGTTGTATGGAGAGAGAAGACCCCGTCCTTCAGTAGGCACCTCGCGCGTCTTGTTACTGAATCCTTGAGGAAGAATGTACCGATTTTGTCGCTGACCGTGATTTTGCCCGGGTTCAGAATGATACAATCAAAACCTGCTTCAAGAGCAGACGAGGACGAATCCGGCTCTTTATCCGGCGTCATTTCTGCCTCCGTTGAAAAGCCCAACAGTTTGCTTTGCCGCATTCCACCTATTGTAATAGGGTTGCATTCCGCTTAGCGCCTTTATAGCTAAATTCAATCATATCAACAAATGCTGCCATTCAACACGCTTTCCCTCACGCCCCCTGTTCGCCCCGGCGGCGCTGGTCTTGGCCACATGAAACGTGGTCAACCATGTGTGACGTGGCAAGCGTTGGCGGTGGACAGCCCCGCTCGGATCGGGGCAAGTGTTCGGCGGTTTGTCGGCGGTGTCAATCAGCTTTTTCAGTGCGCTCATTTCCGCCAAGTTGAAACCGTTGCGGCTGGAGCCAGACCGTTGCGTCTCTCCAAGTGGTGCAGGTTCTGTGAAGCCGTTGAAGAATCTAACATACCGCCGCGTGAGGGCACGCGGCCTACAACTTCTTTGGGAAATGTGCTTGCATTTTGCGCCTGCTGCCCTCGGCCCACCCGTTTTTCAACGGGCTGCTGGGCGTCGTCGTATCACTTGAACAGCGGCAAGATTTGTTTGAACTGGGCGGTGCCGGATTCGCGGAGGAGTTCGAAGACGGCGGACTCGACGGTGGTGATGACCGCGCCACAATCGCGGAGGCGTTCGACGGCGACCTTGTGGTCGTGCCGGTGCCGTGAGCCGATGGCGTCGGCGACGACGTAAATGAAGTAATCCTTCATCAAATCGATGGCCGTCTGCTGGACGCAAACATGCGCCTCGATGCCGCAGAGAATGATGCGCTGTCGGCCGAGTTTTTTGATCGCGCGCATGAATTCCTCGGAACCGCAACAGGAGAAGGCCATTTTTTCCATCGGCGTAATCCCCGGTGTTGCCTCGGTGATCTCGGTGCAGATCGGGCCGAGGCCCTTGACGTATTGCGCGGTCACGAGCGTCGGCAGTTTCAAGATGCGCGCCGCGCCGATGAGTTTCTGGAGCGACGTCATCATCTCGGCGCGTTGTGGCATGACGTTCATGAGTTTCTCTTGAACGTCGATCACCACCAACGCCGCGTTCTGCGGAGTCAATCGCCAGTCAGACATACGCGCATATTAGCCACATATGGACATAGCTTGTCACGGAATTATATGCGATCTACGTACTACTCTTGTATTGCGACCTGTTACAGGGTCGCTAAGATGCATCCGCTACCCGCCGCAGGTGGGTTTACCCGCCAAAGGAGGGGTTACCCGCCACGGTGGGCTTGTCGAAGAGTCTCGCACGCTATAGACTGCTCCCCATGATGGTTTCCAGTCCTTCGATCCGTTAAAATGACATCTCTTGAACGAGGCTTTCGGGATTTTGCTGAGTTCGCTGCCGGCATGAAGGGCGATGAGAAGAGCGAAGCGCAAATCTTTCTGTTGCACCTCTTGGAAGCCTTCAGCAACGACGCGAACACACTTCCCGAAGGCTCGACCTTTGAGCGTCGTGTCCGTTTCCCCGGCCAAAAAACGAAATACGCCGATTTCGTTTGGCCGGGCCGCGCGCTGATTGAAATGAAATCGCGCGGGGCGAAGTTGTCCCATCATTATCAACAGACTTTCGATTACTGGATTAACCTTGTCCCTCACCGCCCGCCCTACGTGGTGTTGTGCAATTTCGATGAATTCTGGATTTACGACTTCAACACGCAACTCAACGAACCCGTCGATCGCGTCAAGGTAAGCGAATTGCCCGAACGCCATAGCGCCCTGAACTTTCTTTTCTTCAGACAATTTCGCCCGATCTTTGGCAACAATTGGGTCGAGGTTACTCGCGAAGCAGCCAACAATGTCGCCTTGGTATTCAACGAGCTTGTTCATCGTGGCGAACCGCGCGAGCGCGCCCAACGCTTCATTCTCCAGGCCGTCATTGCGATGTTTTCAGAAGATATCGGCCTGCTTCCTGAGGATCTGTTTACGACGTTGGTCGATGAGTGCATCCACGGCGCGAGCAGCTACGATCTTATCGGCGGTCTTTTCCGCCAGATGAACGATGACAAACCGGCCCGTGCTGGACGCTATGGCGGCGTTGACTACTTCAACGGCGGATTATTCGCCAAGGTCGAACCCATCGCTCTCCAACCGAAAGAACTTGGGCTGCTCTTTGAAGCCTCCAAGGAAAACTGGTCGAAAGTCCAACCCGTGATCTTCGGCACGTTGTTCGAAGGCAGCTTACTCAAAGCCCAACGCCACGCTCTCGGCGCGCACTTCACTTACGAATCCGACATTCAAAAGGTCGTCCGCCCCACGATTGTCCGCCCGTGGGATGAACGCCTCGCGGAAGCCAAAACCGGACCGGACCTCATCAAACTGCTCGACGAACTCCGCAAGTTTCGTGTCCTCGACCCTGCCTGCGGTAGCGGCAACTTCCTCTATGTCGCCTACCGGGCCTTGCATGACATCGAACAGCGGCTGCTCCTGAAATTGTTCACCCAACAACAGTCCACCTTCGAGCGCATCGGCATCGCTTCCGGTATCAGTCCGCGGCAATTCTACGGGCTCGATGTGAACGAATTCGCCGTCGAACTGGCCAAAGTGACCCTTATGCTCGGGCGCAGGCTTGCCCATCGCGACGGCGAGAAATTCTGGGAGGAACACCGCGACGTGCTGCCCGGCGGCGATACCGCCGCCCTTCAATTTGAAAAGGACCTGCCGCTCGATAACCTCGACGACAACATTCTCTGTCGCGATGCGCTTTTCACCCCGTGGCCCGAAGTCGAGGCCATCATTGGCAACCCACCGTTCCTTGATGCCCGCAGAGTGACCGTGATTCATGGCGCGGACTACGTAAAGCGCGTCAAAGAACGCTTTCCGGATATACCGGGAAGAGCCGACTTCTGCGTGCATTGGTTCAGACAGGCACACGACTGCCTCAAACCGGGCTGCCGCGCTGGCCTTGTCGGCACGAACACGATCCGACAAAACTACTCTCGCGAAGGTGGTCTCGACTACATCGTGCTAAACGGCGGAACTATCACGGAAGCCGTCTCAACTCAGGTCTGGTCCGGTGAATCCGCCGTCCATGTGTCTATCGTCAACTGGATCAAGGGCAAGCAAACCGGCAAGAAGAAGCTTTTCACGCAACTTGGTGACAGCATCGACAGTCCTTGGAAATGTGAGGAACTCGACTTAATTAGCTCTGCGCTGTCCAGCAAGACTGATGTTACGACTGCGTTGCCGTTGCGGGCCAATCAAGATCCGAAACCTTGCTTTGAAGGTCAGCAGCCCGGTCATGATGGTTTCCGTCTTACGGCCAAAGAGCGTGAGAAGCTGTGTGCAAAGGACAAGAAATCGGGTGAAGTTATCTTTCCGCATATGGGCGGGGATGAGCTCATCGGCGGCGACTATCAACGATCACCGCGATTCATCATCGACTTTGGAAACCGCAGCCTCGATCAAGCGGCCCGTTACAAAGCTGCGTTTGAACACGTTCAGCAAAACGTATTGGCTGATTGGCAGAAGGATGCGGAAACCGAACGACAGCAGACTGGCAAGAAATCCGGCGAACACCAGAACCGTTTGAAAACTTGGTGGCTGCTGAAACGGCCGCGAGAAGCGATGCTCGCTGCAATGCATCCGCTGTCACGGTACATCGCATGCGTTCGCCATACCAAGCGTCCAATATTCGAGTTTCTCTCCACCGACATTCGTCCAGATTCGGCACTGACGGTTTTCACTTTTGCCGATGATTACTCCTTCGGCATTCTGCAGTCTGGCATTCATTGGGAGTGGTTCATAGCAAAGTGCTCCACGCTAACCGCTCGTTTCCGCTACACCTCGGACACCGTATTCGATACATTTCCGTGGCCGCAGAAACCGACACTGCCGCAAGTGCAAGCCGTCGTTAAGGCCGCGCGTGAACTCCGCCAACTGCGCCGGTTCATCATGGAGAAAAACGACTGGTCGCTCCGCGAACTCTACCGGACCCTCGACGCTCCCGGCGACAACCGCCTGCGTCACGCTCATGAGGTGTTGGATGCCGCCGTCCGTCGCGCCTACGGAATGACAGACAACGAGGATATCCTTGCCTTCCTCCTGAAGCTCAATCTCGAACTCGCCGCCAAGGAATCCAAAAATAAACCGATCACCCCACCCGGCCTGCCCCCCTGCGTAAAATCACGGGCAGAGTTCGTCAGCGACGATTGCGTTACGGTTTCGCGGGCTCCCTGAGCTTGCGCGAAAACAGAAATCGCTAAGATTATCCCATGACTCTGACCGCTGTTCTCAACCCCGATTCGCAAGGTGGTTACGTGGCCTACAATCCCGAAACCGGCACGACCACACAAGGCGAGACTATTTCCGAGGCGCTCGCCAAGAACCGCAAACTCCTTGAACAGTTTGTCATGGAGTTTTTCGAGTTCAGCAAAAGTCTTCGGTTTCATGGAAGACGACTACGTCGAAAAGTGGCGGGACGCTATGGGGTATTGACCCCATTATCCGGTTGGGGGCGGGTTTCAATTGGGAACTGGCGGCGGATCAGGCGGGGGGATTCTTAGGGCTGCTGGCAGGAAAGATACTTCGCGATATACCTCGCTTATCCCAGAATGAGGCATACGCTCATTTTGGTCTCAGCGAGCTGCTTCACTCCGACCAAGACGCAGAGCGACACGGCACAGCAAGGCAGTCGGATCGCAACATCAAACGTCGCTACTGCGGGGGGATCATGGTCATTAAAGCTATCGGCAGGGCAGAGTTCATCCACCGTCTGTCGCTGGACAGCGATCTGGAACATTTTATCGGCAAGGAGGTTGAATGGTTTTCCAATAAGACTGGGAACATCATCGGCACCATTGCACTAGGAGACAGCAGCCGAGGCTGGAATTACGTCATCTTGAAACGGAATCAACTGGGCAAGTTCAATGCCTGCGATGTCGTATGCGACTTTTACAGTCACGGGGCGGCTAGGGTTGACTTCATGTTTGCGATGGTGGGGGCTGGGCGGAGCCGAGAGAAACAGTTTCCCCGAATGGTTTGCAGGTAAAGCGAGCGTAGGAGCATGAACAAGGACACAAAAACTGAGCCCGCTGAGTCACCAGATGCGAGAGTCTACGTTCGGCTGCAAACGTCCGACATTCACGGTATCGGCGTTTTTGCCATTAGGGACATCCCAAAGGGGACTGAGGTTTTTCCAGATGACAATAGTAAGGTTGTTTGGCACAAAGCCGAAGAGTTGAACCTGAGTGGACTGCCAGACGGCGTTCAACGGCTGTATGAGGATTTTTGTTGCATCATACAGAACAAGGGACGGCTCTACGGTTGCCCGAAGAATTTCAATCTGATGACCGTCGCTTGGTATTTGAACCACTCTAAGAAACCCAACGTGGGCTGCGACAAGGACTGCAAGTTTTTCGCCTTGGAGGATATTCTAGTGGGCAAAGAACTGACGGCTGACTACGAAACCTACAACGACTTTGGGAAGAAGCCTGATTACATCGCCTAGTCGCCGAGGGAACAAAGGATCGAGCGCCCCGCCCGTGCGTGGTGCATGAATTGGTATCGTCCGAAGCCTCCACTAATTTTTTTGGCGAGCGAGGCGCTCAGATAGTCGTTCGTCGAAATGCGGGCAGAGTCCTGCCTTCGATCATTGGCAGGCGGCGAAGGTCGAGAAGGAACAACCCCGGTAGGGAACCAGAGTCTCAGGGAGTTGAGTGGGAATATGCTTACTCTAGCATGACGCCCATTCCCGTTTTGGTTTGGAGGCATTGCATGAATGGATTGTGCCAGCGGAGCCAGTTCGGCGGCCCGGATGTTCTGGAAGCGTCTTTGAGCAGTTCAGCCTCACAGGCTGTCTAATTGTCTAGGCAAGAAGGCAAAAATGATTCCAATGCAAGAGACGGCAATATGAACAAAGACTGGCGACAGTTTTACCGCAAGGCGGGCGAACCGCCTATCCAACTTGGCGACATGATTCGTGGCATGAGCAGAGACAAGAAGGGGCAGTGGGTGGAAATCCTAGCCCAAGTAAAGGCCGTGGAGTTGTTGACTACTAAGAGCGACGGAGGCTGCATCTACGGAGTTCAACTAGCAGGGTGTTGAAAAACGCCCCCTTTTTCAACAGCCTGCTAGGCGAGGACGCTGCTCCAAGCGTCAATCGACCAGCGTAGCAACGGGTCAATCCCCCGCAGACTCGCCCGCAATCTGAAGGAGGCCACGGAGTTGTATATCGAGGAATTCCCGTTCTCGTCCGCTGGCCGGCCCCTGCTGACCACTTTCGAGGTCGCCGGTGCCTAAGACTGGTTGAGCATCTTCAGAAATTCCTGTTCGTTCAGCGTTTTCACGCCGAGTTTCTGCGCCTTGTCGAGCTTGGAGCCGGCGTCTGCGCCGACGACGAGGAAGTCGGTCTTCTTGCTGACGCTGTCGGTCACCGTCGCGCCCGCTTTACGTAGCGCGTCCTTCGCCTCGTCGCGTGAAAGCTTACTTAGCGTACCCGTCACGACGACAGTTTTACTGGCAAATGGCCCGCTCGCGACAGCTTTGGGGGCGGCCTTTTCCTTCATCTTCACGCCCGCCTTGCGCAACTTCTCGATGACGACCTGATTGCGCGGGTTGCGAAAGAAATCGTAAATGCTCTGCGCCATGACGGGGCCGACGTCTTCGGCTTGCTGCAACTCTTCCAAGGTGGCGCTGGCGAGGGCGTCAAGGTCGCGGAAATGGTCGGCGAGTTTGCGGGCCGCGCCTTCGCCGACGTGCAGGATGCCAAGGCCATGAATCAAGCGCCACAATTCGCGGCTCTTGCTCTCGGCGATGGCGGTGACGACGTTGGCGGCGGATTTCTCGCCCATGCGCTCCAAATCGGCGAGTTGCTGGGTGGCGAGCGAGTAGAGATCGGCGACGTCACGAACGAGTTTCTGGTCCACGAGTTGATTCACCAGCACCTCGCCCATGCCTTCGATGTCCATTGCGCTGCGTGACGCGAAATGGCCGATGGTGCGTTTCAATTGGGCGGGGCAGGCGATGTTTTCGCAGCGCCACGCGACGAATTCAGGGTCGCGCGCAATCGGGCCGCCGCAGGCGGGACATTTGCCGTGGATGTGCTTGTGGAAATCGAACGGTTTGGCGTCGCGCGGGCGTTTCTCCTTCACAAAGCCGATGACGGCAGGAATCACCTCGCCCGCTTTCTCGATGATGACCGTGTCGCCGATGCGGATATCTTTGCGTTTGATTTCCTCTTCGTTGTGGAGCGTGGCGCGGGAGATGGTCGAGCCGGCGAGGAAGACGGGCTCGAGTTCGGCGACGGGTGTGAGCGTGCCGGTGCGGCCGACCTGGATGGTGATGTCCTTGAGTTTTGTCTGGGCTTGTTCGTGCGAGTATTTGTAGGCGATGGCGTAGCGCGGCGCTTTCGCGGTCGCGCCGAGACGCTTCCACTGATCGAAGTCATTGACTTTCACCACCGCGCCGTCGATTTGGAACGGTAGTTTCGCCTCGAGCTTCTGCAATTCCCCGGCGCGCGCGATGACTTCCTCGATGTCACGGCATACCCACCAGTAGCGATGTGTCGGGAAGCCAAGTTTTTTCAGGGTTTCAAGCGCCTCGGATTGTTTTTTGAATCCCGCGCCCTCCGCGACCGCGTAAAAAATGGCCCGCAAGGGTCGCTGCGCCACGATGGCGGGGTCGAGTTGTTTGAGCGAGCCGGCCGCAGTGTTGCGCGGATTTTGGAAGAGTGGTTCGCCGGCTGTTTCGCGTTGGGCGTTGAGTTTCTTGAAATCCTCGACGGCAATGTACGCTTCCCCGCGAACTTCGAGGGCCCGCGGCGCGCTCGGCGAGCGCGCCCTACCATCTCCGAAGCGAAGGCTCAGGGGAATCGACTTGATGGTCTTGAGATTGGCGGTGATATCATCACCCGTGGTGCCGTCGCCGCGTGTCGCGCCCACCGCAAACTTTCCGTCTTCATAGCGAACGGTAATCGACACGCCGTCGATCTTTGGTTCCAAAACGTATTCGACTTTCTCGTCGGGCAGAAGTTTGCGAACCCGGGTGTCGAACTCACACAATTCCTCGATGCTGTACGTATTGTCGAGGGACATCATCGGCACGGTGTGACGGACGCTCTTGAATTCCTTCAGCGGTTGGCCGCTGGCGCGTTGCGTGGGCGAATCGGGCGCGATGAGGCTGGGGTATTCTCGCTCAAGCTCGTTCAACTCGGCATAGAGTTGGTCATACTCGCGGTCGGAGATCTCAGACGTGGCCTCGACATAGTACAGATGGTCGTGGCGACGAATCTGGTCGCGGAGTTCAGCGATTCGTTTTTGGGCTTCTGGATGTTTCATAGACCCAGTAAGCGGCGGCGGCGAGGAAGCCGCCGAAGGTGTCGGCGACCCAGTCGACGATGTCGCAGGTGCGGTTGGGCACGAAGCGCTGGTGGAATTCGTCCGAGGCGCCGTAGGCGGAGGTGATCAGGAAGGCCAACACGATAGCTGTGGCGAGGGGCAAGCGGTGACCGTATCGCAATGGCAGAATGAGGCAGAACCAGAAGATGGTGTAGAAGATGAGGTGTTCAACTTTGTCCTTGTCCGGGAACTGCGGGCCGATGTCCGGGAGGCGGGAGAGTGAGGACAGGAAGAAGATCAGACCGGCCCATAGCAGGGCTGGGAGCCAGAAGGCGATCTTCCGGGCGTGCGGCATGCGAGCATGTTGTCCGATGTTGGCGCGGCGGGCAAGCATTTCTGCGCGGGTTGCGCGGCGGGACGGGATCCGGGGATGCGGACGGGAGGGGGGACGGTTTCGCGAGCGGGCGCCGCCAACAATCACGAATCTCGGTGCTGGACAACGGTATAACGGCCAGAAGTGATGGGTGGTTGGGTACGGCGATGGTTCGCGTCGGAATTAAATTCTTTGACCGGGTGGAACCAGGGGATAGAATGCCGCGCGTGGGGAATTTCGGTTGGTTATTACTTGGTTTTCTGGCATTCGCCATTGTGGAACGCTTGTATGAGCGTCGTTTCAGCCAACAGGCGAAGCGTGGCGAGGTGAAGATGTTGTGGTCGTACGTGATGTTTTACATCCTGCACACGCTGATCTATGTGGGGACGGGTCTGGAGTATTTTCTCCTGCGACGGGTGGTGGTTTGGCCGGTGGTTGTGCTCGGGCTGATTTTGTTTGCGGTATCGCTGGGGCTGCGGCTCACGGCGATTCGAGCCTTGGGACGGTATTGGAGTTTGAATCTGGAGATTCGTGGGGATCATCAACTGGTGCGTGAAGGGATTTACCGGCATATGCGTCACCCGGCGTATTCGGCGATCATGCTGGAGGTGATTTCGATCCCCCTGGTGGGAAATGCGTGGTGGGTGCTGGCGATTTCTGTCGGTGCTTACATCCCGTTGTTGCTGGCTCGCTGGTGGCGGGAGGAGCGGGAGATGGTCGGCAAGTTTGGGGAAGCATACGAGCAGTATCGGCGGGAGGTGCCCGCGTTCCTGCCCTGGCGATTGCCCCGGGGAGAGGGATGCTGAGGAGAGCCGTTGGCTCCCCCGGTGGAGCAAGGGAGGAATCGCGGTGGACTTTACGCCGTGGTTGAGCGGTTGATGATCAGGCTTTACTTTTTCTTGGTTCTGCTGAGCGCCGTAATCACCGTCACGGCAGGGGCGGTTGCGGCGTGGAAGAACCGCCACAATGTCGACGGCCCCGCGATGGGTCTGGCATTGCTCGTCGTGGGTATTTGGCTGGGAGGCTACGCGCAGTACTTCCGCCCGATGCATGAGCACGCGGCCTTACGATGGGCCCAACTGACATTGTCGGCGGCCATCCTGATTCAGCCGACATTGTTCCTGGGTCTGTCGGCGGTGGCCGGCAGCCTGCGGCCGGTGCGGTGGTGGATTGTGGCTACGTTCACCTGTGCGGCATTTTTCCTGGTTTTGCTGTGGACCGGCCGAATCATTACGGCGTTGGATCAACCCCTGTACATGGACCACTACGTTCGTTACGACCGCAGATGGTATCCGCTTCTGGGAATTCACCTGCTGGCCTGGCAGGTTGGGGCAGCCGTGCGCCTGCTGTGCGTGGCGCGGCGCACGTCGGGGTACCGGCGCACACAACTGGCTTATTATTTCAGCGCGTGGTTGATTTTTTTCCTCACAGCCCACATTACGATTATCCTGGTGGAATACCGGCTGCGCATCCAGCCGATTGGCCTCCTCATCCTGCCGCTGAACCTGGGGATTCTGGCCTACGTGATGAGCAAGGCGCGGCTGGCAGATTACAACGTGGTTATCGCCCGGGTGCTGTTGTATGCCGTGACGATGGTGATGGTGGCGGGGGTCACGCTGGTTTTCCTAGGCGGCATCGCCGTGGTTGCGCCCGGATTCATGAATCAACCGCAACTGATGTTTGCGTTCGTGCTTTCGATGACGATTGGCGTGGGGTTGACGATCATCCTGCCCAAACTGTTGCCACGCGCGGAGCGGATGATGCAGGAACGGCTGTTTGGTAGACGCTACGGTTATCAGGACACGCTGTCGGGATTGGTGAGGGAATTGAGCACGCTGCCGACCATCGACCAGATGCTCAGCACGGTTGCCACCACCGTGCATTCCCAGATGCAGATCTCGCGGGCACTGATCCTGATGCAGGACTCCCTTTCCGGCGACTACGAGTTGCGGGCGGAAAGCGGGCTGGGACCGCAGGATGACGCAGAGACCCTGACGTTGAAGCAAGACGCGGCTATCGTGAAATGGCTGGAGGGGAACCGGGACGCACTGGTTCGCGAGGAAATGGCCCGGCGCGAGCCCATCGGGGTACGGCAACACCTGGACGCGGAGCTGAACCAACGCAAGGTCGTCCTCTGCGTGCCCATGATTCTCGATGGCCGCCTGGTGGGGCTGATCGGCCTCGGCGAGAAACTGAACCGTGAGATGTTCTTCATCAGCGATCTGCGCGTGTTGTTGACGCTCGCCACCGAGGTCGCGCTCGCCGCGAAGTATCGCCGGATTGAAGACGAGGTGTTTCGCAAAAACCGCCTCGTCGAGTTGGGCACGATCGCCGCCGGCGTGGCGCACGAGATCCGCAATCCGCTCGCGTCCATCAAGACGTTTGCGCAACTGATGCCCGAGCGCATGGATGACCCGGAGTTCAAGAATGAATTCAGCAAACTCGTGTTGAAGGACGTGGATCGGATCACGAAGGTCATCGAAAGCATGCTGGCGTTCGCGCGGCCGGCGCAGGTGAGCATCAAGGAACAGCCCTCGAATGATCTGGTCGAGGAAGCGGTATTGCTCGTTCAGTCACGGTTGAAAGCCAAGCGGATCGAGCTGACCCGTGCGTTTCATGGGAACCCGGTCATCAAGGTGGACAAGCACCAAATCCTGCAAGTGCTGGTCAACCTGCTGAGCAATGCCGCTGACGCGCTGCCGGAACAGGGAAAGCTTCGCATTGCCACGGGTATCAGCCAGCGCGACATCGGCGGCAGCGGCGGTAATGGTAACCAAAGCTTCGCCGTCATCGAGGTATCCGACAATGGCCCCGGCATTCCGGCTTCCGTCCGCAACCGCCTCTTCGACCCGTTCTTCACCACGAAGAAGGAAGGCACGGGCCTCGGCCTGTCGATTTCACAAAAAATTGTCCGCGACCATGGCGGAAGCATTACCGTTTCCAGCATCGAGGGCAAGGGTGCCACTTTTCAAGTGAGTCTCCCGCTGCTATAACATCTCTCGGACAAAATTGTCCGTCGTGCCAATAAGTTCTTTACTCCTGTGGCGGAATCTGTATACAGTGGCGTTGGGGAACCTTATCTGGAGGAGGCACGTGGGCGCACGCCAACGGTGCGCGCTGGTGCATGGACGTTTTTGTCCCCTGTTCATGTAGACAGGAATGTTGTGAATGAAGACGCGTAGAGTGGTTATCACAGGCATGGGTCTATTGACCCCTGTCGGGATTGGAACCGAGACTTTTTGGTCGAATATCTTGGCGGGGAAATCCGGCGTGGATCGCGCCCCCGTCCTGATGAAATCCGACTGCCCCTGGAAAATTGCGGGTGAGGTACGCGACTTTCGTCCCGAAGACTGGATCAGCCGCAAGGATGTCAGACGCATGGATCGGTTTGCGCAGTTGGGGCTGGCGGCGTCTTACATGGCACTGCAAGACTCGGGATTGGCACTGGAGAAAGAGGATCGGCAGCGCATTGGGGTGGCGATGGGCACCGCCTACGCCGGCTGGGAGTTCGCGGCGCGCGAGTACGAGGTCTACCAGAAAAGCGGGGTCGAGGCGATGAGTTCGTACATGGGCATCGCGATTTTTACCGGGGCGTGTGGTGGCCAGATCTCGATGCACCTGGGATTGCAGGGACAGAGTACGACCACGGCGACAGGCTGTGATTGCTCCAGCGCAACGATTGCCCAATCCGCGGACCTGATTGTCAAGGGTGATGCGGATGTGATGTTTGCCGGCGGTGCGGACGCCCCCGTTCACCCGGTCATCGTCGCGGCCCTGGGTGCCAGCCGGGCGCTGACAGATCGGAATGACGAACCCACGCGGGCTTCCCGTCCGTTCGACCAGAAGCGAGACGGATTTGTCATGTCCGAAGGCGCCGGCGTATTGGTGGTGGAGGAATTGGAGCATGCGTTGCACCGCCGGGCCCGCATCTATGCGGAATTGATCGGCTGGGCGTCCACCTGCGATGCCTACCATATGTGTCAGCCCGATCCCGTCGGCACGCAGGCGGTACGGTGCCTCCAAACAGCTTTCGCCCGCGCGGGCGTACGACCCGAACAGTTGGACTATCTCAATGGGCACGGTACGTCCACGCCCCTCGGTGATCGCGCGGAAACGGTCGTGATGAAGAAGGTCTTCGGCGACCACGTGTATAATGTGCCCGTCAGCTCGATCAAGTCGTCGCTGGGACATATGCAGGGCGCGTGCGGCGCGGTCGAGATGGGGGCGTGCTGCCTCGCCATTCGCGACAACATTATCCCGCCGACCATCAACTACGAATTTCCCGATCCCGACTGTGATTTGGATTACGTCCCGAATATCGCCCGTCACCGTCGCGTCGATATCGCGGCGAGCAACTCACTCGGGTTTGGTGGCCGCAATACCGCCCTGATCATCGAGCGCTATCGGAACGGCCACCCGAGCGAACCGAACGGTGGAAACGGAAGACCTGTGACCCATGAAAACAGCGTTGCTGCTGACTAATTCCGCTGAGACACAGCGATTGCTCACGGACATTCTTGGCGACAAGACGAACATCGTCCTGCTTCCGCCGCCCCCCGAACCATCCCGGGAGCGGTTCGATGCCCTGTTCTCCACGTGGCTGCGTCTGGTGGACGCGGTGATTTTGGACGCCGTCTCGCTGGGGGAAACGACGCGCTGGGCGGTCGAGTCTCTCGCAGCGTCGCGCCTGCAGGAACATCAGGCTGTCGTCGTGCGGGCCACGGTCGCCCAACAGTCGATGTATCGGATCGCGTCGCATTGGCTGGTCGTTTCCGATTCGGATTCCGGCGACCACTTGAAACAGGCGTTGGGCACGTTCTTCGAGTTGCGGGATGCCCAGTCCAGGCTGAAGCGGGCCGATGCGGTGATTGCCCGGCACCGGCAGACGGTGGCGCCGATGGCAACGGTCGTCCCGCCGCCGCCATCGACACTGGCCCCGCCGGCGCACGCACCAGCCGTGGTCCCGTCCTTTGATGTCTATCGGTACCGCGACGCGCTCAAGGATCTTTCACGAATCCTGAGCCAGCATGCGGGTGAAGATGAACTGGTGTCGGAGTTTCTGCGCCTTGTGCGGGAGTTGCTGAGCACCGGCAAGGCCGCGATTTTCACGCGGCCATTAACCGGGGAACTCTTTGCGGGGCAATCGACCGTGCCGGGCAAACAATTTGTCGCCGCCCGCAGCGCCGGCCTCGCGAAGCATCTCGTGGAACACTTCCGATTGAGCGCCGACTCCGGCATCGCCGGTTATCTGGCGCGGGAGACCAGAATCCTGCTGCGCTCCCAGGCGATGGACTCGCTGGCCTTTGATTACGACCTCGAGGTGGCCCGTGAATTCGAAGCCCTCGGCACCGACGTGGCCGTGCCGGTTTTCGATGACGATCAGATGTTGGGCGTGCTGACGTTTAGCGGGAAGGTTACGGGCGAACCGCTGACCAGCCAGGAATTGGAGTTGGTGTACTATCTGATGGGGCAACTTGGACGGGCGATTCGCAACCTCCATCTGCGCGACCGGATTGCCAGCCAGCAGCGGTTTGTGAACGAGGTGTTGGCGCACGTCCAGACCGGCGTGATCGTGGTGGGACAGAACAATCACGTTCTCACGGTGAATCATCGCGCGTGCGAGTTGCTGGGGCTGAACGACAAGGAGGTTGTCGGGCAGGACATCAGCCGTCTGCCAAGCCGGGTGGCGGACGTCGTGTTCGAGGCGCTGCAAACAGGCCAGGAGATCCACCAGCGAGAGGTGACGTTGCCGCGGGAACACCGTCCGCTGGGCATCAGCGCCACACGCTTTGCGATGACGTCCGGCGGGGCGGTGGCCGGAGAGGGAGGCTTGGTTGCGGTCGCGCTGATTGAGGATCTCACGCAAGTCCGGGTGCAGCAGGCGCGGGCGCGGGAGTTGGCGGACAAGGAGTTTTTCACGCGGCTGGCGGCGCGGATGTCGCATGAATTGAAGAATTCGCTGGTGTCGATCAAGATTTTCGCGCAACTGTTGCCCGAGCGGCATGATGAGAAGGAGTTTCGCGAGCAATTCAGCGTCACGGTCGCCAATGAAGTGAACCGGGTTGACGTCCTGGTCAACAACCTGACATTCTTCGCGCATCCGCTGCTGCTGGTGTACGAGGAGGTTGTGCTCAACGACGTGATCGACACGTGCCTGAAGAACATCACGCAGGAATTCAGCCGCAAGCAGGTGGCGCACGTCATGGCGGTGGGCGAAAAAGCGCCCGATCCGCCGCTGGCGCCGGTGGTGACGGTGAAGAAGAATTTTGCGCACAAATTCGCGCGGCTGGAAGGCGACCGCATCCGCCTGATGCAGGCGTTCGAGCACGTGCTGCGCAACGCGGTGCAATCGATGCCGCAGGGGGGCCGTCTCAGCATCAGCACGACCGATGCGCAGGCGACGGATTTTCCCGATGGCAAACTGCCGGCGGGAGGCGCCGTGTGCGTGGATTGGCAGGACACGGGCGAGGGGATCGCCCTGGAGGATTTGAAGCGCGTGACCGAGCCGTTCGTGACCACGCGCAATGTCGGGGTGGGGCTGGGGTTGACGATTGTGAAGAAGATTGTCGAACGCCACGGCGGGCGGCTGAAGATTGACAGCTTGCTGGGCCGGGGGACGACGATTGCGATGGTGCTGCCGCTTCAGGCGCAGCCACATCCCGACGATGAGCTGTTACGCCAGAGCTTGAAGGCTGGGGCTGCTGCGAGTCCGCCGGGCTCGGGGGAGGCCGACGGCGGACGCAACCGCGTGGCCGAACATTTGGATGCAGACTCTGGCCGGCGAAAACAGCAGTCTTGAAACGGCGGTAGGGGGCGCGGTCACGGGGGCGACCGCGAGTGGTGGTACATGATTAATCGAAGGAGGCCAAGGAACGATGTCAAAACCAAGGATTCTGGTCATTGACGATGAGGAAAGTCCGCGTGAGTCATTGCGGTTCATTTTGAAGGACCGCTACGACGTGACGTTGGTGGACAGCGGGCCGAACGGCTTGGAGGCACTTGCCAAGAGCGAGCCGTTTGACGTGGTGCTGCTGGACATGAAGATGCCGCAGATGGACGGTCTGGAAGTCCTGACCAAGATTCTGCAGCACACACCGACCATGCCTGTGGTAATGGTCACGGCGATCACCGAAGCCAAGCCCGCGGTGCAGGCAATGAAACTGGGCGCAGCCGATTACCTGCAAAAGCCGTTCGATGTGGATGAAATCCGATTGGTGGTGGATCGTATCCTCAAGGAGAAGGCGCTCGAACGCGAAGTCGGCCGACTGCGCACGGAACTTCAGGCGGTCAGCAAGTTCGAGAACATCATCGGTTCCGGCCCGGCGATGCAAAAGGTCTATGCGCTCATCCAGCGGGTCATGGACACCGACACGACGATCCTGGTGTTGGGTGAAACGGGCACGGGGAAGGAACTGGTGGCCCGGGCCTTGCATTACAACAGCGTGCGCCGTGAAGGGCCGTTCATTCCCCTGCATTGCGCGGCGATCCCCAGTGAATTGTTGGAGAGCGAATTGTTCGGGCACGAGAAGGGGGCGTTCACGGGGGCATTCCAGCGGCGTAAGGGAATGTTCGAGGCAGCGGGCGGCGGCACACTGTTCCTCGATGAAATTGCCGAGATGCCCCTGGGCACGCAAAGCAAGTTGCTGCGCGCGATCCAGGAGCGCGAAATCCGTCGCGTGGGCGGACAGGAAACAATCAGCATTAATGTGCGGCTGGTGTGTGCGACCAACCGGGACTTGGAACAGGAAGTGAAACGAGGCACGTTTCGGGAAGACCTGTTCTACCGCGTCAACGTCGTGCCGATCCTGGTCCCCGCGTTGCGCGACCGCAAGGAGGACATCCCGACGTTGGCGTTGCATTTTGCGCAGCGCTTTGCCAAGGAACTCAACCGTGAAGTGCCGCAGTTCACGCCGACGGGGATGGATCTGCTGCTTAACTATCCGTGGCCCGGCAATGTGCGCGAACTGGAGCACGCCATCGAGCGGCTGCTGGTCACGTGCGATTCCGACAAGATCTGCGCCGAGGACCTGCCGTTCGTAATCTCACAAGCCGACGTGGCGACGGCCCAGGTCGCGTCGCGATTGGCGGCGACCACGCCCGACAACCATTTGGGCGAGAAGATGGGATTTGACGAAGGCGGTCTTGATCTGCCGAAGATCACCGAGGACATTGAGCGGCGCGCCATCGAGGAGGCATTGCGGCGCACGGGCGGAGTGATTACCGAAGCGGCGCGCGCGCTCCACATCACCCGCCGGATGCTCCGTTACAAGATGGACAAGCTGGGCATCGCAACGGGGCGCGCCGAAGAGCCGGAACTGGAACCCGCGGATTCAGACGAAAGTGCTCCAGCGTCGATGTGACGCACCCAATGTTGTCCGCGACAGGTTGACAAGTTGGCCAATTTTGCGCTCGTGTAACCAAGGGATGTTGGGGTCGCTTCTTTCCGGCCCATCTGGATGGGCTGCACGCGCATCCAGAGGCGGTCTCCCTGTCTTACCACCCCGTGGCATACGCATTGCTGAACTATCGGGTCGCAGCCTCGCACTGGGGGGGGCGGAACGGCACGGCAGGCAGGAGGAATAGAAAGATGAAGAAACTCACGCACCTGATGATTTGTACAACGGCGCTGGCGATGGTTGCCGCCATCGGCATTCCGGACGTATTAGCGCTCGGCTTCAGGAATCCCGATCAAGATGCGCGCGCCACGGGGCAAGGGGAGGCCTTTGTCGCGCAAGCGGATGACGCGTCGGCCGTCTATTACAACCCCGCCGGCCTGACCCAGATTAGGGGCACGGAGATCACTTCAGGAGGCATGATAACTTTCCCGGACTCCAAATTGAAAGGGGCTGGCGCCGGCGCGGAGATGAACACGATGGCGTTTCTCCCGCATTTCTACGCGGCGACGGACTTGAACGCCGCGAAGTCACCCTGGCGTTTCGGTCTGGGCTTCAATGTTCCCTTTGGCAATGCCGCCGAGTTCGCTGACAACGGCCCGTTCCGTTATATTGTCACGCGGGCCAGCCTGGCCGTATTCAATATCCAACCGACAGTCGCCTATCAGGTAAACGAACATTTGTCCCTCGGCGCGGGCGTGAACATCTACGATGCCACTACCGCGTTGAGTGAACACATTAACACCTCGCCGTTTCCGGACGGCCACTTCCATTTTTCCGGAGACGGACAAGCCGTTGGGGGGACGGCGGGTTTGATGTGGAAGATTACCCCGCAACACACGGTCGGCGTCGTCTATCGCAGTCCGTTCTCGGTCAACTTCAAGGGCAACACAGACTTGAATACCGTGCTGGGCCAGCAATCAGTCCACAGCGATGCATCGCTCCAGTTCCCCCAATCCATCGCGGGCGGTTATGCGTTTCGACCCATCAAGCGATTGAAGTTGGAGACGGACATTGAATGGACCAACTGGGATACGCTCAACAGTCTGGCCTTGCATGCCCCCGGATCAGCGGCGAGCGGCACGGTGATTCCCTTCAACTGGAAAGACAGCATGTACTATGAGTTTGGCGCGCAGTATGACGTGGACGATCATTGGACGGTGCGCGGCGGCTACATCTATTCGGTGAACACGGTGCCCGACGCCACCTTCTCGCCGACCGTGCCGGACTCGAACCGCCACGTGTTCAGCGTGGGTTTGGGCTATACCGAGACTCGCTTCAGCGTTGACGTCGTGTACCAGTACAGTCTGTCGGAAGACAACACCGTGAATAACGGCACGGCCGCGAGCGGCACGTGGACGAGCGATGGCCACGCGGTGATGATCACAAGCAGCATGAGATTCTAAAGAAACCGGAGAAAGCAGCCATGGCATCAGATACATTGACGGCAGAAGCCCCGCGGCCCAGGACGATCGGGAAGCCGACCTTGCTCATCGTGGATGATGAGCCCGGTCCGCGCGAATCGCTGCGGATTGTGTTCAAGGATCGCTACCATTGTGTGATCGCGACGAGCGGTCGTGAGGGCATCGAATACGCGCGCGAGCACACCGTGGACGCGGCTGTTCTCGACATCAAGATGCCCGATCTCAGCGGCGTCGACGTGTTGCGGGAGTTGAAGGAAATCGACCCCGATATTGAGTGTGTGATGCTCACGGGTTACGAGACCATCGAGACCGCGCGGGCGGCCGTGCGCTACGGCGCGGCCGATTATCTCAACAAACCGTTCGACGTGTTCACCGTGCGCGAGGTGCTGGACCGGTGTATCAAGCGCCGTCAGGGAAAGCTCGCGACCGAGAAGAATCTTCGAACTCTGGAACAGACGAACGAGCAACTCGCGGCCGAACTGGCGCAGCTGAACCGCGCGGTTGAGGCCGGCGTGCTCTCCGCCGGGGTCGTGCACGAAATGAACAACCCGCTGGCGATTATCGCCGGCTACGCCGATTTGCTGGGTCGCGATCTGGCCGCCCTGAACGGGGCTGACCCGGAAACCGCGCAACATGTGAAACACCGACTCGCGTCGATTCAACGCGAGATCGGTCGCTGCAAGGACATCGCCCACCGCTTCCTGAGTTTCTCGCGGGGCAACCAGGACGCGCCGGAGATCGTGGGCGCGCTCAAACTGTTGGAGGACGCCGCGGCATTGATCAAGGCGCATCCATCCAACCACGGCGCAGAAATCAAATTCACGTCCAGCGACCCGGAGCCGATCCTGAAAGTCAACCCGGCGGAGATTCTGCAGATTCTGATCAACCTCGGCGTGAACGGGCTGCACGCCATGAACGGAAGCGGCACGTTGCAGTTTTCCGCCGTGCGGGCCATTTCGGTGCCGGCCGAGTTTGGGTTCCGCTCGGATTCTTTTGATCCGCAGAAGCCACTCGCCGTGATTGCCGTGGCCGACAGCGGTTCCGGCATCGCGCCGGAGAGCCTCAGCAAGATCTTCCAGCCGTACTTCACCAGCAAGAAGGAAGGCACGGGACTCGGTCTGGCCATCGTGTGTGAACTCGTCGCCGGATACGGCGGCGCCATTGAAGTGCACAGCACAGTCGGGCAAGGCTCCACGTTCAGCGTCTACTTGCCGCTGGCGGCCTGAATCTGCTAGCATCCCCGCCGTGATGGGTGGGGAACCCGCAGCACAAGCATGTTTCCTCGGTATCGAGGGTGGCGGCACGCGCACGGTCGCATTGCTGGCGGACGAACATGGCCGGATTCTCCGGCGGGTGGAATGCGGTCCTCTCAACCTTAAACTCTTGTCGGATCACGAGATTCTCGAGCGGCTCCGCAATATCAAGCGTCACCTCGTGTTGCGTCCTTCGTGCTTGGCGCTCTGCCTCGCCGGTTGCCGGACCACGGCCGACCGTTCCCGCGCCCGCGCGCTTGCCGAGCGCGTCTGGCCGCACCTGCCGGCGTATGTCGGTAGCGATATCGAGTCCGGCTTGGCGGCGGCATTCGGCCTGAACGGCTCCGGCATCGTCATCGTCAGCGGCACCGGCTCGTGCGTCTATGGCCGCCATGGGCCCCGGACGGCCCGCGCGGGCGGCTGGGGCCACCTGCTGGGGGACCACGGCAGCGGGTACTGGATCGCCTTAACTGGGTTGAGGGCAGCGATCCGCGAGTATGACCGTCACGGCCGCGTAGACAAACGTCTGACGCGCACCTTGCGACGTCTCTGTCTGAATTCGCCCGACCAGCTTGTCGATTGGATCCAGAACGCGGGCAAAGACGCGGTGGCGGCGCTGGCGGTGGATGTGCTGGATGAAGATGCCGGCTTGATGCTTCAAGCGGCCTCGTTTCTTGCACAGGATTGCCACGCGGTCGCGCTCCAGTTGGGATTGCACAAGCCATCTGTCATCCTGAGCGGCGGCATGTTGCAGCACCACCGCAAGCTGGCGGTTCTCGTCGGCAATCGCGTCCGGACCATGTTGCCGGGGGCCAAGGTCACACGCGCCTCAGTAGAGTCCGCTGTGGGCGCCCTCAAACTGGCCGGCCTCGCATCGCCTGTTTCGACTTCACCGCTTATTCTGGAGACCTCATCCTTGCCGTTGACCGAGAAGCGTAACCCGCGCACGATGGATTTGCACAAACGCTCCGTTGCGCAACTGGTCGACACGATGCTGGATGAGGAGGCCCGGGTGATTCCCGCGTTGCGGAAGAACCAGGTCGCAATCGAGCGGGCCATCCACAGTATCGTCCGCGCATTCAAACGTGGTGGCCGTTTGTTCTACATCGGCGCGGGCACGAGCGGTCGACTGGGCGTGTTGGACGCCAGCGAGTGTCCGCCAACTTTCTCGACTGACCCCGAAAGGGTGCAGGCGATCATCGCCGGTGGCGCGGCGGCGCTGCGCGAGGCGGTCGAGGGCGCGGAGGACGATCCGTCGGCGGGTGCGGAGGCGACGGGGGCGCGGGGCGTTGGCAGGCGCGACATAGTGGTTGGAATCGCCGCCAGCAGTTCGACGCCTTTCGTCGTCGGCGCGCTCGATGAAGCAAAACGCCGTGGTGCGAAAACCTTCCTGCTGTGTTTTTCCGCTCCCGGCCCGACGCTCCACACGCCATTGTGTTTCAACACGGGACCCGAAATGATCACGGGATCGACGCGGCTCAAAGCCGGCACCGCCACGAAGCTCGTGTTGAACATGCTGACGACGATCTCGATGATTCGTCTGGGGAAGGTCGTCAGCAACTTGATGGTGGATGTGAAACCCACGAATGAAAAACTGCGAAGGCGCGCCTGCCGCATTGTCGCGACACTCAAAGACTGCCGCGAGGAGGATGCCCGCAAGCGGTTGGTTCGATGCGGTTGGAATGTGAAGAAGGCCTTGCGATGAGGCACGCGATCGTGGCGATGCTGTTGTTCGCCGGGTGCGCCCGGCCGGTGGACAACCGCGTTGAAGTCACCTACCAAACCATTGAAACCCTGCCGGAACAGCAGGGGCTCCATCAACAAATTGTCGGCGAATTCGAGAAGGTGCATCCGCAAGTCCGCGTTCGGGTCGTTTACGACACGTCCAAGTTTCAAAAGTTGAACGTGCAACTGGCAGGCAATGCAGCTCCCGATGTGTTTTACTACGTGGTCGACCGGCTGCCTGCCCTGGCGCAACGCGGCCAGGTCAGCGACTTGACGGAACGATTCGCGCCCCTGGCCGATCAATTCCACCCGGAAGTCGTCGAGTCCTGCCGCGTCAACGGGAAGCTTTCCATGGCGCCATTCCATTTCAGCACGGACATCCTGTTTTACAACCGCGACTGGTTTGCGCAGGCCGGGGAGCCGGCACCCGACGAGTCATGGGATTGGCAGAAGTTTGCCGACGTCGCCGCGCGGGTGGCGGCGCGGCGGCAGGCGCGGATACCGACCGTCCTGCCGCGTCCGCTGCTGCTGGTGCAATCATTCGGCGGGGTGCTGTTTGCTGGCGGAAAGTGCACGGTGAACTCTTCTGAAACAATCAGAGCGCTCCAGTTCTACCGCGATTTGGTCGCGCGCGGGATCGCACCGACGACGGCGGCGATGGGTGAAGTGGAGGCATTCGACGGCGTGAATCTGTTTCGTGACGGAAAGATCCCGTTGCTCGTGGGCCGCACGTATATGCTGACGGAGTTTGATCATATCCCGGCATTTCGCTGGGACGTGGCGCCGGTCCCGAAAGGGAAGGTGCGCTGGTCGCGGCTGTCGGTTGGCGGCAACTGCGTGTGGAGCGGCACGAAGCATCCGCAGGAGGCGTGGGAGTTCACGCGATTCTATTCCACCGAAGGGGCGATGATTGCCGCGAAGAGCCGCGATGCGATCCCCGCGCTGAAGGCCGCGTCGGCAGTGGCGCAGTTCCCGCCGGCAATGATGGAGGCGTTGAAGTATTCACACCTCGACAATCCGTGGGGTTATGCGTTTTGGGACGAGTTCAACCAGAAGGCATTCTTCGAGACCACGGATGCCGTGGCGCTGGGGCGGCTTGCGCCGACCGATGCCGCGCGGGCGATGGAATCCCTCGGAAACAGCCTGCTCCACCCGCACTAAAAACGCTTGACCGTTTCACGGCTCTGGGGCATTGTCTGCACCCCAGTTTGTGAGAATGCAATCCGAAAGGGTTTTTACGGAGATAACACATATGCAGACCAGAATTCTGGCGGTTGGGCTTTCCGCGTTGCTGGTTGTGGCTTCGGGCGCGGCTCGGGCGGACGATGCCAAGCCGGATGAGAAGAGCCTGAAGGAAAAAGAGGCATGGCACGGTGACGTGGCGTTCGGCCTGTCGCTGGCGAAGGGCAACAGCGATACGCTGTTGGTGAATGGGGAGGCCAAAGCCGTCAAGCTATGGTCGGAGAACGAACTCGCGCTGGGCGCCGATGGCCAGTACGGCTTGAACGATTGGGGTAAATCCAACGAAACAAAGACCGCTGACAACATTCACGGGTTTACCGAGTACAAACGGCTCTTCACGGATCGGTTCTATGGCAGTGCGCGGATCGACGGCTACCACGATGACATCGCGGACCTTCACTATCGCGTGATTGTCGGTCCCGCAGCGGGCTATTTTTTTATCAAGAGCGATCGCACAAGGCTCAACGGTGAAGTGGGTCCATCGTTCATCGAGCAACGGCAAGGCAATGCGAACGATAATGGGTACGTGACGTTACGGGTGAGCGAGCGCTGGGAATATGCGTTAAGCAAGACCGCGAAGGTGTGGGAGCAGGTAGATTACCTGCCTGAGGTTGATGCCTGGGGCACCTATCTGGTGAACGCGGAAGCTGGTGCGGAAGCGGCGATCAATACGCGCATGAGCTTGCGCATCGTCGCCACGGACAAGTTTAACAGCGAACCCGCCGCCGACCGCTTGCGCAACGACATCATGTTGGTCAGTTCAATCGTTTACAAGTATTGAGCACCGGCAAGTCGCGCTGATTTTTTCCTCGCAAGGCCCGCCGTGCATCTCGTATCTTGCACGGGCTATGCGAATTCTATCGGGAATCCAGCCAAGTGGTAAGTTACACATTGGCAACTACTTCGGGATGATGCGTCCGGCGCTGACGTTGGCGTCGCGCCCTGACATTGACGCGTTCTACTTCATCGCTGACTACCACTCATTAACTTCGGTCACAAATCCGGACGAGTTGCGCGCGAATGTACTGGATGTGGCACTGGATTTTCTCGCATGCGGCCTGGACCCGGCGAAGACAGTATTCTACCGTCAGTCTGACGTACCGCAGGTCGCGGAGTTGACCTGGATTCTTTCCAACGTCACGCCTGTTCCAATGCTCGAGAACGCCCACAGCTACAAGGACAAGATTGCGCAGGGTTTGAAACCAAACGCCGGTCTGTTCACATATCCTGTCTTGATGGCCGCTGACATCTTGATCGTGCAAGGGGAGCACGTACCGGTTGGCAAGGACCAGAAGCAGCACGTCGAAATGGCGCGAGACATTGCCGGTGCGTTTAACCGTCAATATGGTGAAGTGTTTGTCATGCCCGAGCCGGATATCCGGCCCGATGTGGCGACGCTACCGGGTCTCGACGGCCGCAAGATGTCCAAGAGCTACAACAACACGCTCGAGATTTTTGGCGACGAGAAGGCGGCGCGCAAGAAGGTGATGAGTATCGTCACCGACTCGCAGCCCGTGGAAGCGCCGAAGGTCGATTTGGACAAGAACATTCCCTTGCAGCTTTACAAGCTCGTCGCGACGTCGGACAAAGCGCGGGAGTTGCAGGCGAAGCTGGCGGCGGGCGGTTATGGCTACGGCGAAGCCAAGAAGAAACTATTCGCCGCGTTGATGAACTACTTTGCACCGTTCCGCAAGAAACGCGAGGAACTGGCGAAGAACCTCGATTATGTGAATGACGTGCTACGTAAGGGCGCCGAACGCGCCAACGCGGTTGCGGACGAGACGATGACGAAAGTGCGAAAGGCCGTGGGTTTGAGATAACGTGGAGTCTGACTACAAGGTCAAGTTGGAGGTGTTTGAGGGTCCTCTCGACCTGTTGCTCTACCTCATCAAGAAAGAGGAGGTGGACATCTACGATATTCCGATTGAGCGCATCACGAATCAATACATGGAGTACCTGACGTTGATGCAGATGCTGAACCTGGAAGTCGCGGGTGAATTCCTCGTGATGGCCGCCACGCTGATGTACATCAAGAGCCGGATGTTGCTGCCGGCCGACCAGCAGGTGACGGACACCGAGGCGGAAGAGGGGGAAGATCCGCGCTGGGAACTGATCCGCCAACTGGTGGAGTACAAGAAGTTCAAGGACGCGGCGTTGCAGCTCGGCCAGCGCGAGGAACAGCAGGCCAACATTTTTTCGCGGCGCAGCCCGGACCTGGGCATCGAGATTGATAAGAACGTGCCGCTGGCGGAAGTCGGTATTTTCGATCTCATCAACGCGTTCAACGACGTGTTGAAGAAAGCCAGTGCCCGGGACGACTTTCATGAGATTTTGGAGGAACGATTCACCGTCAGCGACAAAATCGAGGAAATCCTCTATACTCTGCGCGACCGATCGGAGATGATTTTCAGTGAGTTGTTTGCGAACGCCAGCTCGCGGACGGAAATCGTCGTGACGTTTTTGGCGTTGCTGGAATTGATTCGGTTGAAGCGGTTGAAGGTGCAACAGGCAGAAGCGTTTGGTGAGATACACGTGATCAAGGTCATATGACGCTCGAACTGAAACAAATCATTGAGGCGCTGGTGTTCTCGGCGGAGCGACCGTTGTCGCCCAAGGAGATTCGCGCGATTTTCGCCGAGGCGACGGACGAAGACCATCCGGGCGTGACGGAACCGTTCCGCAACGTGCGCGAAGCGCAGATTGTGGCGGCGCTGGACGAACTGAAGATTGAGTACGACCAGCAACAGCGCAGTTTCCATCTTGTGGAAATCGCGGGAGGCTGGCGAATCGTGACCCGGCCCGAGTCGGCGCCGTGGTTGAAGAAGTTGATAGATGAAGCGCGACCGCATCGGCTGTCGCCGCCGTCGTTGGAAACGCTGTCGATCATCGCGTTGCGCCAGCCGATTTCCCGCGCTGACATTGCGGCGATCCGCGGCGTGGAAGTCGACGGCGTGATCAAAACGCTGTTGGAGCGCGATCTGATTACCATTGTCGGCAAGAGCGACGCGCCCGGTCGGCCGATGCTGTACGGCACGACGCAGAAGTTCCTCGAACATTTCGGGCTGCGGGACATTGACGACATGCCCAAGGCGGCTGAGTTACGGCTGCAGGCGACCGCGTTGAAGACGGCAGAGCAGAGGGCGGAAGAGGCGAAAGCCAAGGAAGCAGCCAGCGGAACGAATGAGGCATTGGCATCGAATGAAGGACAAACTTCAACAACTCCGCAACAAGATTGACGAGATCGACACGAAGCTGGTTCGTCTGCTGAACGAGCGGACGAAGCTCGTGCTCGATATTGGCAAACACAAGCACGCTTCGGGCGGGGAAATCTACGCGCCCGACCGCGAAGACGCGGTCTTGCGGCGCATTGTCGAGAAGGGGAGCGGGCCGCTGCCCGCGGATTCGCTGCGCGCGATCTACCGCGAGGTCATGTCCGCGTCGCTGGCGCTGGAGAAACCGCTGGTGATTGCGTATCTCGGCCCCGAGGCGACCTACTCGCATATGGCGGTGATCAGGAAATTCGGCTCGAGCCTGCGGTACGAGCCGTTGCCGAGCATAACCGACGTGTTCGCGGAGGTGTCGAAAGGCCGCGCGGATTACGGTGTCGTGCCGATTGAGAATTCGACCGAAGGGGCGGTGACGCACACGTACGACATGTTCGTGGACAGCGAGCTGAAGGTGTGCGCGCAGATTGTCCTGCAGATCCGTCATAATCTGATGGCGACATGCCCGCGCGACCAGATCAAGAAGGTTTACTCGGTTCCACAGGTGCTGGCGCAGTGCCGGCAGTGGTTGCAGACGAACCTGGCCGGCGTGGAATTGATCGAAACGTCGAGCAGCACGCGGGCGGCGCAGATTGCGAAGACCGAACCGAACACGGGCGCGGTGGCGAGCGCGTTGGCCGCCGAGATCTACGGCCTGACGATTCTGGAGGAGAACATCCAGGATTCGAGCGAGAACGTGACGCGGTTCCTCGTCATTGGCCGCAAGTATCCGGGGCGGACGGGCAACGACAAGACCTCGCTCATGTACTCGGTACAGGACAGAGTCGGCGCGCTTCACGACACGATTGCGTCCTTCAAGAAGTTCAAGATCAACATGACCAAGATCGAGTCGCGTCCGAGCCGGAAGAAAGCGTGGGAGTACTACTTCTTCGTGGACGTGCTGGGTCACTGCGACGACGCGCCCGTGAAAAAGGCGCTGGCCGAACTCGCCAAGCACACCATGTTCGTGAAGATTTTGGGCAGCTATCCGAATGTGAATGGGTAGGTGGTCAGCGTTTCCCGTACTTCTTGCCGGGCTTCTCGCGCACGATTGCGGGGGCGGGCGCGATGCCTTCCTGGATGACCTGTTGGAGCGTAGCTTTGTCGCCGAACCGCTTGATGGCATCGAGCACCTCGATGCCGGCCAATCGTCCATCCTCGTCGTAGTCCGCGGCGATGCCTTCAGCGAGATGCTTGGTGGTCACGGACGTCTCGCGAAACGTGATGCTCAGGGCGTCGACTTCAGGGTCGTAGCTAATCTTCATGGTCGTGCTCCACTCAAGAATAACACCGGCGCGCATCATAGCTTGCGTGCAAATGTCTTGTCGAGGATGGGCCGGCGACCATAATCGTTATCGTGATCTCCGACTGCGAAGACGCGCCCGTGAAAAAGGCACTGGCCGAACTCGCCAAGCACAGGATGTTCGTGAAGATTCTGGGAAGTTATCTGCGACACACATCCCGCGGAGTGCTCAGAACATCGAGTTAATTCGACGTTTTTATTGGCTGGTGACGCAAACACTTACGTGGGTGGCTGTACTTTCTGCGGGGGTTTTGAGGGCAAATGAGCGGCACTGGCTGACTGCTGGCTACCGGGCAAATTTCTCATCCTGAGTATTTGATGCCTGCTGAACAACACAGGTAATCAATAGACCGACCTTGGGTCATAAAGAGGGCCGAGTCGAGCCTTTGTGTCCATGCGTCGATACAAGTCGGTTCTGTTGATTTTAGGCTGAAGTCTGGTTTTGGCAGTCTGCCGAAGGAGCGCCCGAACCTTATATGAGTCTTGGTGAGAAAATATATATCTCTCAGCCATGAACGCCGTCCTGTAGTTGAAATCATCGACTCGTTTGGAGTCACATCGAAATCTTTTTTGCCCCTTAACTTTTCGGAGCCATAGGCAAACGGTGGGACAGAGTGGGAATATGACCTCAAATCCCGGTGAGACAAGATTTACTCCATATTGCACTACACCGGGTTCAATGAAGGCAACCGAGACGGCAGGTGCGTCGCAAGTGATAAAAAAGTTCCCATGTGGGGCGTCGACAATACTCCACTCCATTTTGCTGAATGCGTTATAATATTGTGGCACGGCTACTGAGATGGTCATGCCCAGTGCGAAATCGTCCTTTAGTTCGAATGTGAAATGCTTCTCAAGATTCTCAAACCATTCTTGGTATTGTTCCCGGCTGATTGGACACACCCCGTTTGTTGAGACTTTCATGCGTTCGTAGTCCTCGTCCATCTGCTTCTTGTTGGCTGCCGCATCCTTGAGGATTTTTACCGCCATGGCAGTGCCGAGTTCTTTGAACATCTCAATATTTCGGGGTACTCGTGCGTGTTGAAATGCAAGGTAGTATGCCATCGTAGGAATGTCTTCATTGGTAATGCGATACCCGGGTTGAATCCATCGATTTATGTAATCAACAATCGTCCCGTCGAGGGGGTCGAAGACCTTTCGCTCAAGAATATCGCTTTTCTGACCATCATCCGTTTCGACAGTATATAGATGGGTCATCACCGCCGTCCTTTTAGGTGGCTGCGGCTTAACCCTGAGCGTCTCCTTGTCGTACACCCAAATCAGACCTTTGCTATCGCAGAACCTCGTCTGATACGACTGAGCGACATAATGGTTTGCCTTTCTCATCAGAGTCTAGCTTCACACATCTAGCGGTTTTTGCAAACAGAACGCTGTTTTGACAACGGGGTGCGCGGTAATGGCAGCGGCTTGACCCCGCTACCCGAGCTTAGTGTTTACCCAAGATCGCGGCTGAGAATGAACCGGCGGTTGGGCAATTGAGACGCGCCAAGCAGGTGAGTGTAGGCACGTCTCGCGAGTGTTGGATCCTGTGCGGCGACGATGAAGCAGGCGTGCGATCTGTAGGCGAAGGCGGCAACCTTGTTTTCGGACAAGTGATCTAACTTCCGGTTCAAAGATTCATCGGGGGAACCTCGGGGCTGGCTCTGGTCAAAGACAGCGGTAAGGAACCCGGGCCGCTCCTTAATCAACCTAATAAGCTCGTGCGCGAAGAGGTACTTTGCAGCACGCGCGCCTCCGAGGGATTCAAGCCGCAATCCGGTGTCCGGATCAAGCAAGAGGTTGCCACACGTTGACGTGCAACCAAAGTAAGACGGTCGATTCGTATTGACTGTGAGCACGGCGTCTGACAGCAGCCGTGCGCCGAGAAAGGTCGCGAAAGCAGCGGCGTCCGCTGGCTTCGTCGTCTCTGTAAACATAGGATGCACCGACCACTCCCCGAATGGCGTGAGCCATCGAATGAGCGACTGTTTGACAACGTCGTAGGAATCGCCGAAGTACTTGATGTGCATGACTCGCTGGAGTGTCTCGCACCCTTGGTAACGAAGGCAAGCAGCTTCAATCTGCTCGTCTTTTTCTGGCGGCGCGGGCTTGATTTGCTGCTCGCATCATGACCCTTCTGTCACTTGCCAATTGATTTGTGTGCGACGTGGGGTGGATGACCCGCCTTCGCCAAGGGTTGCCGCAGGAGTACGGCGTGCGGCGTTTGCCCTATCGGGCGTTCGCCCGATAGGGCGTCTCGTGCAGCCAATGCTGCACTCGGCTCCGTCCGACTCGGCTTGGCGCGACACACCGTCCACGCGGATGCGCTAGTGACAGCGCACGCTACACGGCGGATGGCGGACAGGGGGCGGCGAGTTGCGGAATGCAGCGATGTTGAGAAGGTTGACGGTATTGACGCTAACGGCGTCTCCGCCAAGCGCAAACACCGAAACCCACCGTCCCGACAAGCAGCAGCGCGAAGGCGGAAGGCTCCGGCACGGAGATGGCAAACGCCGTGCTGATCCAACTGCTGGAGTAGTCGGTCTGGACGGGCCCGTTCAGACTCGCTTGCCAGATATGGGTATTCGCCTCCGCACCTGTCCACGGATTCATGAAGTAGAGCAGGGCGTTCTCGCCGTCGTCGATGATGTTGTTGCCATTTGAATCGTCCCAAGACAAACCGTTCGCCGTAACGTAGTGGCCTCCGCCAGAGTTATAGGTCAGCAGAATATCGACCGCATCGCTAATGGTCAGGGCTTGGTAAATGAACTGCCAAGTGGGAGTAACCGACTGGGCCCAAGCGGGCCGCGTTTGATGGCTCCAACTCCAATAATCCTGGGCACTGTAGGAAGTCTGCCCGGGCACCTCGCTCTCGATGTAATTCTTTGTGGCCATGATAAGATTGTCGTGCCAAGTGCCGTTGCTGGAATCCGTATTCATGTAACCCGGGCCGGCTAATGTATCCGCCAGTGAAATCAATCCGCCATAGCCAGCCGATGGCGTGAGTTTCGAGTCATAGATGCTGGGCGCCGCGTTTTGAAGATAGAGCAGGGCGTTGGCAGTGGATGCTGGTCCGCAGCTCATGGTAGGAAACACAAGCATATTGTGCTGATTCAGATTGCCGTATTCATTCGATGGGATCTGAACGCTGTAGTCTGTGGCAAAGGCCTGCGAAGTGACTGCCAACGCAAGCACGCCAAAGGCACCCGCCCGGAACAGGACAGGCAAACTGCGACCAAAATGCTTGAGGGTTCTCAAATCATGCATCGCAACTCCTTCATGTTGTCGATCTCCCTTTTGACGGAAGCGACACGGATTCAGCCATGCTCGGCTGGGGCTGAAGGGCAACGGAACGACCGATCAAGTTCGTCATCCCAGTCGTGACTACACGGACCCCGCGCCTCACCACGGCTAAAACTACTCCTGTCCGCTCGTTTGAATACGCCGCCGAAAAATATCCTCGTTGTTCGAAAGCGCCGTGATTGTACGAATTCAACGGTGCGAGTTCAAGACCAAAGCCAACCTCCGGTGGGCGAGCGGTTCGCCGCCCCAGATCCCTCGGCCTCTCCTGCGTCGAGTTAGACCTCCGTTACAGGAGAAAACGGCCTTCGGCGGCTCTTAAACCTCACAATAGAAGAAACTTCCAAACCCAGAAGAAAAGCTTCCAAACCTTCCAAACCTTCCAAAGTACACTAACAGGTTTTCTGGGATTGTGAGAGAATCGAGGTGTGAAGATAGATGCAACAGGGCGACTAGAGGAAGGCGACCGAAAGCGGTTGACAGGGGGGATTGCACTCGCTCGCGCCCGCTCGGCTCGCCCTTCGGGCCACCTTCGGTGTTGCGTCTCCTCCGACAATTCGCGGAATTGTCGGAGTTGGCTCTATAGAGAAGAGTGTTTTTACCAAACGAACCCAACTGAAAACTTCGCAACGATTTCTCCATGAATATGTTAGGAAAAAAGCAAGTTGGGTTCGTTATGCAAAAAGAGGCAAAAAAACGGAAAAAAAGCGCCGGAAATGACGCCGGGAAGGGTATTTTTGCGCAGTATGAAGCCGAATTGCGGGAGTTGGGAGGGCAAGAATGGCGCGGTGGGGCCACCGCGCCCTACCGACGGAGATACAAACGGCTGGCATTGACCCCTCGTCCCGGCTTTGACAGACTGACACTATGAGCTTCAAATCGATAGCAAACCAATTTGTGTGCGATGTGCCGGTGTACGAGCCAGGGCGGCCGATTGAGGAAGTGGCGCGCGAGTTGGGGCTGAATCCGAAGACGATCATCAAGCTGGCGTCGAACGAGAACCCGCTGGGGCCGTCGCCGAAGGCGGTGGCGGCAATGCGGAAGGCGTTGGCGACGGCGCATCTGTATCCTGACGGGGGAGGGTTTTACCTGCGGCAGGCGTTGGCGGAGAAATTCTCCTGCAGGATCGACAACATCATTCTCGGGACGGGGTCGAACGAGATCATCGAGTTTTTGTACCATGCGTTTGTGGGGCCGGGTGACGAGGTGGTGGCGGGAGACCGGGCGTTTGTGATTTACAGCATCATGGCGAAGATGTTCCAGGCGCGATGCGTCGAGGTGCCGTTTCGCGGGCACACGCATGACTTGAAGGCGATGTTTCAGGCTATCACGCCGAAGACCAAGTTGGTATTCATCGCGAACCCGAACAATCCAACGGGAACCCGCGTGGGCAACGCGGAACTTGACGAATTCATCCGGCAACTGCCGTCGCATGTGATTGCCGTGCTCGATGAAGCGTACATCGAATTTTTGGATGATCCGCCACCATCGATCGAGTACGCGATGAAACGAAACGTCGTCGTGTTGCGGACGTTCTCGAAGATCGTCGGCTTGGCGGGTTTGCGCATCGGTTACGGCGTGGCGCAGACGGAATGCATCGCGTTGCTGCAACGGGTGCGACAGCCGTTCAACACGAACGCGGTCGGCCAGGCTGGGGCGCTGGCGGGTTTGGGGGACGCCGCGCACATTCGCAAGACGAAGGCGCTGACGCGACGCGGGCTGGCGTATCTTTACCGGGAATTCAAGAGGCTCAAGCTGGAATATGTGCCGAGCTACGCGAATTTTGTGCTGGTCAACGTGGGCGATGGGGATGAAGTATTCCGCGGGTTGCAACGACGGGGCGTGATCGTGCGGCCCATGCGCGGGTACAAGATGCCCGGGTGGGTGCGCGTGACGGTGGGACTGCCGCCTGAGAATCGCCGGTTCATCGCGGCGTTGGAGAAGGAGTTGGCCAAACCATGATCATCATCTGCAAACCCGAAGCGACGGACGAGCAAATCGCCCACATCGAGGACGCGATTCGCAAGTGGGGACTGAAACCGCACACCAGCCGCGGTATCGAGCGGACGGTGATTGGCGTCATCGGGCCTGAAGACCTCATTCGCGAGAAGCCGTTGGGGGCGTTCCCGGGCGTGGCGGATGTGACACCTGTGTTGAAGCCGTACAAGCTGGCCAGCTACGATTTCACGCACAAGCGGACGGTGATCGAGGTGGGCAAGGGCGTCCGGATTGGCGATCAGAAGAAGGTTGTGCTGATAAGCGGGCCGTGTTCGGTCGAGAGCCGCGAGCAGATCCTGGCGATTGCGAAGATTGTGAAGAAGGCGGGCGCGTCGGTGTTGCGGGGCGGGGCATTCAAGCCGCGCACGTCGCCGTACACGTTCCAGGGATTGGGCAAGGAGGGGCTGAAGCTGCTGGCGGAAGCGCGCGAAGCCACGGGGCTGCCCGTCATTACGGAGTTGATGGACACGAAGGACACGGAGTTGGTCGTGGAATACGCGGACATCATCCAGATCGGGGCGCGCAACATGCAGAATTTTTCGTTGTTGAAGGAAGTCGGACGATGCAAGAAGCCCGCGATGCTCAAGCGCGGCATGGCGGCGACGATCAAGGACGTGTTGCTCAGCGCCGAGTACATCCTCAACGAGGGGAACATGAACGTCATGCTCTGCGAGCGCGGCATCCGCACGTTCGAGACCTATACGCGCAACACGCTCGATCTCTCGGCTGTTCCCGCGCTCAAGAAGGAGTCGCACCTGCCTGTCATCGTCGATCCGACGCACGGCGCGGGTCATCGCGATCTCATCCCGACGATGGCGCTGGCCGCAGTTGCCGCCGGCGCGGACGGCGTCATGATGGAAGTTCACAATAATCCCGAAGCGGCGCTTTCCGACGGCGACCAAGCCATGCTTCCGGACAAGTTCGAAGCGCTGGTCGCCCAGATGCGGGCGGTGGCGGTGGCGATTGGGAAGGAGATTTAGAACACAAGTGTTTCACTACGACCGCGTCTACGATCTCTATGTGATTCTTGGAAATCCGGCCCGGCCGGCTATCTGGAGATGGGATGGATGGAAGGAAGTCGCGCCACTCTTGGATGGTTGCATTGGTTCCGCACGCGGACGAGCGATCGTAAGAAGCACGCAATTCGAAGCCACGGGGAAGAAGTCCATTTCTTTCGGCAAGATTGGATGGAATGATGAAGGGCATCAGAAATGGACACACGGGTCTCCAATGACTGCGGGAGCCCCGGAGACTTGGCGGTTTCTAGACATGGAAGTGTGGGCACCGGGACGGCGGGAGTCTGAAAGGGACGGGCAACCACCTGATCTCCTATTCACATTTCGCAATGAAGCATTTTGGCATCGGGCCGAGGGTCCGAAGTTCAATCCAACAATCCTCCTCGCATCGGGGTCCGACTGCGGCTTGGGACTTCGCGAGCAGGCGAAGCAGGCGGTAGTGGCTCTAGCGGCCCGTCTTAACGCGGTGCTTGCGGCACATCAACAACGACCATGGGCAAAGAGATTTGGAGAGCACCTTTTTACAGATTCCATAGGAGACATGCTAACTACAGGTCTTTTCAAGGTCGGTGACCCTCACAAGAGAGCGGTCGATCTGGGTACGCTTACGGAGGAGTGGAGTGACTTGAGCAGATAGTCTGGCCTCTCCAAGCTCTCCGTGCGTTTATGAAAGATTCTCGGATGGCATCGACGAAACGGGGGCAGTCGGCGGTCGCGGGTTATCTTTTTCTGACGCCGAACCTGCTCGGCGTTCTGGCGTTCACGCTCATTCCCGTCCTCGCTTCGCTCGGCTTGAGTTTTTTCGAGTGGGACTTGTTCACGCCGCCGAAGTTCGTGGGATTTCACAATTTCGCCGTGCTGATGAAAGACCGGGAATTCTGGTACTACGCGTTCAACACTGTGTTCCTGATGCTGGCGATTCCGGTGAACATCCTGGGGTCGCTGATCCTGGCGATGGTGATGAACCAGAAACTGCGCGGGATTGTGGTGTTTCGCACGATCTACTTCATGCCGAGCATCGTGGCCGGTGTGGGCACGTATCTGCTCTGGCGCTGGATTTACAATCCCGACTACGGCTTGATCAACACGATCATCACGAGTTGGTCCCCCGGATGGTTGAACGATTGGATACGCGGTCTCGGCGTGGAATGGCCGCCGCAATGGCTGTCCTCCGTCACGTGGGCCAAACCCGCGCTGATGTTCATGAGCTTTTGGACGGTAGTGGGCGGCTACAACATGATCCTGTACCTTGCCGCGCTGCAGGGTGTGTCGCTTGAGTTGTACGAAGCGGCCGACATCGATGGGGCAAACAAGTGGCAGAAATTCTGGGCGATCACCTGGCCGATGGTCAGCCCGACGACCTTTTTCGTTTTCACGATGAGCCTGATCGGCGGGTTGCAGGGTGGGTTCGAGCAGGCGCTGGTCATGACGCGGGGCGGGCCCGCGGGAGCGACCACGACGATCAGCTACTACATTTACAACCACGCGTTTGCGTGGAACCACATGGGGTACGCGGCGGCGGTGGCGTGGGTGCTATTCGCCGCCGTGTTCGCGATCACGCTGCTGAACTGGCGGTTTGGAGGACGAATCGTCCATTACTGAGATGCGCGGCGCACTACGCAAAACGATCACGTACATGGCGCTCGGCTTGGTTGGGCTGTTCATGCTCCTCCCGTTTCTCTGGATGTTGTCCACGTCCGTAAAGCCGGCAGGCGACGTGTTTGCGTCTTTCGACAGTCCCATCAAAGCGTTGATCCCGCGCGAGGCACAATGGCAAAACTACGGGAAAGTGTACGATGTGACCGGCGGCATGGGCGGCGGATTCGCGCGCTGGTATCTGAACAGCCTGGTCGTGGCGGTGGTGGTCACGCTGGGACAGGTGGCAACCAGCGCGGGCGCGGCGTACGCATTCGCGCGGCTGCGGTTCCCCGGTCGTGACAAACTATTTTTCAGTTATCTCGCCACGATGATGATTCCCGGTGCGGTGACGATGATCCCGAACTTCATCCTGATGCGCAAGGTCACCGAATGGCTGACGGTGGCCGTGCCGTTCGTGAACTGGGACGCGCCACGGGTGATTTCGCTTTTCGGGCGCACCTATGAGGTGGGCCGGCTCGTGGGGCTCGATTCGTATTTCGCGCTGATCGTGCCCGCGATGTTCTCGGCGTACGGCACGTTCATGCTGCGGCAGTTTTTCATGAGCCTCCCGCGCGATTTGGAAGAGGCGGCGACGATCGACGGGTGCGGGTTGTTTCGCATTTTCACGACGATCATCCTGCCGCTGAGCAAACCCGCGCTGGCGACGCTGACGATTTTCACGTTCATGGGGAACTGGCAGAGTTTCTACTGGCCGTTGATCATGCTGACGCAGGACTCGATGAAAACACTGCCGCTCGGGCTGCTCTCGTTCATGGGGCTGTACAGCACGCAGTGGACGTTGCTGATGGCGGGATCGATGATGATGATCCTGCCGATGATTCTTATCTTCATTCTTGGCCAGAAATGGTTCATCAGCGGCATTCAGTTGGGGGCGCTAAAAGGTTGATCGAAAATAGTGACAGGCTTGACCGGTTTGCCATTTTCCGACGGTTGAATAGATTTGCATCAGGTACGTCAAAACTGGCGAATGGAGGTATGACATGAAATCAATTCGTAAAATTGTCGGCGGGGTAGTGGCTGTAACCGCCTTGGTTTGCGTACTGACGACACCGGTGCAGGCACGAACGTCGTTCTCGTTCAACTTCGGGTTTGGCGGCTACTACCCTGTGTATGGGCGTGCTTACTACCCGGCGTACTATTACTCCTGCCCGCCGCCCGCGTACTATTATTGCCAGCGGCCCGTGTATCGATATTACTACTCGCCACCCGTGCACTATTACAGTGGCAGGTATTATTACTGTCGCTAAGCGTTGAGAACGCCGCTGATCACAACGTCAGCGTCGCTGTTGGTTTGTCCTGGCTGGAGACCGTGACCGCGATGTGACGCGCGCCGATTTTCTGCAGTTTCTCACCAACCGTTTGCCGCGCCAACTCCGGGCGATTGCAGTCGCGGCTGAGGTGCGTGAGAAACACGTGCCGTAACCTGTCGCAGGCCACGTCGCTGGTCAGCGTCGCGGCCGCGTCGTTGCTCAGATGGCCGTGACGGCTCATGATGCGCTGTTTTATGGCCCACGGACGGGCGGTGTCTTCCTGCAGCAGCTTCAAGTCATGGTTCGCTTCGACGACGAGCGCGTCCATCGCGCGGACGCGTTCCGTGACCAGTTTGGTAACGTGACCGAGATCGGTGAGTACCCCCACAGCCACACCGGAACCGGGATGACGGATGACGAAGCCGACGGGATCGTAGGCGTCGTGAGGAACGCTGAACGATTCGACGAGCAGGTCGCCGACCGCGAACGAACCGCCCGTGGCGAACAGCCGCCACGAGATGCGCACGGGATCCTCCCATTCGGGATCGGCCATAACGGCTTCGGCGGTAAGACGGTTGGCATACACGGGAAGCGCGCGGGCGCGGCACAGGACACCAAGGCCGCGGGTGTGGTCGGAGTGTTCGTGCGTGAGGATGATGCCGCTGATTTGGTCGAGATGGCGGCCGATGAGAGAGAGCCGTTGGGTGATCTGGCGACCGCTGAGACCCGCGTCGACGAGGAGCCTCGTCGTGTCGGTTTCGATCAACGTACAATTGCCGGCGCTGCCGCTGCCCAAAATCGTGATGTGCATCCCCACAGCCGCGATTCTACACCGGGCGCGAATTGACTCAAGCTTTCTGCAAGTGGGGCAGAGCGATTTCCGGCGGGCGATGAAAGCGCCCGGGCGCCGCGAATGTTTGGCACACGGATTGCGTAATCTTTGGACTTTACTTGCTGGATGTCGCGAATATAGTGAACCGGGTCTGGCGAGACGCACGACTACAGAACGAAGATGGCAGGTCCCGGATTACATCAGGTTCAGAGGCTGTCGCTGCAGCAGATTTTGGCTCCGCAGTTGCAGCAGAGCCTTCATTTGCTTCAGGTGCCGACGCTTGAGTTGCGTTCGCTTGTGCAGGAGGAATTGCAGCAAAACCCTCTGCTCGAAGAGATTCCAAAGGACGAAACCCGCGTCGAGACCGAATCACCCGATGTCGCATCGCCCGAGGCCGAGACGGATGGGGACAAGGCCTCGACCGACGAGGAACGGGCGGAGTTCAAGGAGGAGTTCGAGATTCTGTCGAAACTCGACGACGAGTGGCGCGAGTATTTTTCGCAGACGAACACCATCCGATCGCGTTCACCCGAACAGGAAGAGCAGCGGCAACACTTTTTCGACTCAATCGTCCAGCAGGAATCGCTGCAACAACACCTGCTTCAGCAACTTGGTTTCATGAACGTCTCCGAGGAGCGGCGCAAGGTCGCGGAGTTGATCATCGGCAGCATCAACGATGATGGGTATCTGCTGACGCCAATCGAGGAGTTGTCCGTCAGTTCTGGAATTCCACTGGAACACTTGCAGGAGGCGCTCGAGATTGTGCAGACGTTTCATCCCGTCGGAGTCGGCGCGCGGAACCTGAAGGAATGCCTGCTGATCCAGTTGGATCGGCTCGGGAAGTCGGAGTCGATCGAGGCGGTGTTGGTCAACCAGCACTTGGATGATCTGGGGCGCAAGCGTTTCCCGGAGATTGCGCGGGCGATGAACCTCAGCGTCGAGCAGGTTCAGCAACTGGCGAATTTCATTTCCACGCTCGAACCGAAGCCGGGACGAATGTTCACCACTGAGCAACAACAATACGTCGCGGCGGACGTGGTCGTACAGAAGGTGGGCGACGATTACGTGGTGTTGCTCAACGACGAGCAGATTCCGCATTTGCGCATCAGCAACACGTACAAGGAACTGATGGCGAGCGGCGAGAAGTCCAACGATGCGCGCGACTACATCCGCGACAAGATTCGGGCGGGGAAATTCCTCATCAAGAGCATTCACCAGCGCCAGCAGACGATCTACAACATCGCAAAGGTGATCGTCGATCGCCAGCGCGAGTTTCTTGACAAGGGCATCTCCTTCCTCAGGCCGCTGACAATGGCGCAAGTCGCCGAGGTGGTGGGCGTCCACGAAACCACGGTCAGCCGCGCGGTCGCCAACAAGTACATGCAGACGCCGCAAGGGTTGTTCGAGATGAAGTATTTCTTCACGCCGGGCTTCGAGACCGCCTCAGGCGGCGCGATGAGCAACACCAGCGTGAAAGAGCAGATCGCCAAGCTCATTGAGCGCGAAGACCAGACCAAACCGCTTTCCGATCAAGAGATTGTCGCCATCCTCAAGGAACAGGGCATCCCCATTGCCCGGCGCACCGTCGCCAAGTACCGCAACGAGCTGAACATTCTTCCGAGCAATTTGCGAAAGACCTACTAGCCGGCTGCAGTCAGCCGCCAATTGGTGGGAACAAGACAGACGGAAATCCGGCGGGCACTAATTTCGTTTGCGGGAGCGCTGCGCGTCCAGCAGGGGCATGCCGACCTTGTCGGCGATTTCGTGGAATTCGTCGGGGGAAACGGTATCAAGGGTTTTGCCGCGGCGCTTGAGTTGCTCGTTCAACTTGACGGCCTTCTCCTGCATCGTGTCATGCGTTTCCTCGCTGCCGCCGACCAGCTTGAAATTTTCGCCGGTGGTGATGCGCGTATGGCCGTCCTTGTTGTCGAGGCCCAAGCCCAACAACCAGGCTTTTCCCCTCGATTTGGCGGCTTTGACCGGCTTCTTCATCCTGTTGCAACGTAGCAGACGTAGGAAGGGATTGCAACGGCCCACTGCGAACCCCTGGGAGCACGGTCAAATTCGGCTTGCAACGGGGCCGCTGCTCCTGTAGATTCCCGCGCCCTGACACATGAAAGACAAGATACATCCTGAATACGTTGACGCCGTGATTCACTGCGCCTGCGGCAACATCATCAAGACGCGATCCACCCGCAAGGACATGCGCATCGGCATCTGCTCCAAGTGCCATCCGTTCTTCACGGGCACGCAGAAGTTTGTGGACACCGCGGGCCGCGTCGAGCGCTTTCAAAAGCGGTACCCCAAGAAGACGAAGTAGCTGCCTTTTGCGAAAACTTCGGCAGGAGACACATCGTTTCCGCCGAGGTTTTCTTTTTGTTCCGTAAACGCATCGCTGATGAACACACTGCCCAACATCGATAAGTTCCGCAAGCGAGCGGTCGAATTGGAGACCGAACTCGCCAATCCGGCGGTGTACTCCGATCAACGCCACGCGGGCGAACTCGCGCGCGAGCTCCAGCGTCTCAAAAACCTTCTGGGTGACTACGCCGCCGCTGAGGCCGTGCAGAAGCAGATTGGCGAGAACCAGGAGTTGGCCGCTTCCGGCGACGTGGACATGGCCGAGTTGGCCAAGGGTGAACTCGACGATCTGCAGCGCAAGCTGGAGAAGCTGCGCCGCGACATTCAGCTCGGACTCGTTCCACCCGACCCGAATGATTCGCGCAACACCATTGTGGAAATCCGCGCGGGCACGGGCGGCGAAGAGGCGGCATTGTTCGCCGCCGATCTCTTCCGCATGTACAGCCATTATGCCGACGCGCAAGGTTGGAATGTGGAAGTGATGGATACCAGCCCGAGCGAGCGCGGCGGGTTCAAGGAAATCGTATTCTCCGTGCAGGGGCAGGATGTGTACAAGAAAATGCGGTACGAGAGCGGCGTCCACCGCGTGCAGCGCGTTCCGGAAACCGAGGCGCAGGGCCGCATCCACACGAGCACCGCGAGCGTGGCCGTGTTGCCCGAAGCCGAGGAAGTGGATGTCCAACTCAAGCCCGAGGACATGGAAATCACCGTTTGCCGCGCCAGCGGCCCCGGCGGCCAGGGCGTGAATACGACGGACAGCGCCGTGCAGATTAATCACAAGCCGAGCGGATTGATCGTCCGTTGCGCCGACGAACGTTCGCAGATAAAGAACAAGGCCAAAGCCCTTCGCGTCCTTCGTTCCCGTCTCCTCGCTCATAAACAGGAACAAGAGGAGGCGAGAATGTCGGCCGCGCGCCGCAACCAGATCGGCTCCGGCGACCGCAGCGAGAAGATTCGCACGTACAATTTCCCGCAAAATCGCGTGACTGACCACCGCATCAACGTCACGATCCAGAACCTCCCCGCGATCATGGAAGGCGAGTTGGAGGATCTGATTGCCGCGCTGATGACCAACGACCTCAACCAGCGTCTGGCCGAAAGCACGGCCTGATTCGAATCGCGCTTCCGCTGAATCGCCAATTCGGATAGTCTCCCACAGTGCGCATTCTGGAAGTCATCAACCGGACGACGGCGTATTTTGAGAAGCAGGGGATTGAGAGTCCGCGGCTGACGATTGAGTTGCTGCTGGCGCATTTGCTGGAGAAGAAGCGGCTCGATCTGTATCTGGAGTTCGAGCGGGAGTTGGATGAGGCGACGCTGGCGAAATTGCGGGAATTGGTAAGACGGCGGGCCGGCGGCGAGCCGTTGCAGTACATCACGGGCGAGACGGAGTTCTGCGGGCTGAAATTCATGGTGGACAAGCGCGTGCTCATCCCGAGGCCGGAGACGGAGCTGTTGGTGGAGACGGTCGTGAAACGGCTGAAGCCAGCGGACGGCGCGCCCGGCGATCGCGCCCTACCAACGACAATCATCGATGTGGGGACGGGGAGCGGGTGCATTGCGATTGCGCTGGCGAAGAAACTGCCGACCGCCGAGATTTCCGCCTTGGATATCAGCCCGGATGCGCTGGAGGTAGCCCGCGGGAACGCGGCGTTGCATCACGTTGAAAAAAAGGTTCGCTTTTTTGAAGGCGACTTGCTAGAAGGTCTTCCCAGTAGCTTCGTGGCGGAGGCGATAGTTTCCAATCCGCCGTATATTGCCGATGGGGAATTGGCGAAGCTGCCCAAGGAGGTTAGAGACTTTGAGCCCGTACGCGCGCTCGCGGCGGGTGAGGATGGACTCAAAGTCATCCGGCGCTTGGTCATGGATGCCAAGCGTGCTTTGTCTGCCTCCGGGTTCGTAGCGCTGGAGATTGGCGCCGGGCAGCGAGAAGCTGTCGAAGGAATTTTTGGCCAGCAAGGCTATGCAGTGGTCGAGGTCGTGAAGGATTTGCAGGGGCATGAGCGCGTGGTTGTGGCTCAGCCCGGAAAGTAAACGGTTGGGCTTGGGGAAGCCCGTTCGGAGTAAGTAGCTCTTACCAAGGAGGGAGCTATGGAAAAGATCATCATTAGCGGAGGCAATCCGCTTCGTGGAACCGTGCAGATCAGCGGTTCCAAGAACGCGGCCCTGCCCATCATCGCCGCCACATTGCTCACCAGCGAGCCGTGCGTCATCCGTGGCGTGCCGAATCTCAGCGACATCCAGTTCATGTGCGACATTCTGCGCTGGTTGAGCGTGAAGGTTACCCATCACAAGACGGAAGGCGTCGTCGAAGTTCGCGCGGGACATCCGCTCGGCGTGGCTCCCTATGAACTTGTCCGCAAGATGCGCGCGTCCGTGTGCCTGCTGGGCCCGTTGCTCGCGCGCCTGCATAACTGCAAAGTCTCACTCCCCGGCGGATGCGTCATTGGCGACCGGCCGATCGACCAGCACCTGAAAGGGCTTAAACGCCTCGGAGCGGACGTGGTGGTCGAGAATGGCTACGTCCATGCTCGCTGCAATGAATTGACCGGCAATGACGTGTTCATGGGCGGGCGCTTCGGTTCGACCGTTCTCGGCACGGCCAATGTGATGATGGCGGCCACGCTTGCCAGCGGGACGACCTGGATCGAAGGTGCGGCCTGTGAGCCTGAAGTTGAAGACCTGGCAAACTTTCTCATCAAGATGGGTGCGAAGATCAAGGGTATCGGGAGTCACATGATCGAAATCGAAGGCGTCGAGGAACTGCACGGCGCGGAGCACACCGTCATTCCGGATCGTATCGAAGCCGGTACATTCATGGCTGCTGCCGCGATCACGGGCGGTGACATCGAGATCAAGGGCGCGCGTGCCGAACATCTAAGCGCCGTGCGCGACAAGCTCGAAGAATGTGGTGTCACCGTCGAGCGTGGCAATGGCACGATCCGCGTCAAGAGCAATGGCGACCTCAAGGCGGTGGACGTCATCACGATGCCGTATCCGGGCTTTCCCACCGACATGCAAGCGCAAATGAGCGCCATGATGACGGTCACGCCGGGCATCAGCGTGATCACGGAAAAAGTGTTCCCGAACCGTTTCATGCACATCAGCGAAATGGCGCGGCTGGGCGCGGATGTATCACTCGAAGGCAACAGCGCCATCGTCAAAGGCGTCAAGAAACTCAGCGGGGCGCCCGTGATGGCCTGCGATCTGCGCGCGAGCGCCGGGCTGGTGCTGGCGGGGCTGGCGGCCGACGGCGAGACGGAAGTGAATCGCATTTATCACGTTGACCGTGGCTACGAACGGATCGATCAAAAGCTTCGCGCCTTGGGTGCAAAAATCGAAAGAGTCGACGTATAACAAAAGCTATTGTTTCTCGGACAAGGACATGGACAAAGAGCAGTCGAAGTAGCCGAGCTTTCGAAGAGTGTTGATTGGGAATGGGGGAGGGCGGGCTTCGGCCCGCCCTTTCCTTTACCGGGCAAATTTTCTTGCCCTCCCCACCTTCGAAGTCGATAGTTCACTGCGTTGCGGGTTGGTTATGTTCGATTCCCTTTCAGAGAAACTGCAGTCGGTCTTCAAGAACCTGCGCGGCTACGGCAAGTTGACGGAAAAGAACGTCGCCGATGCGCTACGCGAGGTGCGTCTGGCCTTGCTCGAAGCCGACGTGAATTACAAGGTGGCGAAGGATTTCATCGAGCGCACGAAACAACGCGCGCTTGGCCAGGAGGTTCTGACCAGCGTCACGCCCGGCCAGCAGATCGTTAAGATTGTGCACGATGAACTGGTAATGCTGATGGGGGGTGACACGGACGGGGTGCTGGGACAGCGCGCCCTGCCAGCGGGAAACTGGATGATGGTCGGGCTGCATGGGTGTGGAAAGACGACGACATGCGGCAAGCTGGCGAAGTTCCTGACGAAGCAGGGGCGAAAATCGCTCCTGGTGGCGTGCGACGTGCATCGACCCGCGGCGATCGACCAACTGGAAACGCTCGGCAAGCAGATGCAAGTTCCCGTCTTCTCGATGCGCGGGGAGGCCGATGCGGTGAAGATTTCCAAACAAGCGATGGCCTTCGCGCAGTCGCAGGACCGCAGCCCGGTTATTTTCGACACGGCGGGTCGGTTGCACATTGATGAAGAACTCGTGCAGGAACTCATTCGCATGAAGGATGCGCTGGTGCCGCAGGAGATTCTGCTCGTGGCCGACGCGGCGACGGGCCAGGAAGCGGTAAACATTGCGGAACACTTCGACAAGGCGCTGAGCATCACAGGGATTGTGCTCACCAAGCTCGATGGCGACGCGCGCGGCGGGGCGGCGTTGTCGATGCGCGCGGTCACGGGCAAGCCGATCAAGTTCGCGGGCGTCGGTGAAAAACTCGATGACTTGGAGCCGTTTCATGCCGAGCGGATGGCGGGTCGAATCCTGGGGATGGGCGACGTGGTGGGCTTGGTTGAAAAGGCGCAGGAGACGTTCGATGCGAAGAAAACCGAGGAATTGCAGGGAAAAATCGCCAACCAGAGCCTGAACCTCGAGGACTTTCTCTCACAGCTGCAACAGCTTAAGAAGCTTGGCCCGCTGGAGAATCTGCTTGGCATGTTGCCGGGAATGGGTAAAATGCCTGACCTCAGCGTTGGCGAGTCACAACTCAAGCGCATCGAGGCGATCATCCAGTCGATGACCCCCACGGAGCGTCGTCGTCCCGAGATCCTGAATGCGGGCCGCCGAACGCGCATCGCGCGCGGCAGCGGCACCACCGTCGCCGAGGTAAATGACGTCCTGAAGCAGTTCAACGGCATGAAGCGAATGATGAAAGAAATGGGCAAAATGCAAAAAACCATGGCCCGCAAGGGCCTCATGCCCAACCTGAAATCCGGGAGGTGAGACAGTGGCGGTAAGCATTAGATTGCGCCGAGTGGGAACGAAAAACGTCCCAGCGTATCGTATCGTCGTGGCCGACAAACGCAGCCCGCGCGACGGGCGGTTCATTGAAAACCTGGGGACATACCATCCCCGAAAGGCCACCGACAATTTCAAGGTGGACCTCGAACGGGCGAAACACTGGATCCAGAAAGGCGCCCAGCCCAGCGACACGGTACGCAGCATTTTGAAGAAAGCCGAACGAGCGGCAGCAGCGGCACCAGCCGCACCAGCCGCACCAGCGGCCAAGCCGGCGGCCTGAGGGCACCATCGCGGCGTCGCCCCAGCGCGACGCCGCCCTGGCGGACCGCCTACGACGGGAGCACGACATGAAAGCGTTTGTCGAATTCGTGGTCAAAGCGTTGGTCGATCATCCCGAACAGGTCGACGTCAAACAAGTCGACGGCGAACGCACCGTCGTCTTCGAACTGCGCCTCAACCAGACCGACATCGGCAAGGTCATCGGCAAAAGCGGCCGCACCATCACCGCCATCCGCTCGCTGCTGACCAGTGCCGCCGCCAAACAAGGCAAACGCGCCATGCTCGAAATCATCGAACCCGAAGGCAGCCATCGCACCGAAGGCGCCGCGCCGCCACCGCCGCCGCCCGAAGGCCCGGCGGAAGGCCCGGCCGAAGGCCCGGCGCAGTAACGCGGCCGCGCCGCGGGAGCAGGGCATGGATATTGACGTTCTGACGTTGTTCCCGCGCATCTTCGAGGGGCCGCTCGACGAAAGCATCCTGAAACGCGCGCAGACCAAGGGACTCGTCACCGTCCGCGTCCACAACCTGCGCGATTTCACCCACGATAAACACCGCGTCGTGGATGACAAACCGTACGGCGGTGGACCGGGCATGCTCATGAAGCCCGAACCGATCTTTGAAGCAGTCGAAAAATTCCGCCGCGCCGACTCCCGCGTCGTCCTCATGACCCCGCAAGGACCGGCCCTCACCCAGGCCCGCGCCCACGAGTTCGCAGCGAAAACGCACCTCGTCATCATCTGCGGCCATTACGAGGGCGTGGACGAACGCGTCCGCGAAGCCCTCGTCGACGACGAAGTCAGCATCGGCGACTACGTCCTGACCAACGGCGCCCTCGCCGCCGCCGTCTTCGTCGACGCCGTCGTGCGCCTCCTGCCCGGCGTCCTCGGCGACGAACAGAGCGCCGGCGACGATTCGTTCGCCAGCGGCCTGCTCGAAGGGCCCCAGTACACCCGGCCCCCCGAGTTCGCGGGGAAAAAAGTGCCCGACGTCCTCCTCAGTGGTAACCACGAGGAAATCGCCCGCTGGCGCAAAGAACAGGCCAAACAACGCACCCAGACGCGCCGCCCCGATATGTTGAAGTAACTGTAGCCGCATCCTTTACGGGTGCGTCCTCGACTTTGTAGGGCGGGATGCCTGTCGTTTAGGTATCCCGCCGTTCGAGCCGTTTCGTGGTAGCCGCACCCTTTAGGGTGCGTCCGGGCGTCGATTTGTAGGGCAAGTGCTCCGCTTGCCGCCGTATGTCGTTGGTAGGGACGCCTCTCCGAGGCTTGCCCGCCGAGGTGGGCGTCCGCAAATAACGAAAAAATAGGATTTCAATTCAAGCCGTTATACGCGATAACACAGGAACAAGACCATGAATGCCATCGAAAAAATCCAGAGCGAACAATTACGTACCGACATCATCCCCTTTAAGGTCGGCGACACCATCAAGGTGTTCTCCCGCATCAAGGAAGCCGACCGCGAACGCATCCAGATGTTTTCGGGCATCGTGATCAACAAACAGGGCCGCGGCATCGCCGAGACCTTCACCGTCCGCCGCATCAGCTACGGCGAAGGCGTCGAACGCATCTTCCCCACCCATTCCCCCTTCATCCAGAAAATCGAAATCGAACGCTCCGGCAAAGTCCACCGCGCCAAACTCTACTACCTCCGCGGCCGCATCGGTCGTACCGCCACCAAAGTCGAAGACGCCGCAAAGTAGCGTCCGCCGCCTCTCTTCCCGTCGTTGGTAGGGACGTCTCTCCGAGACGTCCGCTCCTCGCCGTCCGTTGTCTTCGGCTCCTTGCCGTTGGTAGGGACGCCTCTCCGAGGCGTCCGCTCCGTGATGTTTGCCTCTCCGCTCGCCCCGTCGTTGGTAGGGACGTCCGCTCCTCGCCGTGCGTTGTCTTCGGCTTCCTGCCGTTGGTAGGGACGCCTCTCCGAGGCGGCCGCTCCTTCATCCTATCTCTGCCGAGAACTCCACACGTAGGGCCAATCCTCAGCCCGCGAGACCAGACCGGCTCGCACCGGATTGCGAGAGATGTAATCTTCCTTATCTCGCCAACTTTCATCGTTGCGCAATCGATGATCGAAGAATCCACGCTGCCAGTGGATGCCGAGTTTGTGTGCAGTATGCTTCTTCCATGCGGCGACGACCTTGGGCATTGCGTCATCGGTAGGGAATGAGACGAGCGCGTGCAGATGATCGGGCATGAGAAGCACGAAGTGCATGAACCACTTGCCGCGTTGGTGGTAAAACGCGATCGTATCCAACACCGCCTTGCCACTGTCTGGGTTGCACAAATGATTCTTGCCACGGGGCTCACAGCAGATTGTCACAAAGAAAACAGCTTCGTCAGGCCGTATGTGCGACGGCGGCATATGGGGCAGCCACTTGCGCTCGGGCAGTGCCATCTCCTTCAGAATACCAAATCACCGTTCGTTTCTCCAACTCGCCCTTGATAAGGACGCCTCTCCGACCCATTGCCCCGCCCGTCGTTGGTAGGGACGTCTCTCCGAGACGTCCGCTCCCCGCCTTGTCCTTTCCGCCTTACCGTTGGTTCGCCTCGATTCCTGTCGTTGGTAGGGACGTCTCTCCGAGACGTCCGCTTCCTTTCTATGCACCCTTAATTACCCCTTTCCATCCTTGCAATTCTCCAAAACTACGCTAACCTACCGTCGGAAGGTTCGTATAACTTCCCCCGCCAGATCCGGCAGGCATACCGCCCGCCCGGCCCATAAGGAGAACCAAATGCAAAACTCAGAATCCGCGATCCCAACCCAACCCGAACCGCCACGTCTTTTGGAGTTCCCCCAACAGCCGCTCCGCAAATCCCGTGGCCGAATCGCCCGACACCCCAAACCCATCCGCGACGAGATCTGTAGCAAACTCCGCGACGCCTGGTCCTACCCCATGATCTGCGACTGGCTCTTCGCCCTCAAAGCCGAAACCGACATCCCCTCGTTAAGACTCAAGGCCGGCGACCCGTATTCCCTCGTCTGGACCCGTGGCACCCGCGACCTCCCCACCGCCCAGCTCAACTTCCGCTGCCGACTCTCCAAATTCTACCACAACCATTACCATACCTGGCTCCGCGAACAAGCTGACCGCGAAGAAGTCGCCGGCCTCGTCGACCGCGTGGAACAACTCTCCACCGCCGCCGGCGAGAAAGCCCGCGAAAATTCTGCCACCGGCGGCAGCCTCCTCATCCGCTCCCTGCTCATGGACGCCATCGACCTCATCCGCAAACGCAACAACGATCCCGCCGACCTCGCCCGCCTCGCTAACGCTTGGGCCCGCATGAACCACTCCGGCCTCGAACTCGAAAAATTCAAACTCCAATCCAAACAAGCCATCGACGTCGGATTGAGCGCCCTGCTCGAAGACGTTAAGAAAAATCCCGAAGCCATCGCCGCCTTCAACAAGTTCTACGACATCGTTAAAGGCAAGCCCCCGACCAGCTAGCGCCTCCCGTTCCGGTGTAGCGTGCGCTGTCCCCAGCGCATTCTCATCGCATCCCGCCGCTCCGTGCCATCCGCATGGTATCCGCGCACCCTCCACGCCTGCGTCCTCGACATTTGTAGGGCGGGATGCCCCGTCCGACGGGTGTATCCCGCCGCTCCGCGCCGTTTTCTTACCCTGCCGGTGTAGCGTTCGCTGTCCCCAGCGAATTCCTCCCCCCTGTCCACCATAGCTCGCAGAGCGACGGCGGATCGGCTACTGGCTACTCGGCTACTCGGCTACTTGCCGTTCCCCCCCGCCTTGTCGTTTCTCACATTGACCCCTTGAGCGTTGGATGTTGAATGTCGAACGTTGATTCGCTACACTCCCCTCCGTTGCGGGTGAGTCATGGCGCAAACTGCATGAACTAAGTTAGACCCTGCTGGATCCGACTGACCGCCGAGATTGCCGGACAGACCTTCGGCAGGGTGGTGATTGTGAAATCTGGCGAAATTTATGGCACCCGAATCTCGTACGGTGCTGTATTGTTAGGAGAAAGTACATGAAGGCTCTGAATGCCATCGGCCCGGACGACATAAAGCGGCTTGATTCGAAGCAGCTCGTTGGACTACTCAGAATCCTCCTTTACTCCGAGGCGCGGACTCGAGTCATTGCTAAGCACGGCATCCACGTTCCGCTGCAAATAACGATCTCCGATGGTGGGAAGGATGCCACTTGGGACGCTGATATCGAACCCACTACCTACATACCCAATAAGTACACGGTCTACCAATGCAAGGCTGAGGAAATGGGGCCCGCAAAATGTCAGGAAGAGTTGCTCCAAGAAGGGACTACGAACTTGAAGCCGAAAGTAGCCCAAACACTCGATAGGGGCGGAGCATATGTTTTCTTCTGCCATCACGGCTACGCAGACTCTGACGAACGTCTCAAGAAAGCCCGAGAGGCCCTGAGGGAAAGCGGCAGACCCAGTTGGGAAACAGACCAGCTAGAGTTCCTTGATGCGAATAAGATTGCTCAATGGGCGAACCAGCACACCTCAGCTTTTGCGTACGTGTGCGAGTGCGCAAAAATCTCACAATCGGTGATGTTGAAGAGCTTGGGCGAGTGGGGAAAAGAGGAAATGTTTACATTCGAGTTTCAGCCCAACGAGTATCTAGAGAAGTTGATACACGAGTTTCGCAGTTACCTTCTAGAGCCACAAAAAGTGGCGAGAATTACCGGTCCCTCGGGGCTTGGCAAAACCCGCCTTGCCTATGAGATATTCGCATGCAAAGGATTGGATGATGAAACCCTGAGGGATGTTCTCTCGGAATCAGTGGTTTATGTCGACTGTGAAGCCTACAAGGATGATGTAATTGGTTGGGTAGATCAGCTTACTTCCCACGGTTATTCTGGAATTGTTGTAGTCGACAACTGCCCCCACAAGGACCATTTACAGCTCGCTAAACAAATTCGAAGGCGAGACAGTCAACTAAGTCTTTTGAGTCTCGATTTCATCCCCGAGGATGCGCCTTCCGACTTCTTGCGAGTGACACTCGACCCAGCACAACTTCGCGATATAGTTCCCAAAATCATCAAATCCATCCCTTGGTTAAAGCATCTCGATGATGCAACTGTGGAGCACATATCGAGTTTTGCTCAAGGGTTTCCCCTAATTGCCATTTTAACGGCCCGGATTGGCCACGCTCTTGATCTGGAGAATCTCAATCTACAGGGGAGTATAGCGAATCGGCTGTTGTGGGGCCGAGACGAAGAAGATCCAGACGCCGGGCATATAATACGTTGTCTTTCGCTTTTTGAGTTTGTTGGAGTTGATGGTGCAAGAGCCGGGCAACTTGCATTCTTGCGGACGGAGCTATGCAACAGAGTCAGCGAGTTTGATTTCAATCGTCTCACGAAGCGTTTCTTCCGCAGCGGAATCCTGCAAACTGTAGGTGGCTTTGTGATGGTAACGCCACCTCCGTTGGCCGTGGCCCTTGCCAATGACTGGTTTGAGAATGTCCCGGACGGCGAGTTGCCAGCGCTACTTACCAGGTTTGAAGGGATCGGATTGCTAGGGCCGTTTTGCTCAAGGCTTCGCATGTTAGACTTTTCAGATCGGGCCATAAAACTGTCCGAAAAGCTCATGGGGGAAGGCGGCCCTCTTTCCTCAGCGGAAGTCCTGAGTTCCCTCGCGGGTTCGCGGGTCCTCCGCGCCTTGTCAGAGGTGAACCCGCGAGCTGCCGCCGAGTGCGTGTATCGGAATTTCAAAGACTGGTCGCCAAATCAATACAGGACGGTGACAAAGAGCCGTCGTAATCTCATATGGGCACTCGAAAAGCTTTGCTGGGTACCAGAATGCTTTACCCAAGCATCGAGCATTCTGATGGGCCTGGCGTCCGGAGAGACTGAGAACTATGCGAACAATGCTACGGGACAATTCAAGCAGCTTTTCCATGTAATCCTTCCCGGCACGAGATTACCGTTAATCGAACGACTTCAACTGGTCGAGCACGGCCTGCAAAGCCCGCACCTTGAGATGCGCCGAGTCTGTTTGGAGGCTCTGGGAGCCGGCCTTCAGCACCATCACTTCTCGAGGTCGTCTGGCCCCGAGAGACGCGGAACAAGGCCACCCGAGAAGGACTGGCAACCGAAGTACTCTGAGATTTGGGAGTATTGGAAGCGGATCTTTCTGACCCTGAAGGCAGAAATAGCGCGAAATGATGAACTGTCGGCGTTAGCGCTCAAGACCTTAGGAGAGGGGTTGGGCGCGATTCTAACGTCTCCACTCGTGGACAGTCTGGAAACGGAGTTTAGGGAAATCGCAAATGCTCAGACGAAATTATGGCCGTCGGCAAGAGAGAGTATCAAGCGGGCTCTTGAATTCCCTGAGAACATATCTCAAGACCTCCGCACCAAACTTGAACGTTGGCTTACATACGTGGAACCGGAAGGTATCGAGCACCGACTTGTGGACACTGTATGCATTCCTGGCTGGCACCACGAAAAGCAGCCTGATGGTGATTTCAAAGATATATCCGCCGAGAAAGCTATAGCTTTAGCCGAAGAAGTTCATCGAGATAATACAAACTGGCTCGCGTTCCTGCCTATTCTACTGCAAGGGGAGCAACAACAGGCGTGGACGTTTGGGGTGCGAACGCAACAGTTGGCAAGCCAGCCAGAGGCCCTAATCCGGCACTGCCTCGATGTCATGCGCACCATACCCCGCGAACGACGGAACCCCCAGCTGATACGGGGCATGATGCATGCAGTTCAAGACGATGTAATTGTTAACAGGATTCTCGACTCCGTCGCGGCAGATCCCCAGCTGTGCGACCTGCTTGTGGCTATGAGCACCGCAGCATCGAAATCAGTTGTAGAGTTCTCACGAGTGGCCGCTGCGATCGAATCGGGCATAATCCCACCTCAATCAGTTATCCACTTTGCATTAGCGTCGGTAACGAGAAACTTCGACGACACGCAATTCTATGACAGGCTGAAAACATTCTCCGCCCGCGTTCCGGCCGCCACGTCTTATCTTCTCGAAGTTGTGTATATGCATTGCCTCAACAAGCCGGAGAAATTGCTTTTCTTTAAACCCCTCCTCGAAGAATGGGTTGTGAACGACGATGTACTCAAGGCTCTCGGTGGCGCACATTTTCGGTATGAGTGGAATGAACTCGTGGAAAAATTCTTACAGGAAAGCCCAGCCCCTTCTTGGGTGGCGCAGCTTGCTGCCGGCTTGATTAAGACTCAAATAGCAGGAGATTCTCGTATCTATAGCCCAGACGAATTACCAAAGCTGTTGGAAACACTGCTTTCGCAATACTTCACAATTGCATGGCCAGTCTTCGCTAAAGCACTAAGAGAGACCGACGATTATGGTCGCGACCTGCTCTGTGACCTCCTCGCGAAAGAGGGAACGAGTTTTGACGAAAAGGGCTCTCCTCTCTGGCAAATTCCAAGTGAGGAGTTCCGGCGATGGGCAGAGGCAAACAAAGATATTGTTCCAGTATTGCTTGGGCGTATTGCCCTTTACACCTTGGAGCCTGACCGAGAAGGAAAAGAGCGGGCAAGATGGCATCCGTACACGTTGATCTTGCTGGAACTCGGTGACGAAGCTGAAGTGCAGTCAAGTCTCTCCAGCAACCTCTATACTTTCGGATCAGTGGGGTCTCGCGTGCAGTACCTTGAAAAGAGGCTGAAACTTCTCAAAGATCTGGCACAGGCTGACAATCCAAAATTAAGGCGAATAGCCGAAGCCATTCTCCCGGCGTTTGAGCAGATGAAGCGCGCTGAAGCCGCACGAGACGAGGAGCGATCCGCCGGTATATATTAGCCGCTAAGGCATGCCGTGGAGGGGGGCAACGCTTTACTATTTACAAAGGCGTAGTTTGAGGCTCCCTTCGTTTTTCGTTATCAACCCGACCAGCCAGCCCTGATATATCGCTAAGCGATATATCGCGGTTCTCCCTGCTCTTCGTGTCTTGGTGACTTGGTGGTTAACACCCCGTGCTCTCCCGCTCCTCCCGTTGAGCGTTGGGTGTTGCGTGTTGAAAGCCGAGGGCTGCCCTAGCGGCCCGAGACGCGCCGAGTACTTGCCGTCGGCGCAATTGGACGTTGATTCGTAACCGCCTCCACAACCTCCATTCCCGCTTTCGTGTCGCGCCGTCTTGTCCTCCGTAGCTTTAGCGAAGGAGGAAGCACTGGCGACGCTCGACCCTCCGAACCCCCGTACCGGAGTTCGGAGCACCCGAGCCGCCAGCCCAGATACATAGGTAACCGATGTATCACGCTGATTTGCGCTCTTTGTGCCTTTTCGTGGCCTTCGTGTCTCCTTCGTCCTCTTCTTGGTGCACATTTCTGAATCCAAAACGACTGCCCGCTGCGTCTCATTGGTGGGGAAGTCTTTCCTGTCATGGGAGAAGGATGATAAACTCGATTGCGGATAACCAATGAAATCAATACACCTCCTCACCATCGTCATCGCCGCGGCAGCCGGGTTGGCTCCATCGACCGTGATGGCTGCCGAATCCGCCAACCGCGCCACCGGCCAGGTGGCCCCAGGCGCTACGCACTCGCTGCGGGTCGTAGTCGATCCGCGCGTGGAACTCTTGAGCCTCATCTTTCGTCTGGCTGGCAACCCGGAATACAACAAGGCAATGGTGAAATCCTACGCCGAGGACGCGGAGAAGCAGTTTGGGAAGCTCCGCGGCCACGCGGTGGTCAATCTGGCCAGGAATCTGCACGACTCCCGCAGCGTTTCCTATGATGCCGTCATGAAAATGGCGGTCCATTTGACCGATGCCGAGCACCCCAAGCTCAAGCTCCCGCTCCAACCCTGGCCTGAGGGCTTGGACACACGGTGGACGGCTCCCGATGTGGGCAATTTCCTGACGGCGGCGCAGCAGTTCGTCAAAGACAGCTCCTTCCAGGACTTCATCGAGCAGCACCGTCCGCTCTACCAAACCACGGTGGCGCGAATGCAGACACTCCTGGAGAAGGAAGCCCACCCCGAGTGGTTCGACGCCTATTTTGGCCCGCGGCCCCACGCCAGCTTCACCGTCGTGCTGGCCTTGCTCAATGGCGGTGCCGGCTATGGCCCGCATTTCCGGGCTGCGGACGGTCGCGAAGAACTCTATTGCGTTCTCGGCGTGGTGCAGACCGATAAGCAGGGCTTGCCCGAATTTACCCGCCAGATTCCCTGGGTGGCCACGGTCGTCCACGAATTCTGCCATTCCTATGCCAATCCACTTATCGAACGCCACCTGCCCGAACTCCGGGCGTCAGGCGATGCCCTCTTTGAGCCGGTTGCCGGGCGGATGCGCTCCCAGGCCTACAGCAACGGATACACGTTGTTGTGCGAGTCGCTCGTCCGCGTCTGCGTCATCCGTTATGTGCGCCAGTATGAAGGCGAGGACGCCGCCCGACGCGCTATTCAGGCCGAGAAAGGGCATGGTTTCCTCTGGATGCAGGAGATGTCGGACCTGCTGGGCGAGTATGAGGCCCACCGCGATCGGTATCCCACGCTGGAGGACTTCTCGCCGCGTCTGGTCGCATTCTTTGCTGACTCGGCGAAGAATTTCCCCAAGACACAGCACTGATTTGAAAAAAGGCGGGTCACTTCGTTTTTCATAATCAACTTCGTCCCGCACGTCTTGGTGACTTGGTGGTTAACACTTTGCGCCCCCTGCGCCTTTTTGCGGCCTTCTTGTCTTCTACGCGCTCTTCGCGGCAATGAATAACCGGCTCGCCCAAGTCGAAACCGTTTGGGAAAAGGTTGGAACCAGCGACGCCGAGTAGTATCGTTTCCACTCAACATCTGCTGGGAGGGAATATGACTATCAAGACACTGTCCGCTGTGGCGGTTCGCATCCTCGGTTGGCTGCTCGTTCTGGAAGGTATTCGAGCGTGTGTGTACTCGGTGTTCTTCTCGATGCTCCGCACCTTATTCTCGACAGCCACCGAGTCGTCGCGGTCGATGATGAACATGAGCATGGTGCCCGTCGTGAGTACCATGGCGGTTGGTTTGATCGAACTGTGCGTGGGGCTGGCGATCATCGGAAACAGCGAATACCTCGGCCGAATCTTCTCCAAGGGCCTCGACGACCGGCCCTGATATCGCGCAAACAGGGTCAGACCTCTGAACCGTACAATTCCGCTTCGCGTGCCCTAATACATACGTAACGTATGTATCGCGGTGCTCCGTCCTCTTCGTGTCTTGGTGACTTGGCGGTCAACATTCTGCGCCCCCTGCGCCTTTTTGCGACCTTCGTGTCTCCTTCGTGTTCTTCGTGTCTTCGTGGTGGGAATCCTGCGCCGTTCCCAGCATTGACTCTCCCGTCCCATCTTGCCACACTGCGCGCACCGGCCATGCCATCGCTTCGTTACGAAAAGAAAGCGTACAAAAACGGCGCGGAGATCATCGCCGGAATTGACGAGGCCGGGCGCGGCCCGTTGGCAGGCCCCGTCGTCGCCGCCGCCGCCATCCTCCCCCCGAACTTCAAACACAAGACGCTCAACGATTCGAAGCAGCTTTCCGAGCAGCAACGCGAGGAAATCTACGCCGAGCTGACCGCCACCCCCGAGTTCTACTGGGGCGTCGGCGTCTCCGACGTCGACGTCATCGACCACTACAACATCCTCCGCGCCACCTGGCGCGCGATGCAGCTCGCGCTCGATAACCTCTACATCCATCCCGACCACGTCCTCGTCGACGGCCTCCGCGTCCCGCTCATCGGCGTCAAGCAGACCGCCATCATCAAAGGCGACGCCAAAAGTTTCTCCATCGCCGCCGCCAGCGTGATCGCCAAGGTCACCCGCGACCGCATGATGCTCACGATCCACGAGCAGTTCCCCCAATACAACTTCGCCCAACACAAAGGCTACGGCACGCCCGAACACCTCGCCGCCCTCGGCCAGTACGGCCCGTCGCCCGTCCACCGCAAATCCTTCGCCCCCGTCCGCCAAACCATCGAGCCCGTCCAAGCCGAGTTTGTGGTGTAGCGTCGCCTATGTTCCTCAATTGGCTCAAACCAAAACCCGATCGCCGCACCCCGCGCCAGATCCTCGGCGCCCGCGGCGAGAAAGCCGCCGCCAAACACCTGCGCCGTCACGGGTACAAGATTCTCACCAGGAACTTCCGCAGCGGCAAAGCCGAGGTCGATCTCATCGCCCGCGACAAGGATTGGCTCGTCTTCGTCGAGGTCAAGACCCGCAAGACCGAAGAATTCGGCATGCCCAGCGAAGCCGTCCAACTCGAGAAACAACGCAACCTCAGCAAAGCCGCCCTCGATTACCTGCGCCAACTCGGCAATCCCCGCATCCATTTCCGCTTCGACATCGTCGAAGTCGTCCAGCGCGCCGACTCCAAAAAACCCGACGACGTCCGCCTCATCCAAAACGCCTTCGACCTCAGCGAACCCTTCATCTACTGACTGTCTGTCCCGTCCGTTTATCCGCCTGCGCCGGGCTCATTCCATTCTTCCGTGTTGGCCGGACTAATCACCACCCGCTTGCCATTCTGCAATTCCACCACCACGAGTTTCTTCTGGTCGGTCACGTAGGCGCGAAATACTCCAAATTGCCGATTCCAATAAATGCCAGTCGCTGCAAACACTCCCCCGTTTCCCCAAAGCCGAAGCGTGAACCAGAAGCGTCCCCGGACAGGGTGAAACCCTTTCACGGCTGCGAACTGGCGCGAGCCCAGTCGAAACCTGACCACCAACCGGTTGTCGGCAGTGACTTCATAGGCCACCGGCGCGCGCAGATAACACGCCACCGCGATCAGGCCCAGCACGACCGGAATAGACACCGCCCAGAACGCCTGCTCCGGGGGAAGCAGAAACCCAAGTGCGATCAACCAGACAATGATGAGAACCATCAAGACGGATATGGCAACCATTATGGGACTCAACTTCGCAGCTACGCCCCTCACAAACACACGCTCCTTTCATCCACGTTGGCCTGAACGACGTTGGCCTGCAAACAGCATCAACACCCCGCCCGCCGCCGTTCTAGCGGCGCTTCACCACATTATCGGGCAGGCGTTTCCCCACGGACCGAGCCCGCGCAGAAGCGCATTCAGCAGCCAGCAAAAGGCTATCATGCCAAATGTGAGCAGGAAGATCCTCGCCGCGACGAGTGAAGCGTGTCGTATGAACATTGCATTCATAGTGCCTCCCAACGGCCAAAACCTATCCCACTTTCGCCTCCGATTCAAGGCGGGAATCAACAGCTGGGTGCCCTCCTGAGCCGCGCACAACGCAGAGGATTAAGGTGAGGGAGCTGCCCGTTTCATCTTGCACGGCCCGCGAGCGCGGGGATACCCTGCGAGTAACGAAGCACACGACGCATGTTGCATGTTGGTGCTTGAGCACGTCGTTGCGGAGGCTGATTCATGTCAGATGTGGCTGTCATATTCGCACGCATGCCCGGACCCAAGCCGCCGATCTGGATTCTCCCGGTATTCTTTGTGTGTTGGATCATGGTGGCCGTGCTCCTGATGCGTCAAAAAGCGGCCTTGAAGAAGTTGACGGACCGGGCGGACCAGTGTTACCGGGCGGGACGTTATCCGGAAGCGGCGAGTGCGGCCGAACAGGCGGTTCATCTGGCCGAAAAGCAGACTTATTCCAGTTCCGACCGGGCGCAGTGTGCCGGTCTGCTCTCGGTCATCTATCGCGCTCAGGGCCGGTACGACGAAGCGGAGGCGCTTCTGAAGCGCGTGATCGAGATTCACCAAGCCGCATCCCCGAAGAGCGTGCTGACCCATGCACTGGATCTCGACAGCTTGGGCGGGCTGTACGCGCAGCAACGCAGGTATGCCGAAGCTGAGGACGCGTTCAAACGGTCCCTGGCGCTCTATGAGGAGGGGATGCCGGGCATTCCCGCCATGTACGCGGACACGGTGGAAAACCTGGCGCAAGTGTATCGAGAACAAGGCAAACGTTCGGAGGCGGACGCCTTGGTGCAGCGCTCCAACGAAATGCGGTCGGCGACATCCGGGGGCGGGTGGCTGGGCAGGGTGGCCCACGCACTTTTCAAACCAATCGGATAAAAGTTGGATGTTGGTCAGATGCGGCGGCTGGTTTCACCTTGCACGGCCCGCGAGCGCGAGCTAGCTTTCGCGCCAGGAAGGCCGCCCCTGCAAATGCGAACTCCTGATGTCAGCGGAAACAGACGCCAACATGGCGTCTTCATTTGCGCCATTAGGGCGTCTAATTCATACTGGGCCTAACAATGAATCAAAGCGGTCCAGTCCAAAGATAGGAGTGTTTCATGAAGACCACAGAAGACCTAATTCAAATCGTCAGCTATGGCGGAGGTATAATAGTGGATTCCTCGAAGACCACTCAGGATTTAGTCCAAATTGCTAGCTATGCTGCCGGAAAGGGATCTGTAATTTTTGATTTCACGGGGTAGCTACCCATGAGAGACTTCTTCATTGCTGGCACGCCAGGGATTGGCAAAACGTCCTTCGGTGATTGGCTGCAAGAGCGCCACAGTTACCTGCACGTCGATATGGAGGTATTTCAAGATCGGGCACTACACAGCAAGTGGAAGGACGGACTCGCCAAGAATGACATCTCTGGCTTTGCTTCCTCCGTTCGGGCAACTGGAAAGCCGGTGGTCTTAACTTGGGGATTCCCTCCAGAGCTTCTTCTTTTCATCCGCGCGCTGAGTTCGCTCGGATTCGTCTGCTTTTGGTTCGACGCGCCAGAAATGCTCGCAAGAGATGCATTCCTAGCACGGCAGACTGCAACAGAGGAAGAATTCGACGATCAGGTCGCGAAAATTCGGGCAAGCCAAAAGGGCCTATTGAATTTCTTTGACCGGCGGTGCATTTCGGTCATGCTCGGGAGGAGGCATTTCCGAGATAGAAAGGACATCTTCGATCAAATGCTTTCAACGGAGAAGGACTAACAAATTGGTCGAGCCAACGAGCGCCTTGGCGGAAGCTTGTGGCTCACCTCAGACGTTGGACGCCAGATGAAGACACAGCCGGAAAGCAAGCCATCGACAGAAAAGTGTGAGTATTGGCTTTTCGCCGAGAGAAAGCTCGGTTCTTACCCAGAGCACACCGACCGCGGCGGCAAGTGGTTGATATTCGTGCCATCGGACGCAGTGGATGAAGTATGGCAGAAGATCAAACGGGCCGTTGAAGAGGGCAAGCTGGGGAATACCGCCAAAGTCTCCACCGCGAAACCAAATCCAAACTCCGCAGATTCATCCAGACATGTCATTTGTGTGTACACGTGCGACGCCTCCGATGAAGCAGATGTTCGGCAGATCAGGTTGTCGCTTAGAGACCTCGGTATTACGAGCAAGATACCGTACAAGACTGACGATGCGACGCTCCAAGGCAAGTACAGAAAGTCTGGCGACAAACGCATCTCTCTTTACTACGAATAAGAATCCCAACCGCGCGCCTTTACCAACCGCGACTCCCGGTGCGGTTCGCGGTGGCTGAGCTTAATCGCTAGGCCCGTGCTGCCCATGCCAATGTCTCCCAAAACCTATGAAGCATCGTGGAACGAACTTTCTTGGGAGGTTTCGGCAGCAGCGGATGCCTTTTTTGCCATGACGGCGGTTCTCGACTACCACGTCAAATTGGTCGAGAAGATCGGGCGAAGTGAGCAAGTGCGGGCTTCACCATTCATGGCATCTGTGGCCGTCATTTCCGACTCGCTTGTAACTTATTTCTTCATTGCTGCCTGTAGAATCAGAGAGCAGAAAAGAAGCACGTTGAACCTCGTCCAGTTGCTCATCACGGCAAAGGATCTCGGTATTCTCTCCGTGGACGATCAGTCGCATGCGGACGAGTTAATAGCACGCACGGAACACATGTATGGTAAATTGAAAAAGGCGCGGGGTATGGCCGTTGCGCATCTGCAAACTCCCCAGAACCCACTTCAGATTCTCCGGACTGAAAGCGTGACTCGGGCGGACGTTTTATCCTATCTCGCTGATTGTGATAATCTACTTTGGCTGCTGGGTAAGCCGATCGGGAAAACCCCAGTTCATGAAATTGCTGCTCACGGTGCTAGGATCGCTGAGGAAGTCAAGCGAATGCTCGGAGTTTTGTGGCTGCAATGACTTGAGATCACAAAAGTGCACTCGTGCGTTGCGACCAACCGTCCTTGGGTGTCACACTGGCCCTCGCAGGCTAGCACCACGATTCGCCGACAGCTGCACCGCTCGCGTCATCTCACCGCCTTCTTCAACGCCTCGGCCTTGTCGGTGCGTTCCCAAGTGAAGGCATCGAGGTCGTCGGTCTTGCCGAAGTGGCCGTAGTTGGTCGTCTTGCCGTAGATCGGGCGGAGCAGGTTCAACTCCTTGATGATGTTCGCGGGCTTGAAGCTGAAGATTGTGCGGACAGCCTTTTCGATCTTTTCCGGAGAAACGTTGCCGGTGCCGAACGTATCGACCGCCACGCTGACCGGCTCGGGAAAACCGATGGCGTAGGCAAACTGGATTTCGCAGCGGTCGGCCAGACCGGCGGCCACGATGTTTTTCGCCACGTACCGGCCCATGTAGGCCGCGCTACGGTCCACTTTGCTCGGGTCCTTGCCGCTGAACGCGCCGCCGCCGTGCCGGCCCATGCCGCCGTACGTGTCCACGATGATCTTGCGGCCCGTGAGACCGCTGTCGCCTTCGGGGCCGCCAATGACGAACCGCCCGGTCGGGTTGATGAGATAGCGGGTGTTCTTGTCGAGCAGGTTCTTCGGAATCGTTTTCTTGATGATTTCCTCGATGAGGACTTCCGAAATCTCCGTGTGCTTCACATCGGCCGCGTGCTGATTGGAAATGACGACGGTATGGACACGAACGGGCTTGTGGTTCTCGTACTCGATGGTGACCTGGGTTTTGCCGTCGGGGCGCAGCCATTTGATCTGGCCGCTCTTGCGGGCCTTGGAAAGCTTCAATCCCAGTTTGTGCGCATACATGATCGGCGCGGGCATCAACTCGGGCGTCTCGGTGCAGGCAAACCCAAACATCAACCCCTGATCGCCGGCGCCCTGCTCGGCAGTGGCTTTGCCTTCGGCGGCCTTGTCGTCAACACCCTGCGCGATGTCGGGGCTTTGCTTGACGAGCGCGCAGAGGACCTGGCAATCCTCATCGTTGAACACCGTGCTCACGTCTTTCGTGTAGCCGATCTCGCGGATGGCTTCGCGGACGATCCTGCAATAGTCGAGGTGCGCCTTGGTCGTGATTTCACCCGCGATCACGACGAGATTGGATTTGACGAGTGTCTCGCACGCCACGCGGCTCTTGGTGTCCTGCTTCAGGCAGGCGTCCAGCACTGCGTCGGAAATCGTGTCGCAAACCTTGTCCGGGTGACCCTCAGTCACCGATTCGGATGAGAACAAATACCGTTTCTTGTCCATAAACTCCTTCGCTTTCAGGGAGAACAACCTCTTAAGATGTGCGGTTGATTATCTCGCCAACTCAGCCGGAAAATCTACTGGAATGGGGCCGAAATCACAAGAGATTTTGAAATGCAAACGCATCGCTTTCCCGCGATGACGGTTAGGCAAACTCGCGGTTGGCCTGTTCGTTCGGGTCTATCCCAGCAGATCGGGATCGACGCGCTGGAGGAGCGCGTTGAGCATGGCGATCACTTCGCGGCCCGAGTTGGTATGCAAGGATGCCGCGGCGAGTTCCTGCGCTTCGCCGAACTTGAGACGGCGGATCACTTCCTTCACGCGCGGCAGGCTCGCCGCCGCCGCGCTCAGTTCGTCGATGCCCATGCCGAGGAGCAGGGGAGCAAACAGCGGTTCACCCGCCATTTCGCCGCAAACGCCGACCCAGATGCCGTTGTTGTGCCCGGCTTCGACCACGCCGCGAATGAGGCGCAGAATGGCGGGGTGGGTCGGCTCGTACAGGCCGGCCACCTTCTCGTTCACGCGGTCAACCGCCATGGTGTACTGGATGAGATCGTTGGAGCCGATGCTGAAGAAATCCACCTCGGGCGCGATCATCTCGGCGGTCAACGCCGCCGATGGGATTTCGATCATCACGCCGACGTGAATCTGCTTGTCGAACGGGACGCCTTCTTTCTTCAGGTCGAGCATGACCTGTTGCAGGATTTCATTGGCCTGCATGACCTCGGCCACGCCGCTGATCATGGGATACATGATTTTGACGTTGCCCTCGGCGCTGGCGCGCAGGATGGCGCGCAACTGCGCCTCGAAGACGTCCACGTTGGCCAGGCAGAAGCGGATCGCGCGGAAACCGAGGAACGGGTTGACCTCCTGCGGCGTCGAATCCTCGCTGCGAAACTTGTCGCCGCCGATGTCGAGCGTGCGGATGATGAGCGAATTCGGCTTCACCGCGCGCGCGACGGCGACGTACTTTTCGTATTGTTCCTCTTCGGTCGGGAAATCCTTGCGGTTGAGATACAAAAATTCGGTGCGGAACAGGCCGATGCCTTCGGCCCCCGCGGCGAGCACGATGGGCACGTCGCCGGGCAGCTCGATGTTGCCCGAAAGAATCATGCGGTGGCCGTCGAGCGTTTGGGCGGGCAGATCATGCAACGCGTCGAGACGTTCCTGGACACTGTGGCGCTTGACTTCGAGTTGGCCGTAGATGAACAGCGTCTGTTCGGACGGCTCGATGATCAGCGTGCCGCTGTAGCCGTCGAGGATCGCCCACTGACCATCGTGGACGTACTGGCTGAGATTGCGCAAGCCGACGACGGCCGGCAGGTTCATCGAACGCGCGACGATGGCGGTATGGGACGTATGACTGCCCACGTCGGTGGCGAAACCGGTCACGTTCTGGCGGTCGAGCGAGGTGGTGTCCGATGGCGACAGATCGTGCGCGACCACGATGGTATTCGGTGGCAGCCCCGTCAAGGCCCGATGATCGTGCCCCAGGAGGTTGCGCATAACGCGGCGGGTGACGTCCTGCACGTCGGCGGCTCGCTCGCGCATGAACTCGTCGGGCAACTCCGAGAGTGTGGTGGCGAATTTGTGGCCGACGTCGTTAAAGATAAACTCGACGTTCTTCTTTTCGTGCTCGAGGCGATCGATGACGCGATCGATGAGGGCGGGGTCCTCGGTGATGGACAGGTGCACGTCGAGAATCGTGGAGGACGCGCTGGAGCCGATGCCCGAGGCGATCCGATCCTGCAACTCGTGCAACTGTTCGCGCGTCTTGATCAAGGCCTGCTCGAACCGCGCGATCTCCTTCGGCACGTCTTCGGGAGCGACGTCGTATTCGGGCACGACCTCTTCCGCCATGCCGTAGACATAGATCCGGCCGCGGGCAACGCCCGGTGATACGCCAATTCCCTGGAAGGTGCGTTCTGCCATTCAGCCTTGGTGCAGCTATTCTTCGTCGAACTTGCGCTGAAACAACAACTCCAATTCGCGCACGGCGGCCTCGGCGTCCGGGCCCTCGGCGGTAATGACAAGCTTGGAGCCCTGTCCCGCGGCGAGCATCATGAGTCCCATGATGCTCTTGCCGTTGACCTGTTCACCGTCCCTTTCAACCATGATGTGGCTTTCGAATTTGTTGGCGGACTTGACGAACATCGCGGCCGGACGCGCGTGAACGCCGAGCTTGTTGATCACTGTGACCTCCCGGGTCGCCACCCTGGCTTCCGAACTGCTGCCGCTCTTGCGTGTAAGAATCATGGGTGCCTGGGTTTCCCGGTCATTCCTGGCTCGGCGTGCGCATCCGCTCGATGAGCCGCTCGTTGAACTCGCGCGCGGCGTTGTGGCCGAGGCTCTTCAGTTTCTGGTCGAGGGCCGCGACCTCGATCAGCCGCGCGATGTCGCGCCCGGGCCGGACGGGGATGATCACGTGCGGCACCTCGATCCCGAGGATCTTGTAGGTCTGCCGTTCGAGACCGATGCGGTCGACCTCTTCCATCTTGTTCCAGTCCATCAACGTGACCACCAGATTCAGGTTCTTCTCCGGTCGAACGCTGGCGACGCCGAAGATCGCGGGCACATTGATGATGCCCAAACCGCGGATCTCCATGTGAAAACGCGTTGTCTCGGACGAGGCCCCCACCAACTCGCGGCCCTCGAACAGGCGGATGCGCGCGATGTCGTCGCTGACGAGGCTGTAGCCGCGATCCAGCAACGCCAGCACGCTCTCGCTCTTGCCGATGCCGCTCTCGCCACGAATCAACACGCCGATGCCCAGGATGTCCACCATCGAGCCGTGCTCGCTCACCTGCGGCGCAAATTCCAACTCCAGCGCGATCGTCGCCGCGTTAATGAACTTCATGGTGACCATCTTGGTCTTGAACAGCGGCACCTGGAAGTCATCACACTTCTGCTGCACCAGCGGGGGAGGGTTTACATTGCGCGCGAACACGAGACAGGGAATCTTCGCCTTGAGCATCCGCTCGATGCGGGTGGCTCCTTCCGCTTCGCTGAGGGACTTCAAGAACGACCACTCCGCGCCGCCCAGCACCTGCACGCGCTTCATCGCGAAATACTTGAGGAAACCCGCCAGCGCCAGCCCCGGCCGGTTTACCGAACCTTCCTGAATCTGGCGCGACAAGCCGGCGCCGCCGGCGACCAGCTTGAGATGCAGCTTCTCCGCGTGATTCAGGTAGAAACGCTCGACGGTGACGGTGGGGATGGATGCGGTGGTGGGCATGGTCAGCTCAGCGTGGGTTCGATGAGGCCGAAATCGCCTTTCTTGCGGCGGTAGATCACGTTCACTTTTTCCGACTCGGCGTTGAGGAACACGAGGAACTGGCTCTCCGCAAGTTCCAACTGCAGCACCGCTTCGTCCACGAACATCGGTTTGATCGCGAATTTCTCCGTGTGCACGACCCGGGTCGTGCCTTCGTCCTCCTGGAGATCGTGGGTCAGGACGGATTCCTCGACATGAAACAGCTTGGCGTTGCGCGGTCGATGGCGCTGGATCCTCGTCTTGTACTTGCGCAGCTGGCGCGTCACCTTGTCCACCACGCGATCGATGGAGGCGTACAGGTCTTCGCTCACTTCGCGCGCCTCGATGGTGATATGGTTGCCGCACTGCAGCACGAGTTCCGCGATGTGGCGGAACTTGTCCACCTCCAGAATGTAGTGCGCGCTCAGGACGCGCGGGAAATCGATCCCGATGTGATCGAGTTTCTTGCCCGCGTATTCGCGAATGGCCGGCGTGATGTCCACATGCCGCCCGGTGACTGTCATTTCCATCATCTACTTGTCTCCATTGTCGGCGTCGCTGTCCGAAATCGGCGCGCCACTCTCACATGGTGAAGCGCGGCCCGAGGTACAGTTCGCGGCTCTTCGGATCGTTGATCAGGAACTCGCTGGTGCCCTCCGCCTCAACCTTGCCGTCGCAAATCAGGTACGCCCGGTCCACGATGCGCAACGTCTCGCGCGCATTGTGATCGGTCAGGAGGATGCCCAGCCCCTTGCGTTTCAACTCGACGATGATCTTCTGCACCTCGTACACCGCGATCGGGTCCACCCCGCTGAACGGCTCGTCCAGCAGCATCAACTTCGGCCCCGTCACCAGGGCGCGCGTGATCTCCAGTCTGCGCCGTTCGCCGCCGCTCAGGGTGTACGCCTTGTTCTTCGCCAAGGACGTAATATCCAGTTCCTCCAACAAATAATCCAGACGAAACTTCCGTTCCTCCTCGGTCAACGGCAGCGTCTCCAGGATCGCCAGGATGTTCTCCTCGACCGTCAGCTTGCGGAAGACGCTTGGCTCCTGCGACAGATACCCCATCCCGCGCCGCGCCCGCTTGTGCATCGGCATCCGCGTCACATCCTTGGCGTCGAAGAACACCTTGCCCGCATTCGGTTTCACCAGCCCGACCGTCATGTAAAACGTCGTCGTCTTGCCCGCGCCATTCTTGCCGAGCAACCCGACGATCTCGCCGGCCTTGACGTTGATGTCCACGCCGTCCACGACGCGCCGCCCGCCGTAAATCTTGACCAGCCCCTGCGTGCGCAACAGGACGTCGTTGTCGGGCGCGTCGCTCATAAGAAAGTAGTGCCCCCCTGATTCATCGAGCCGCAGTGTAACAGAATCGCCCCCGCTGACAAGCGTGCCGCTGACACATCGCAGTCCTGGCGTGGGAAGGGGCCAACCCGTCTCTTGGTTGGAACTTTGCCGGGAACGGCAGCAATTGGGCGCCAAACGTCTCGGCGCTACACTCCCGGCCGGGATTACTTCGTCAGCCGCAGAGCGATCTTGGCGGCGATGACTTGGAACACGGAGTCGAGGTCATCGGCAGTCGGAGCAATGGCGATGTCGCCGGCCGGTTGGTTCGGATTGTACGTGGGATTGCTGGGGTCGTTCACGTTGGCGACTTGCTCGAGAAAGACCTGGTTGATCGCGGTCGGACCGTCTCCCAAGCCAACGCAGTAAATGAGTACGTTGTTATTGCGAATGGTATTGGCCACTGCCAGTGCTCGCAGTTGCCCCTCCGTCCAAACGTTCAAGTTGTAGATGCTGATCGTTTCGGACGTGCCCGGGGCGACCGTGATGGTGTCTGTGTCGCTGCCCAAGGTGCCGCCGATGGAGTTAAAGGGGTTCGGATTGTTGCAGGTTATCGCGTTGTCGTTACTGGGATCCTTGTACACCACATCCCAGCAGTTGGGACCGCACTTATGGTTGGCCGGGTCAGTCTGGCCCACGTTTATTCGTGAGGCCGAACAACTGAGCTTTTCATTAAATGTGTTGGCAAACCCGTCGGTGAAGAACACGAGGACCCGCAAGACGCTTTCGTTTGAGCTCACCGCCACGGACTGAATCTGACTCAGCCCGGCTTGGAGACCACCCTCGGACCACGTTTTGTCGAGGTTTTTGGGGTTCTTGACGGCGTTCTCAATCGCTGTCTTGAACTTGTATGTCATGGGGACGTCGGTTACGGCAGTGGATCCGAAGGTGATCAACGCGGCCCGATCCGAATTGTCGGTGAAGTTGTCGATGAACGACGTGACGGCGCCGGGGAGAAATGGCGCCCCGTCACTGCCACCTTCGGCAACGGTCATGAACATGGAACCCGACAGGTCCAGTACCAGGCTCATCACGACGTTTACCTTGGTGGCTTCGGCTGTGGAACCAACGAGGAGGGTCTTCCATTGGGGCAGGACGCGGATGAAGAAGGTGTTGATCCTCGTACTGGCGCTGACGTCGAGCGTGACATTGTTGCCAGCGCCCACATTGAACGTCACGGTGGGCGTGACCGGTCCCACATCCCGGCCAGACGTGCCGTAGTTCGCGGCGAAGGCATTGCGAGCGATGTTTTCAGCCGCCGATTGCGTGGTGGGTGTGTAACTGCGCATCCCCGCCAGACAAGCGGAGTCGACGGCCTTGGACAGACGGGCCCGCGTGATGTAGGCGAACCCCAGATCCATGCTCAGTCCGAGAAACAGAATCAACGCCATGAGAAACGTGACAAACATCACCAGCGTTTGCCCACGTTCGTGATGGCGGCCTGCCGTTCGATGGTCGTGCAGTCTCATGGATCGTCCTCAGAAATTCGTAGCGAACAGAAGCGATCTGCCTGCTGGATCGAAGCGTCTTCGAGCGTTACTGAACATTATTACAATCATCAGCAGAAACAGGCGCCTTCCTAAGCGACATTTCGCTATCGCAGAGTACATTACAGTTGTTACAGCAGTTGATATGCCGCTTCTGTCTCGGCGCCGGAAGGCAATTTAGCTCTGGTTTCCGTTGCGGCTGACAAGCTTGCCTCTGAGCAACAGGCGCGCACTTCGTAACGATCTGCTACTCCTTCTTCCGCTGTTCTTCGGGGTAGATGAGGAGGCGGGAGCGGTTGGTTTCCGTCTGGCTGGATTCGACGTCCATCTTTTGCGAGTCGCGCCAGAAAGTGATGCGGTTGCCGGTCACGACGCCGTCCGACGACTCGGCGCGCGGATGTCCCGTGAGCACGACCTTGCCGTCTTCAGCCGTATACACGGCGTCGTCGCTGTGGGTGATTTTGTTGTCGGGAGTGGTCATGACCACGGCGCCCTCGGCGATGATCTTCTGCACGGTGCGGGTGGTGTTCGTGCCGGCGCTGGTCACCACGTTCGTGCCGCCGAAGAACACGGTCATCTTGTCGGCGCGCACGGTCATGCGCGGGTCAACGGCCAATACGTTGCCTTCAAACGTGCCGAGGTTGTGCAGGTAGTCGCCGTGCAGGACCTCGGCGGTGATCACGGTCGGCTCGTTCGTTGAACCACCGCTGGCAACGGGAGACTTGGCGGCAGCGGCAGTCGCGGAAGCGTTCGTGGCCGGCGGCGAATTCGTGGCGGCATTCTCGGCGCGCAGGATTGGCGCCGACACCAGAAGAACGATCAGGAACGTCAAGGTGGTTTTGTTCATGGTTGTTTCGGTTGCTCCACAACCGCCGGTTGCCCGTTGCTGATGACCACGCAGACGTTGCTGCGGATCACCATCGAGGATTTGTTGCCGTCCCACTCGCCGCCGATGCCGGTCAACACCATGTTCTCGCGGTCAATGCGCACGCGGTCGTCGGTCGTGGCGTGGTTGTTGGCGCGGTCGAGCAGACAGGTCGGCGAGCTGAACACCATATCCACTTTGTTGGTGGTGTAGAACTCCGCGCGGGCGTTCTGGATGTCCATCAACCCGTCGGGGCGAATCACGGCGCGTTCGCCGAACAACTTCCATTTCAGATTGCCGTCGTCATCGCGCTCCGGCACCTCGAATTTTTCGATGTAACCCGACGGGGCGCCGCCCCCGCCCGAAGCGGGAGGGGCGGGTTTGTTCGTGCTGCCACTATCCGCGAGCGCGCCGGCCACCAGCGCCCCGCTTAACAGCACCGCCACCGCCGCTCTCTGTGGATTGACATTCATGCCAGGGTCGTACTATCGCGGCGCAGTGTACCAGAACCACCGGTGCTGGCAAGAGATGCGCATGGTTTCACACCGGCGCTCACGGCAAGCGGCTGAGAAACGTTTCGAATAATGCGGGCCAGTTGGTGACTTCGCCGCCCTGCACGCCCAGGCCGAACCCGTGTCCGCCCGTGTCGTACAGGCGTAACTCCACGGGCACCGCCGCGCGTTGACAGGCCTCCACGAACAGGAGCGAGTTGGTGACCGGCACGTGCGTGTCGTCGCGCGCATGGACGACAAACGACGGCGGCGTATCATGATTCACCAACTTCTCGCACGAGAACTCGGCGAGGAGTTGCTCGGACGGGTCGCGGCCCAGCAGATTGGTGCGCGACCCCGAGTGCGCCGAGGTCACCATGCTGACGACCGGATAGATCAGCGCGCAGAAATCGGGCCGACAGGAGACACGGCGGACATCCTCGACCGGGTTGGGAACCGGCGAAGCGAACTTCGTGGCCACGCACGCCGCCAGATGTCCGCCCGCGGAGAACCCCAAGATGCCGACCCGGTTCGTCTTGGTTCCGAATTCACCGGCGCGTTCGCGCACGATGCGGATGGCCCGTTGCGCGTCCAGCAGCGAGACGAGATGTCCCGAGGGAACCCGGTCGGGGGAAGGCAGCCGGTACTTCAAGACCGCGCCCGTGATCCCGCGGGCTTGCAGCCAGCGCGCGACGGTCACCCCTTCCTTGTCCCACGACAGAAAGGCATACCCACCGCCGGGGCAGATCACCACGGCGATGCCGGTGTTGCGTTCGCGGGGCGGCGCGTAAATGGTCAGCGTCGGTACGACGATGTGGCGAATGTGGTGGTTCGCCGGCTGATCGGGTGGGATTTCGACCTGCTCCGGCTCCGCATGGGTGACGCTCCATGGAGCTTTCCCCGGCCAGAGACGGATCTCGGCGGGCGGAGCGTTGACGGCGGCGGTATCGATGGCATTCATTCCCAGTATTGACCGGTGGCCTACGCCATGTACCTGGCGGTCGCGCGCTTCCATGAACCTTGGGCTTTCAGAATCAACTCGATGACTTCGCGCACCGCGCCGTCGCCGCCGCGCCGTCGCGTCACGTAATGGGCCGCGTGTTTGGCCTCGTCCACCGCGTTCGGCACGGCCACGGCCAGCCCGACGCGCCGCAGCGGGGGCAAATCGACCAACTCATCGCCGATGAACGCGATCTCGTCGTTCGCAAACCCGTGTTGGCGCTTGACCTCCTCGACCATCTCCATCTTGTTCGTCGGTTTCTGGAGCACGATCTTCACGCCCAAATCGGACGCGCGTTGCGTCGTCGCCTTCGACGGCCGTCCCGAGATGAACCCGATCATCAACCCCACGCGCTGGGCCATCGCGATGCCATGGCCGTCCTGCGCGTCGAACGTCTTGAATTCCCGGCCGTCGCTGGTGAAATGCAACTTGCCATCGGTCAACACGCCATCCACGTCCAGCAACAGGCAGCGGATTTTGCGCAGGCGACGATTGAGCACGCCCTTGGCGATTCTCATGGCGCGGCGAGTGTAACACAACGCCCTCGGCTGACAAGTCCACCGCGGCGGCCGCCTTGTTTCCTCAAAGCAGAACCTCCCCCGTGGCTAGTCGGGGGAGGTCTCGTGTGTGGAGAACGACAAACGTTATTTGGAGTCCTTCAGCACGACGAAAACGGAGGCCCGGTCACGATGCACGTACAACAACACGCCCTTGTCCGGGTCGGCCTTGGCGATGGCGGCCTTGAAATCTTCCGCCGAACGGGTGACGGTGCGGTCGATGGCGGTAATCACGTCGCCGCGCTGCAACCCCTCCCGCTGCGCCACGCTGCCGTCGGCGACATCGGTCACCACGACGCCTTCAGCCACCTCCAGCTTCAACCGCTCGGCAATCTCCTTCGTGAGGGTCTGCACCGTAAGGCCAAACGCGCCCTCGACTTCCGGCTTGATGCGGTGTTCATGCGAGGCCTGCCGAACTTGGCCGGGCATTTCACCCGTCTGCAGCGCGATTTGGATGGGCTTCTCGTCGCGCACGACATTGAGCATGACCTTCTGGCCGATTTCTTTGCGGAGGATTTGCCGCTGCAACTCGCGCGGGGTCTTCACCGGCACGCCGTCAACGGCCACGATAATGTCAGCGAGGGCGAGGTCGCTCTTGGCGGCGGGGGTGCCATCTTCAATCTGGGTGACCACCACGCCGTCTTTCAGGTTCTTGACGCGGCTCGCCAGTGCCTTGTTATCGGACAGGGCCTCGATGCCGATACCGATCCAGGGGCGGGTGACTTTGCCGTCTTTGATGAGTTTCTCGGCGGAATCCATCGCCATGTTGATGGGGATGGCGAAAGCGATGCCGCGGTTGAGGCCACGGATGAGGGTGTTGATGCCGATGACGCGGCCTTCGATGTCGCACAGCGGGCCGCCGGAGTTGCCGGGGTTGATCGACGCATCGGTCTGGATGTAATCTTCGTACGCGTTGCTGCCGCGGCTCCAGACTCCCGTGCGTCCTTTGGCGCTGACAAACCCGACCGTGACACTGTAGTCGAGTTCGTACGGCGCGCCGATGGCGATGGCCCATTGGCCGACTTTCACCTCGTCGCTGTTGCCGAGCTTGGCGGCGGGGAGGTTCTTTGCGTCCACCTTGATGACGGCCACATCGATGCGCTCGTCGGTGCCGACCACCTTCGCGTTCTCGAACGTCGTGCCGTCTTTGAGCTGCACGGTGATCGTGTCTGCTCCGTCAATGACGTGCACGTTGGTGAGAATGTAGCCATCTTTGCGCAGGATGACCCCCGACCCCTGGCCTTCAACGTCGCGCTCCCGCGGATGTCCCTGCGGCAGACGCCTGAAGAAATACTCGAACGGCGTACCTTCAAACTGCCGGCCGTTATCTTCGTCATCGCCATCCTGCGAGTCCATGGCCACGCCGACCTTGCGCTTGGTGGAGATGACGACGACCGACGGGCTGGCTTGGTCGGCGACCTTTTCGAAGGCGCTTTCCAGATGCCGTGCCAGGTCGATATCGCCGTTGGATACGGTCGATGCCGTGGCCTCCGCGAGGCAGAGGGAGCACGGTGCCGTCAATAACAGGGAAAGCCCGATGGCGAACCATCGGGTCGTTGGAGAACTGTTGTGCCAGTTTAATTTATCCATAAAGTGTCGTGCTCTTCGACCCCGCTACGCGGGGCACGTTCAAATGTTTACTGCATCAGGGATGGATGTGCCATCGCCACCATTCCGCGTAATATCGCCGAATTTGCGCGAATCGGCAAGTGTGCTTGCGGCGAAAGCCATCGCTGGCAGGCCCGCGTTGACAAAGCGGGTGAATCCGCTACCCTTGAATCAGGCGCGAGTTTACGATGATTGCGACGGCTGACACTACCGAACTTCAAGAACGCGTCCGCGAGTTGAAAAAGCTGCGGAACGCCGTCATCCTCGCGCACAATTACCAGGTGCCCGAGTTGCAGGACGTGGCGGATTTCGTGGGTGATTCGCTGGGCTTGTCGTTCAAGGCGAAGGAGACCGCCGCCGACGTGATCCTGTTCTGCGGCGTGCATTTCATGGCGGAGACGGCGAAGATCGTCAACCCGGGCAAGACGGTCATCCTGCCCGACCTCGAAGCGGGTTGTTCGCTGGCCGATTCCTGCGACGCCAAGGCGCTGGCCAAATGGAAGGAAACGCATCCCGACGTTGTTATTGTCGCGTACATCAACTGCACCGCCGCCGTCAAAGCGTTGGTGGACATCATCTGCACGTCGGGCAACGCCGTGAAGGTTGTTAATTCGATTCCGCCCGACAAAAAGATTCTATTCGTTCCCGACCAAAACCTCGGGCAATGGGTGATGACGCAAACGGGGCGACCGATGATCCTGTGGCCGGGCGCGTGCTCGACGCACGTGCTGTTCACGCACAAGGCGATCTTCCGGTTGAAACAGGAATATCCCGACGCGAAGATCGTGGCGCATCCCGAATGTTTGCCGGCGGTCCGCATGATGGCCGATGAAGTGTGCTCGACCGAGAAGATGGTTGGGTACTGCAGAAATTCGCCCGCGCACGAGTTCATCATCGTCACCGAGGCGGGCATGTTGCACCGGCTCCAAAAGGAAGTGCCCGGTAAAATGTTTGTTCCCGGCCCGACCGACTCGTGTCATTGCAACGAGTGCAGCTTCATGAAGAAGAACACCCTCGAAAAAGCCGTCGCCGCGCTGGAGAGTTTATCTCCTGAAATCATCCTCGACGAAGATATTCGCTGCCGCGCCCTCGTCCCCATCGAGCGTATGCTGGCGTTGGGGAAATAAGATGACTGACGGGCATGGAGTACGGATTGAGGACGCTGTTGAGAACCTCTGCCATCAACTGTTCGGGTGTGACTTCGTGTTACGCTCCCCACAACTCATTGAGCAAAGTGGGCCGAAGGAGTTGACCGATGTTCTTGTGGTGGTTGATGATACGGCCATAGTCATTCAGTCAAAATCGCTTGCTATAGATATTTCTGATTTGGACGACTTAAAACTCGGACGCATTCATAAAAGACGGGAGGAAGCAAAGCGTCAACTCAACACAACATTAAACGCGCATACAAGACATGCCCATGTCCGTGCAACCACGCCACTTAATATCGCTTTTGATCTCGACTGGAGTTGGATCAAGAAGAAGGTCGGTATAATCACGCTTCATGTTGCCGACGATCTATACGGGGACCCGGAATTTCGCTTCCAGTATCCGAACCTTGTTGAAGAACACAAAGGCATTATGGTGCATACGTTCCTTGTCAACGATCTGGCCCAGATGACCTCTGAGTTTTCCACGCCCGCTGACGTCTTGCTTTACTTGGCGGAGAGGGAAAGGTGTCTATTGTCTGGCAGGGTCATGATTGGGAACGAGCTCGACTTCCTTGCCGTTTTCAAAGCGCGGTATACGGAACTCGAGGAAGCGCTTTCTAATCCCGACGTCGTTTTGTCTCTAGCGCCAGGGTTGTGGGAAAGATATCGAAAGGACGAAGCGAATCGAATTCGGGATAGGGACTATCGCTTTCGCAACAGCGGGGTAATTGACCGGCTGATCAGGACGCTTCACACCTCAGTTGAGTACACTGCAAGCCATTACGGACTTACCTCTCAGGAGGGGGCCCTAAAATACCTCAAGCTAATCGGCAAGTTTGGGAAGCTCACTAGAATGGAAAGGGCTGATATTGGAGATAAGCTAATAGCAAAGCGCAATAAGACAAAGTCCTCAAAATACGGGTATTTCATCTTCGTAAGTGAACACGCCAAGACAGCATACCTATTCTTGGTCATCAACGAGGAAGACCGGGAGAAGAGGAAAAACATCCTTGGATTCTTGTGCGGTCAAGCTTGCCACATATTAAACTGTAGTGAACTTGTTGGACTTGCGACTGACGGCGCTCAGCAAGAGGGCGCCAGCATCGATGCGCTCGTTATGGACGTTGCTGAAGTGCGTTCAGAGACCAAGCTGGAGAAAGATCTTGAGCTGTTCAAGCAGATGGAACATCGGACAGTGAATGAATGGAATTCCTAAATACCAGTTTGGCGCAAATACCCCGCGGTGTCTGCAGGAGGTCGGCATCAACCATCAAAAGTCATCGCACGTACTTCACCGCGATTAACTTCGTGATTCGTTTGTAGTACGCACCGCCTGAATTCAAGTCAACACCGCGAAACTCTCTATCACTGCCGGCAAAAATAACTGCATCTGCACCACGTTCATGGGCAGCTTGCGCGATGTCATCATCTCTGGAAGACCGCGATATAATGCCTTCGCCACGGGAATCATCAATAACACCCAAAATCTTGTATTTGCGGTTGGGATCACCATTCTCCCAAAAATCAATTCCATTAACGACTCTCACCGTGCCACCCTTGCCCTCGACGATGTTTGCACCTCGATACTCGGTAAAAGTAGTGGTGGAGCAGCCGCTAGTGACAAGTAACGTGAATAACAAGGCTACGATTACCTGAAGCCACGCGAGATTATTGTGAACATTCCTGTCCAGACGACCCAGGTTCGCGCCAATTCCCGTACTGTCTTCAGTCATTGTTCTCACAGTTCTGCAAGATTTAGGATCACACTCATCGGGTAATCGGCCAATTTACACTGGCAGCGACGTAAGCACACGCCAATCCTAGTAGGAGACAGCTTTTTCTGCAAGTCCGGAATGGGAGCGACAGTGGTTCATGACGGACAAATGTCTATTTTTCGCAGCTCTTGTTTGTGTTACTTTGTACACCGATGAGCAACGTCGACCTATTGCATGTCGTTTGGGGTATTGTCGCCTCCCTTGGTGGCGGTGCAGTTATTGTTTTCGCGCTATCCAATTGGATCGGCAAAGTATGGGCTGATCGTTTGATGGCGAGCGAAAAGGCCAAGCACGACGCTGCCCTCGAACTCCTTCGTGCTGACATCCGCAAAGCCGCTTTCGAGTCGGAGATTCGCTTCAGCAAGCTCCATGAGAAGCGTGCGGAAGTCATTGCTGATCTATATTCCAAACTTGTGGAGTTTGTCGCCGCCGCCGAGCAGTTTCTGTACGGCGGAGCTTCAATTGATCCGGAAAAGCATCGTCTTTACGTCGAGCGACAAAAAGAATTCTACGATACATTCAACAGGAACCGGATCTACTTTCCGACAGCGCTATGCAATGCGCTCTCCGATTTTATTGCTGAACTCCATCGCCTAACTAGTGAAAAATATATCCTCGGCGACTATCGGCCAATGACGCCCGAAGAGTCCAAAGACTGGCGCACCACGTTGCTCGACCGATGGAAAGCGATCACCGTAGAAGTGCCGAAATTGAAGGAACAACTCACGGAAGAATTTCGGCGTTTGCTAGGCTCCGGCAATCAATGACCACTGTCGATGATTTGTTAGAGACAACGGCGCTCATAGAGCGCCGCCTTCGGGCTGGAGAGCCGTCAGGCTTGCCACATATTAAACTGTAGTGAACTTGTTGGACTCGCGACTGACGGCGCTCAGCAAGTGGGCGCTACCCTCGGGCTCGGCTCCCAAAGTACGGAAACGGCTACGAACGCAGGCTACCCACCCCGTGTTCTCCTCCAGGGAGGGTTGCGGCGGGCGGACGGGGCGCGGCTACGAGGAGGCGAACCTACCGAAGGAAAGGCAACGACAGAGACCCTTCGACAAACTCAGGGCGACAGACAAGGAAGGGGTTGACGTAAAGGGAGGATGGCGGCGATTGCCGCGGGAGTACGGCGTGCGGCGTGTCGTCAGACTTCGCTATCGAGAATTGATATTATTGCTGGACGCGGTGTTCCGGGGCTGGTATGATGCGTGCAGTTGTTTGACATAAGAAGAACGGTTCGCGGTACCGCGCTTAAAGCGGATTGGCATGGGAACTCTCTATAGAAGAGCGTTTTTGCCAAACGAAGCCAACTGAAAAATGCACATGTGTTTCGACATGAAACAGTTCTGAAAAAACAGCGTTGGGTTCGTTATGCAAAAAAAGCCCTAAAAATGGGGGAAAAAGCGCCAAAATACCACTCCGGGAGGGTGGTTTTACGCATGAACGAACCTAATTTGCCCCGCACTGCGGCACCGCGGTGCGGCTTGCAGGATGGCTTCGAACCGGCGGTATACCCACACATGGCAGGCCCCGCCCTCAGGGTCAGGGCAGGCGGACGCGCCCACCCACAACCGACCTGAGACGGATTGCGGGGGCCATCAATGCCGGCGGTTTGCCGCCCTCGCCCATCGGCCTCTCCTGCGTCGGGTTAGACCGCCGCTACAACTTTCAAACTGATACACTGCCCAGCGGCGGACGGGGTTGACTTTCTGACGCGGCGATGGCATTGAGTGCCGGTCTTTCATTCTTCACACAGATGAAAAAACTATTGTTTCTGGTTTTGACGGCACTGTTGTTCGCCTTGGGTGCGAGCGCGGCCAATGCGCAGTTCACGCCTGACAAGAACGTGTTGCGGGCGACGTTGAAGAACGGGTTGCGGGTGGTGATCGTGCGCAATCCGCTGGCACCGGTCGTGACGACGGTGGTGAATTACGAGGTCGGGTCGAACGAGACGCCGGCGGGATTTCCCGGCACGGCGCACGCGTTGGAGCACATGATGTTTCGCGGCAATCCCGGCCTCTCCTCGGATCAACTCGCCCAGATTTCCGCCGTCATGGGAGGCGACTTCGACGCCGACACGCAACAGACGATCACGCAATACTATTTCACCGTGCCCGCCGACGATTTGGAGTTGGCGCTGCATATCGAGTCGCTGCGGATGAGCGGCATCCTGGCCACCGAGGAGTTGTGGGACAAGGAACGCGGCGCCATTGAACAGGAAGTCGCGCAGGACCTCTCCAATCCCGAGTACCTGATGTACATCAAGCTGCTCGAAACGATGTTCAAAGGCACACCGTACGCCACGGACGCCTTGGGAACGCGACCCTCGTTCGACAAGACGACGGGCGCGATGTTGAAAAGCTTCCACGCCAAGTGGTACGTGCCCAACAACGCCATCTTGGTGATCGTTGGCGATGTGGAACCCGCCACGACCCTGGCGACCGCACAGCAGTTGTTCGAGAAAATCCCGGCGAAAAGGTTGCCGCGCCGGCCCACCATCAATTTGCAGTCCGTCAAACCCGAGACGATGCACATGACCAGCGACCTCGGGTACGGGCTGGCCGTCATCACGTTTCGCTGGCCTGGCTCGGACAGCCCCGAGTATGCGGCGGCGCAGGTGTTGGGGGACGTGTTGGCGAGTCATCGCGGCGAGCTATACGAATTGGAGGCCGAGGGCAAAGCGCTGGCGACGGATTTCTCGCTGGAGGCGTTGCCGAAGGCGAGCCTGGCGTACGGGACGGGTTCGTTCAAGAAGGGCGGTGACGGTGCAGCGTTGATTAAGGAAATGCAGGTGGTTTTCAGTCAATACGCGAAGCATGGTGTCCCGGCGGATCTGGTCGAGGCCGAGAAGCGGCATCGATTAGCCGCCGAGGAGTTCGAGAAGAATTCGATTGAAGGACTGGCCATGAGCTGGTCGGAGGCGCTCGCGTTGGAGGGTCGCCACTCGCCCGACGACGACATTGACGCCATCAAGAAGGTGACGGTTTCCGAGGTGAATCGCGTGGCCCGCAAGTACCTGAATCTCGACCGCGCGGTCGTAACGATGATGACGCCGGAGGAGTCGGGCAAACCGGTTTCCTCGGCGAGTTTTGGCGGACACGAATCATTTGCGTCCAAGCAAGCCGGGACCGTGCCGCTGCCGGATTGGGCGACGGCGCACATGCGACGGCTTTCCGTCCCGGAGTCGACGATACACCCGGTGGTCACGACGCTGACCAACGGACTGCAACTCATTGTGCAACCGGAGACAATGAGCGGCACCGTCAGCGTGTACGGCAAGGTGCGCAACCATGCGGACTTGGAGACGCCGGACGGGCAGGAAGGCGTGGACCAGGTGTTAGGCCAACTCTTTGACTATGGCAGCGAGTCGCTGGATCGCGTGGCGTTCCAGAAGGCGCTGGATGATATCGGCGCGACGGAATCGGCCGGCACGGACTTCGAATTGAACGTATTGACCAACTACATCGATCGCGGCGTGCAGTTGTTGGCGGACAATTTATTGCATCCCGCGTTGCCGGAGGAAGCGTTCAAGACCGTCCGCCAACAGGTTGCCGACACGGTGGCGGGCACGCTGGAAAGCCCGGATTATCTGCACGGGCGGGCATTGCTGGCGGCGCTGTTTCCGAAGGGCGATCCGGCGCTGCGGCAGGCAACGACTTCCAGCGTCAGCGCCCTGACGTTGAGCAACGCGCGTGATTATTACCGACACGTGTTCCGCCCCGACTTGACGACCCTCGTGGTCGTCGGCAACGTGTCGCCCGAGCGGGCACGATCGGTCATCGAGAAATGGTTTGGCGATTGGACGGCGACCGGACCGAAGCCGGAGACGGAACTGCCGCCCGTTTCGGCCAATGCGCCCTCGGTCACGGCTGTTCCTGACAAGAGCCGCGTACAGGACAAGGTGGTGCTGGCGGAGACGCTGGGATTGACCCGCTCGGACCCGGATTTCTATGCGCTACGCCTGGGCAATCTCGTCCTCGGTGGCGCGTTCTACGCAACGCGGTTGTATCGCGACCTGCGCAAGGACTCGGGGCTGGTGTACTCAGTAAGCTCGGCGTTCAACGTCGGAAAAACGCGGGCGACCTACGAAGTGGAATTCGGCTGCGACCCGCCGAACGTTTCCAAGGCCCGCGCGATCATCGAACGCAACCTGAAGGACATGCAGGCGAAGCCGGTGAGCGCTGACGAATTGCAGCAGGCGAAGGCGCAGTGGCTGCGGGAAATCCCGTTGTCCGAGTCCAGCACGGGCGACATTGCCGCGAACCTGCTGGCCCATGCCACGCACGATCTTCCGTTGGACGAAACGACGCGGGCCGCGCACCGCTGCCTCGCGCTAACCGCCGAGGACGTGCAGGCCGCGTTCGCCAAGTGGTTGCACGTCGAAAACCTCGTCCAGACAAGCCAGGGCCCGGAGCCCCGATGACAGGCGATCGGGCGGGGGGCGTCCGGGGTCATGGCCCAAGAGGATCGGCAGATTTGAGAAATTCTATTTCCTGAGAGCAGGCGTTCTCTTCTTCATCTCCGCGAAGCAGGCCACGGTGGCCCCACCGATCATGGTGATGATACCGCCGATGAGGAACGCGTTCGTCTTATAACCGCAATCAGCAGCAATCCATTGGTTGGCGGATGGCACGGCAGCGCCGCCGACGGCGAATACGATCATACTTACGGCCACAATGAGTAATCCGATAATCCGTTGCATATCTGTACGATCCCTTCGGGAGTGTTGTTTCTGTCGACGAGCAAGAAGTTTTGACAACAAAGCCTGCCACTCATCGCTCCCTGAAGGAGCGGCTCGTGTGCCAACCAGCGGTCAACTCAGCGCCAGATGGAGTCTTACTCTGAGAATCTGGCCGCTGTTGACTCTGGCCCCTTGCCCGGAGCCCCCTGCTGCAAGAAGTTGACTTTGTGCTCACTCGGTGGCATTGACACTCGGACGTGTCAGGACCCATGAGACGAATCGTATTGCTCGCCGTAACATTGTTATCGCTAACCGCCTCCGTTCGCGGCGAGGATTCCCCGCAGTATAAAACCGCCGACGAATTGTGGGGGCACCTTCAAGACCTTGGGCACCAGGCCCCACCCCCTGAACGGGCAAACTACATCGATTACCTGGAGACGTTGCGCGGTGGCATGCTGGAGTTTGAAAACCGCTATCCGAGCGATCCGCGACACTGGGACGCGAAGCTGGCGCGGGTGCGGGTCGAAGCCGCCCGCGCGCGGGTTGAGAATCGACAGCCGAACATGGATGCGTTGTTCGAGGTGGTGAAAGAGATCGTGGCAGCGCCGGGTGCTTCTGACACAACGAAGAGAACCGCCAGATACACTTTGGTGGCGGCGCACATGCAAACGCTGGAGTCGGCTGATTCATCCACGAATTCGGCGGCGTTAGCGGCAGTGCGCGCCGACATTGCCGAACTCCGAAAGAGCAACCCCGACGACCCACAGGTTGCTGTCACGCAGCTTGATCTTGCGGAGGTTCTCAAGCAGCGCGACCCGGCTGCGGCGGAATCAATGCTGCGCGAGTTGCTCGGCAGCCAGAACATCCAGGTTGCCGCCGCGGCGCAGCAGCAATTGGATTCCATGAAAACGTTACGCGATCTCAGCAAGAAGCCGATCGAGTTGAAATTCCAGGCGGTGGACGGCGCGCAAGTCGACCTGGCGAAGCTTCGCGGCAAGGTGGTGCTGTTGGATTTCTGGGCGACGTGGTGCGGCCCGTGCCGCGTGGAGATTCCCAACGTGGTCGCCGCGTACAACCAGTTTCACAAGGACGGGTTTGAGATCGTCGGCGTCTCGCTCGATCAAAACAAGGAGCGATTGCTCAACTACACGAAACAAGCCGGCATGACGTGGCCGGAGTACTTCGACGGCAAGATGTGGTCGAACGAGATCAGCGCCCGCTACGGAATCAACGCCATTCCCGCCTCGTGGCTGGTGGACAAGAAGGGTTTTGTGCGTACCACCGGGGTCCGCGGGGCCGACCTCGGGCAGCAGGTCAAGATGTTGCTGGCGGAGTAGCGACGGCGATGCCGCTGTATCGCCTGATCAGTGCGGATGGCGATGCTGCAGAATATGGGGACGATCAAGGCCATGCGCCAACATGAGCGCTTCATCGTTCAATAGATGCGTGGTCGGTCCGTCGGCCACGATAGCGCCTTCATCCAAGAGAATGGCGCGCGGGCACAACTCGACGACCAACTCCAAATCGTGGCTGGCGATGAGTTTGGTCGCGGGAATCTGACGCAGCAGCGCTTTCAATTCCCGTCGTCCACGGGGATCGAGATCGCTGGTCGGTTCATCGAGAACGAGGACCCGCGGTTCGCAGGCGAGCACGCCCGCCAGACACACGCGCCGCTTCTCGCCGCGGCTGAGGTGATGCGGCGAACGTTTTTCGAAACCTGTGAGGCCCACTTGCGAAAGTGCCGTGCGAACCCGCACTCCGATATCGGATTCGTTGAGGCCGAACTGTTGCGGTCCAAAGGCGATGTCCTCGAAGACGGTTGGGCAGAACAGTTGATCGTCCGGGTCTTGAAAGAGCATGCCCACGTTGCGGCGGACGGCTTCGAGATTCGCCTCCGTGACGGGTTGGCCCAGCACGAACACGGATGCAGCGTTGTCAAATCGCTCGGGCAGGATGCCGTTGAGATGGAGGAGCAAGGTTGATTTTCCCGCGCCGTTCGGGCCAATCAACGCGGCGCACTCACCGTCCGTGATTGAAAAACTCAGTCCCCGCAGCGCTTCCACGCCATCGTGATAGTGGAAACGGAGATCGCGCACCTCAATGGCGGTTGTCATTTCCAACCTCGCGCGCACATGGCGGCATAGATCCGCTCGGCGCGTTCGGTCGAGCGGACGAACAACTGGCCGATGACAGTGCCGAGAGATTTCCAGAGATGCGACCGCCGCCTTGTAAACGTTCGGCTGGCGCGGGCGCGTTGCATGCGCTCGGTTTCGTCGACTAGGACGGAGAGATAGCGATACATCAGCGCCAACGTGGTGATCATCAGGGCGGGGAAGCGGATCCGTCGCAACACACCGAGTAATTCGGAGAACGGCGTGGTGTTGGACAGCAGGATCATCGTGAACAGACAAAGCGTGCTTTTCACGATGATCCGAGCGAACACCAAACCGCCATTCGGCTGCAGCCAGGCCAGCAAGGCGATCCCCAGCACGAGTGGCTCGAGGAGAAGCAGACGTTTGATGAGAAAACCTGGCGGAATCCGGCTCGCGAGGGCGACCGCGATCAGTAACCCGGCCAGTGTCGCGAAGAACAGCGGCGCAACGAATGGCGTAAGTACCGTTGCCAGTATCAGCGCGAGTGCGGCAAGCAGTTTGGCCCCGGCGCTGAGACGATGCACCGGACTGTCGAGCCGACTGTGGGAATCGAGAAAGTCGTGGCGCATTTAGTGCGGGTCGGACGCGGGTTTGGGCACGAGCACACGTGCCAGCAGGAAGGCGAGGATGAACACAACGATTGTGCCGATGACTCCGGCCAGCGACGTGGCCACCATCGTCGAGTGGATGCCGGGCAACTGATAGTCGGGTATCGGCGAGTGGACGAGCGCGGCTTCCACGGCGCGATGTTCGAACCCGAGTGTTTGCGCGACTTTGTCAAGTCCGTCGGGCCACGAACAGGCGAACGGGGCCACGAACAACGCCAACCCGAATGAAATCAGCAGGCCGAAGACCAACATCTGTCCATATCCAAGACTGACGCCCGTGTTGGTTTGGAGTTCGAGCAACTCGGGATTGGCCCGGGCAATGGCGACGATCACCAGCGCGGTAATCAAGGCTTCACCGACACCGATGAGCATGTGCACGTTCGTCATGGCGGGGAAGGCGATCGACCATGCTACCGTGCCAGACAACGCGAGTTCTCCCGCGCACACCATCGCGGCCAGGACGGTCGAGCACCACGCAGCAAATGCTGCGGCCATGACCACGCCCCGGGTACCCGGGACAACGCCGCGCACGCTACGGTAAATGGCGTAGCCCACAACACCCCCGATGATGCCCATGTTGAAAATATTGGCGCCCAGCGCAGTGACGCCACCGTCGGCAAAGAGAAGACATTGGACGATGAGCACGGAGGAGAGAACAATCACCGCCGCGCTCGGGCCGAGCAATACGGCGGTCAGCGCGCCGCCGATCAGGTGACCTGACGTGCCGCCGGCGACAGGAAAATTGAGCATTTGAGCGGCGAAGACGAATGCCGCAGCCAACCCCAACATCGGGATTTTGCGGCGTGGCAGTCGGCGGCGCACGTGATGGAGCGAAACACCCAGGCCGGCTACCGCAAGACCGCCGGTTGCCACGGCTGTTTTTGCATCCAGAAATCCGTCGGGAATGTGCATGGTTTGTGTGGTCGTCAGGCGGGCAGGTCGGAGCCCGTCGTGGTGATGGTGAGTTTGCCGTGTTTGACGCCCTTGGCGGCGATGAGTTCGTCCGCCAGCTTTTTGATGTCGGCGGCTTTGCCGCGGACGGCGAGCAGTTCGAGGCAGTTGTCGTGGTCGAGATGGCAGTGCAACGTGGAAATGATCACCTCGCGGTGGTCGTGCTGCAGGTCGGTGAGCAATTCCTGGAGGTGGTGCCGGTGATGATCGTACACGAGCGTGATGCTGCCCGCGATCTCGGCGTGGCCAAGCGCCTGGCGATGTTCCACAAGGTGGGCGCGAATCATGTCCGCGATCGCGAGCGAACGGTTGTCGTACCCTTTCTCGCGGCACATGCGGTCGAGTTCGCGGAGGAGTTTTCTGTCGAGCGAAACGCTGAATCGGGTGACGGTTTCCATGGTGTTACGAATTTATATAATCGTAATACTGACGGGCTAGGTCAAGTGTTTATTCGCGTCCATGTTTCTGGTTGCCACGAAGGGATCCCGATGTTATTTCTTGCACGAATCAACCCTACGAGGAGAACACATTCATCATGCAGACTTTGTTACGCGGTAAGGACTATATCGAGACGCCGGATTGGACGAAGGAAGAACTGGAGACGGTGCTGGACGTGGCGGGCGACCTGAAGCGCCGCTTTGCGCTGGGCGAACCGCATCGGCTGTTGCAGGACAAGACGCTGTTCATGATGTTTTTCGAGCAGAGCACGCGGACGCGCAACTCGACGGAAGCGGCGATGACGCAACTCGGCGGCCACGCGCACGATCTCACGCCCGATAAGATGCAGATTTCACACGGCGAAACGCCGAAGGACACGGGCAAAGTGCTGTCGCGGTACGGTCACGGCATCGCGATCCGCAATTGTTTCTACGGCGTCGGCAACAAATATCTTCGTGGGGTTGCCGAGCACGCGAGCATTCCGGTCGTGAGCCTGCAGGACGACGTCGATCACCCATTGCAAGCCATTGCGGATTTGATGACGGTGCGCGAGAAATACGGTACGAACCTGCGCGGCATGAAGTTTCTGGTGTCGTGGACCTATGCGCCCGCGTACGCGCGTCCGCTCAGCGTGGCGCAGGGATTGATCTGGTTGCTGCCGCGGTTCGGCGTGGACGTCACGCTGGCGCACCCGAAGGAATTCAATTTGATGCCGCGGGCCGTCGAGGCGGCGAAGAAATTTGCCAAAGAGAACAAGACCAAGTTCGAAATCATCCATGACATGGACGACGGGTTCAAGAACGCGGTCGTCTGCTATCCGAAGTCGTGGGGTTGCCACCAATACCTGGACGACCAGGGCGTGTCCGACGACAAGCGCAAGGAAGAGGGCATGAAGATCCTCAACAAGTACAAGAGTTGGGTCGCCACGGAGAAGCGAATGAAGCTGGCGAAGAAGGAAGCCTGCTACATGCATCCGCTGCCCGCCGACCGGGGCTCCGAAGTCGAGGACGCCGTCATCGACGGCCCGCAATCCATCGTGTTCGACCAGGCTGAAAACCGGCTGCACACGGTGAAGGCGATCCTGTCGTTGGTGATGGGAGGAAGACCGTAGGCGAGCGGCGCCAGCCTACTTGCGGCACTGCATGGCGAGGGAGCCGTCGAAGCGGCCTTTGTCTTCCACGTCGTTGAATCGTTTGTCGTCGGCGTCGCCGAGAGTGGCGCGGCGGATGTCGGTGAAACCGTGCTCCACCAGTTTCGCGGTCATGGCTTTTTGGTCCCACATCCACAAGTGGTGACCGTTCCCAAGCCACTCGACCATGAAGCCGCGAAATCCCCAAGGGCCCTGTTTCCGTCCGAGAAACGACTCTTGCATGAAACGGGCAGCGGCTTCGGGGGTGTCTTCGGCCAGGTATCCGCGAGCGAGTTGATCGAGGTCGGGCACGACGAGGCGGAACGTCCCGCCGGGTTTCAAATACGAGTAGGTATGCCGCAGCGCCACGTCGAAATCCTCCGGCGACAGGTGCTCAAGGATGTGGGAGCAGTAGATGGCGCGGCAGGAATTGGGGGCGATCGGAAGTCCGCGCACGATGTCACCGTAGCGGACGTTGTCGGGGAATCGCTTTTCGTTCCTCGTGTAGATGCGACCCACCAACGGCAGGCGCTCGAACCTCAGCGTGGGACTGCAATCGAAATTGAGCCAGGTGTCGGGGGCGCACCAGCCGCAACCGTATTGGACGCAGTCGCGAATTGAGGGGAGAACGTGCGGGCTTGACGCGGGTCGGGCGTCGTTGCGTCCCAACGGCAAGACAGAAGGAGAGATTGACTGTGTTTCAGATCCTCGAATTGCCCCCTCACCCTTCACAGGGGGCAAACTACCTTTCTGGTTTTGTCGATGCAAGCCGAAAGAGCGGCACGGTGGCGCAGTCCGTGCAAGCCCAAACGGTTCGACGACATGTTCAACGTCACTTGGATGGAGTCTGGTTCCGCTGGCCCTGCTCGGCGAGGGCGTGGAGGAGGTTGGTGCGGGCGTCGGAATAACTGGGGCGGAGACGGATGGCCTCGTTGAATTGGGCGATGGCTTCATCCGCGCGGCTGAGTTGCGCGAACACGACGCCGAGATTGTTGTGGGTCTCGGCATAGCCGGGGGCCAGCCGCGCGGCTTCCTGCAAATGATCCAGGGCGAGTGGTAGTTGGCCGTGGTGTTGATACAAATTGCCCAGATTGTTGTGGGCGAGGGCGGACGCCGGATTTTTTTGAAGCGTATCCAGCCACAATGTTTCGTTGTCATGAAAGACCTGGGAATGGTGCCACGTTTGCCCGCCGAGGATGCCGAGCGCAATCAGCGACGCGAGAACCTGAATCGGTCGCTGTTTCACAATGGAGGCGAAACCGGCGACGACGAGTGCGATGAATCCCATGCCGGCGAGATAGGCGAAATGATCCGCTACGAACGAGTAGCGGAAGTAGTAGACGTTCACGAAACCGAGGACCGGCGACAACGCGAGCGCGTACCAGCCCGCGCCGAACGCGAACGCCTTCGCCCACGGGTGGCGGCGCAGCATCCAGCACGCGACGGCGACGACGATCACGGCCAGCCAGGGCAACCAGGCGGTAACGGTGTTCGCGTCGATCAGCCAGCGCGGGTAGACGAAGGCGAGGTTGCATGGACAGAGCAGTTTGCCGGCGTAAAACCATAGCGCCCGCCCCACGACCACGAAGCGGTCGGCGAAGCGTAGCGACCAATCGGCGGTGCCTTCCTTCTGGACGAGGTGTTGTTGCTCGATGATGGTGAGCATCGACATCAGGCAGGCCATGCCGGCGAAGGGCGAGACGCGGAAGAGATCCTCGCGTTGCCACCCCCGATCAGATCGGGGCAGGCGTCCGCGTTGCCACCAGACATAGAGGAGCAAGGCGGCCGGCAGAAACACGGTGGAAGGTTTGCTGAGCAACGCGGCGGCGAACAGCACGTTGGCGGCGGCGAACCACCCCCACGACTCATATCGCTCTTCATATTGCAGGTAGCACAGGAGGCACGACAGGAAGAAGAATCCGGATTGGGTGTTCTTCAACTCCGTCACCCAAGCCACCGACTCGACGTTGACGGGGTGGACGCCCCACAAGGCAGCGGCCAGCCAGGCGCCGCGCACGTTCAGTTTGCGCAGCAACGCGTAAAGCAGAACGGTATTGAGCGCGTGCAGGGCGATGTTGGCGGCGTGATAGGGCAGCGGCGCCAGCCCCCAAAGATGCCGCTCGACCCAGAATGTGGTCAGGGTCAACGGATAGTATCGCGAAATCGTCAGGGACGACCAAATCAGGCGCAGCCCGCCGGACGCGGCGACGGCCGGGTTCTGCGTCAGGTGGTCGTCATCGTCCCAAATAAAGCCGCTGCGGAACGCGGGGGCATACGAGAGAGTGATGGCAAGCACGAGCGCCAGAACTGACAAGACAATTCGCCGGCTCGTCATTCTCAGTTCCATGAAGGTGGCCAGCGTAATCAGATGACTGGACGTTCACAAGAACTATTGCGATAGTAACAGTTCCGCATGGGCACAGAAAAACATCGCGACATGGGGTTCCTGGCGATCGCCATCCTCAAGCTGGTGAAGGGATTATTGTTGTTTTTGATCGGCGTGGGAGCGCTGTCGCTGATGCGCAGGGACACGACAGCGGTCGTCACGCACTGGGCGCACGTATTCCAGGTGGACATGCACAGCAAGTTCATCCAACGATGGCTGTTGCGGCTCGGTCTCATGCGGCATCGCGACCTGGCGGTGGTGGCGTTTTTTTACTCGGGGCTGATGTTCACGGAGGGCATCGGGTTGCTGATGGAAAAAACCTGGGCGAAGTACATGACGGCAATCATCACCGCGACCTTCATCCCGCTCGAGCTCTACGAAATGATCCGGCGCGTGACCTATACCCGTGTCGGCGTGCTGGTGCTCAATGTGATTGTGGTGGCGTACCTCGTGATGCGGTTGTGCCAGCGAAAACGACCGGACGTATGAGTGACTTGGCGAACCAGTTTTTGTGGAAGGGGCTGGATCGTCTTTTTGCGCGTGGTGCAAGAGCCTGGGGAACGAGAGGAGACGTCTGGCGGGATTCCGCACGAAGACGGGGGGCTAGCGCCGCGACATTCTTCGACGGGCCAGTGTCAGCGCTCCGAGCAGGCCCAGCGCCACCAGCGAAATCGTGCTGGGCTCGGGAACCTGGCCGTTTGCTTCAACATAACCGAGGATATCGGGTTGCTTCAGGTGGCTGGTGCCGTACTGAAAACTGACGTCGGAGATCTCCGTTGCGATGTCCGTGTATTCGAACCCTTGCGGAAGATCCGCCAGCGTGAAAATGACCTCAGCCTGGATGAGGGCCTGGTTTTTGAGACCCTTGGAGTCGTTGCCGTATAGGTCGTTGATGGTGGTGATGCCGAAGTCTACGCCGCCCGGATGTCCGGTTCCGCGAAGCTTCTGACCCGGGAAAAGATCGTTCGCCTTAAACCAGTTAAAGCTAGCGCTGGAGATGCCTTCAAAGACATTTCCAGCTTTCTTGTCCCTCTTCGTGTTCGCCAAGTCGTTTGCATAGGCCCACTCGCCACCAACGTCGCCATCAAAACCCAGCGGCAACCGATGAGCGATCACTGAAGCATCGGGTCCCAGTTGCGCCGAAACCGGCGTTAATGCCGGGTCCCCGTTGATTTTAAAGAAGACCGCAGTGAGAATATCGGCGGGAATAGACGGGTCGTAAGTCCCCAGATTGGACAAAGTGACAATGAGGTCGAGATTGGAGACGGCAAACGTTGCGGACGCCTGGAGTGTTTTGCCAGGAGCATTACCGGGAGCTTTGGCGGCAAAAGTGACCGAATTGCCGGTATTAGTCGACGCGAGTCCGTGGGCAGTGCCTACGGTGGCATACAAAACGAGGGCAACGAGACCCATCGCGGCTTTTTTCATACCTATACCTCAACCGCACGAGCTACACTCGCAATATCACACGCGAACTATATGACAGAACTATACCATAAGAGGTGTGCACTTGCAAGTCAATAAAGGTGTTGGTTGCGTGGCGTGCTTGATCAATGGCCCGGGCACATCGGCTCAGTTTCTGTGAATAACATGTTAACAGAAACGGGGTTCGGTTTGTAACGTGTTACTCTACAAGAGGTTGACATTCTGGACTGTGCAAGGTATTCGGGGTCGATTCCCACGTATTTGGCCACAGGGTGCTTAGAATGAGGAAGCCTCTTCGGCTCAGAACCAGAACATGGCTTTTGCTTCGAGCGAACCGAAGACGTCAGGATTGTGCTGGCCGATGAATTCGTGCGTGCGCACGATCCTGGTGTAGCCCACTTCGAGGTGGCGGAAGAGTCTCATGGCGACGCCCCAACTGACGTCCGCCACCCAGGGGATGCGCTCGACACTCGGCCCGCTGCGGAAGGTGCTGCCGTCCAGGAACAAGTTGTGGCCGACGGCGCGCCCATCCGCGCCGCAGAAGGCGTAGAACGAGAACGGCGGCGACGTGGATGTGATGCCGCCACCGGCCGAGGCGGGTGAGTCGATGATCTGCATACCAAAGTCGTCAGGCAGATTCACGCCGAGCCGAGCGGTGGCGCCCATATTTCCGGAAATCTGGATGTTGCCGAGGTCGGCGCCGACATGGGGGATCAGATCGACGTAGCGCGCGGTGGTTGGATTGAGTGATAGACGCCATAAGCGCGCGTACTTCAGCAGGAGCCCGGGCTCGGTGGCCACTTGATCGTTCCAGCCTTTCGGGATTCTAGTACGGTCCATTACCGAATGAAATGCAGTTTGGATGATTCCGGCCAAAGAGGGGCGACCGGTGACGCCCAGATCGACTTCAAAATCCTCCTGGACGGGTATGCCGTCGGCGCCGGTTTTTCCGCGCCGCTGGAGGTAGACACCGCCATACAGCCAGCCGGCGTACGGACGATCGGTCTTGATCAACGCATCCGATTCCAAGTTTTCCGGCGTGTACATGTTCTGGCCGAAGACATAGCCGAGGTTTTGCGCGCTGCTGTCGATCCCGAGCAGCGGCAGATGATCGCTAGCGTTGACGGCCCACTGTGGCAGATCGTCATCGCCGCCGAGGTAGGTGAACTTCAACCCGTGGGTGTAATGGCGGTCGGTATGGTCGGCGGTAAAGGGATTGGAGAAGAGGTCGTTCTCCTCGGTGACGACGAACAGGGGGCCTTGTCGATCATCCTGGGCCGAACCGCTCGGCACCAGCATGACCGACGCCATGACGCAAAAAAGCGTTATCAAGGTTGCGCGCCAACTCATTGCGGGTCGTTTCGTTGAATCTCGCGAGTTACGAGCGGAGGAGTCTAGTGGACATTGCCCGACTTGCAACCATTTTTCGGCGGGCGTTCGCAGAATTCACTAGGCAAAGTTTGTGTCAAGGGATATTCTTCCGCCACACAAACTCAAACTATGAAAACCACTACGAAAACCATCGTCATCGCGATCGGCGGGAACTCCCTCATCAAAGACGAAGATCACATGAGCGTGCCCGACCAATATGTCGCCGTGGTCGAAACGGCGCGCCACATCACCGATCTCGTCGAACGCGGCTTCCGCGTGGTCATCACCCACGGGAACGGGCCGCAAGTGGGGTTCATCCTGCTGCGCAGCGAACATTCCCGCGGGATCCTGCATGAAGTGCCGCTGGATTCGATTGGCGCCGACACGCAAGGGGCGATTGGCTACCAGATTCAGCAGGCGATGCACAACGAATTTCACAGGCGCGGTCTGAAACAATCCGTCGCCACCGTCGTGACGCAAGCGTTGGTGGACAAGAATGACCCCGCCTTCCAGAAACCAAGCAAGCCGATCGGCCAGTTCTACAAGAAGGAAGAGGCCGAGGACCGCATGCGCATCGAGAAATGGACGATGGTTGAGGATGCGGGGCGCGGATGGCGACGGGTGGTGGCGTCGCCCAAGCCTGTGCGAATCATTGAAGCCGACGTGATCAAACAGTTGGTGGACGAAGGCTTTGTCGTCGTAGCCGTCGGCGGCGGCGGGATTCCCGTGGTGGAGGACGAGCAAGGAAATCTGCGCGGTGCGGCGGCGGTGATTGACAAAGACCACGCGTCCGCGGCACTGGCGAAGGAAATCGCCGCGGACATGCTGGTGATTTCCACGGCGGTCGAAAAGGTGTGCCTCAACTTCGGCAAGCCCAACCAGAAGACTCTCGACCACATGACGGTTGCCGAAGCCAAGCAGTACATCACGGAGGGCCACTTCAAACCCGGCTCGATGCTGCCGAAAATCCAGGCCTGCGTGCGATTCATCGAGAGTGGGGGCCATGAGGCGCTCATCACGAGTCCCGAAGTGCTTCCCGCCGCCCTCGCCGGCAAGACCGGTACGCGCATCGTGCGCTGATTGGGTGCAGTCGCCAAGAAGATTGCATTCTCACGGGCGGGTTGCTAGCATAAAACTTGACAGTTCGACGGGCGGTGAAGCGTGTGATAAGGAGATTGCCATGAACCAGTTTTCGCTCGGTAGTCTGCGTGTCCGACTCTGCTTGGTGGTGCTGCTGGCCGTCATTCCGTCCCTTGGGTTGATCTACTATAACGCGCGTGAACAGCGGGCGGCCGCCATCGCGCTGGCCCGCGACAATGTGGAAAGCCTCGCGCGCTTGATGGCGGAGCACAACACGCGGGTCATCGAGGGTGCGCGCCAATTGCTGACGACGCTGGCACAGTTGCCCGAAGTTCAGGGCGGCGATCCGTCGCGTTGCGGCGCGACGTTGGGGAAACTGCTGGGAGAGTATGGATTCTACTCCAACCTCGGCGTGGTGGCGCCCAACGGCAGCGTTCTGTGTACCGCGCTGCCGCTGAAGGAGCCAGTGTCGGCGACTGACAGTCTTTGGCTTCGGCAGGCCTTGGGGACACGCGAATTCGCCGTGGGGGGATATGAATACAAGGGGAGCCGCACTGACACCAATCCGTCGCTGACCATGGGGTATCCGGTTGTCGGTCCCGATAATCAGGTGCGGGGCGTGCTGTTCGCTTCGCTGGAATTCGCCTATTTGATCCGGCAGTTGGGTGCAAGCTCGCCATTTCAGGGTGCGGAGCTGGCCGTGGTGGACCGCAATGGGGTCGTCCTCGGCCAGACGGGTGGTCGGGAGGATCGCGTCGGGCGCAGTTCTCGTGAGGCGGCCCAGATCAAAGAGGCTTCGGCGCAGCGCTCCCGAGGATCGGATCAGGCGTTCGATTCCGCGGGCGTCGAGCACATTTACGCCTTTTACCCAATCGGCGGGAGGCGGGCGGGGGTCGATCTCTACGTGGCGGCCAGCATGCCCACCGAGATTGCCTTTGCCGGGGCGACCCGCCAGTTGAACAGGAATCTGGTGGGATTGGCGGTCGTGGCGCTGCTGGCGTTGGTGGGGGCGTGGTACGGCGGCGAAGCGCTGGTGTTGCGCCGCGCGAACGACGAACTCGAGCAGCGGGTGGCGGCGCGCACCAAGGAACTGGCGCATGAGCAGTTCCTGTTGCGGACGCTGCTGGACAACGTGCCGGACAGCATTTATTTCAAGGACGCCAAGGGACGCTTTCTGCGGTCCAGCCGGGCCCAGGCGAAGCGGTTTGGCCTGAGCGATCCGGCCGAAGCCATTGGCAAGACGGACTTTGATTTCTTCGCCAGGGAACACGCGGAAGAGGCGTTTGCGGACGAACAGCAGATCATCCAGACGGGCCAACCGCTGATCGCCATGGAGGAGAGTTCTCCCCTGGCCGATGGCACGGAACGATGGGTCTCGACGTCCAAGCTGCCGTTGCGAGACGCGGACGGCGACATTGTCGGCACGTTCGGCATCTCGCGGGAGATCACCGAGCGCAAGCGAGCCGAGGCATCGCTGGCCAAGGAGCGTAATATGTTGCTCACGCTGATCGATAATCTCCCCGACTTCGTGTTCATCAAGGACGCGAAAGGCCGGTACGTCTTCGACAACACGGCGCATCGGGCATTTATGGACGTCGGCACCCTCGACGGCATCGTGGGCAAGACGGTGTTCGATTTCTATCCCAAAGAACTGGCGACGCCCCTGCACGCCGATGACCAAGGGGTGCTGTCGGGCGGGACGCCGGTACTCAATCGCCAGGAACATCTGACCGACCGCAAGGGGCGGAAGATCCCGGTGGTGACCAGCAAGATTCCGTATCGCGATGAGCAACGCAAAATCGTTGGCTTGGTCTGCATCTCCCACGTGCTCGACAAGTCGAAGTAAGCCTCGATCCGCCATGGCACAGCCTTGCCGGTGAGAACCGGTACATCCTGGTACGTGCGAGGCGGAGTGGTCTCACCAGAGGCGGAGAGCGGAAGAGGGGAAGGATTTTGCCCGATTTCTCCTCTCAAGAAATCGGGCAAAGACTCGTCGACGTGATTCGCACTCTTCACGGACCAAGTCGACTTGCCGTTCTCTGTGTTCTCCGCGTCTCTGCGTGGGACGAAATATCCTTTGATTCATTGCCCGGCTGACCTAAACTCAGGGTATGGCCACGGTCGCAGTGCAGGGTGAGCGCATCACGTTCACACTCAACGGCAAGCTCGTTTCGTCGGAGGTCGACGAGGAGTTGATGCTGTTGAACCTGCTTCGCGACAAGTTTGACATTGTTTCGCCCAAGAACGGCTGCCAGCCGATGGGGCAGTGCGGCTGTTGTGCGGTGCTGGTGGACGGCAAAGTCGTACTCTCCTGCGTGGTGAAGGCGAAGACCGCCGCGGGGAAGAAAGTCACGACGCTGGAAGGGCTGCCCCGCGAGGAGCGCGACCTGCTGGCGCGCGCGTTCGTCACCACGGGGGGATTGCAATGCGGGTTCTGCATTCCCGGCATTGCGATGCGGGCGAAGTGGATGCTCGACCAGAACCCCGCGATGCCGCGCGCGGAAATCGCCCGCTGGCTGGGCCCGCATCTGTGCCGTTGCACGGGCTACACGAAGATCCTGGACGCGGTGGAACTGGCGGGAAAGGTGCGACGCGGCGGCGCATTCCCCGAGCTGGACGAATCCGGCCGGGTCGGCACGTCGCTGGCCCTGTACGAAGGCGCGGACAAGGCGTTGGGGGACAAGAACTACATCGACGACCTGAAGGTGCCGGGGCTGGCGCACGGCGCGTTCGTGTTCACGGCGCACCCGCGCGCGAAGGTGTTGAAGATCGACACGAGCAAGGCGGAGCGATTCGCCGGCGTGGTGAAGGTGATCACCGCGCGCGATGTGCCCGGCGAAAAGTGCGTGGGGCTCATTTACAGGGATTGGCCGGTGTTCATCGGGGAAGGCGAGGAGACGCATTGCATCGGCGACATGCTGGCGATGGTGGCCGCCGAGGACGAGCGCACGGCGCGCAAGGCGGCGAAGCTCATTAAAGTCGAGTATCAGGTGCTGCAGCCCGTGCTCACGACGGAAGAGGCGCTGGCGCCCGACGCGCCGCTGGTGCATCCGCCGAAGCCGAACAGGCTGTGCCAGACGGGGGTTGCGCGCGGCAATTTCGACGAAGCGTGGAAGGGGGCCGCGCACACGGTCAACGTCAAGGTCCAGACGCAACACGTCGAGCACGCGTTTCTGGAGCCCGAGTCCTGCCTGTCGATTCCCTTGAGCGACGGCGCGACCTCGGCGCGGTTCGGTAATTTGTCGAAGGAACAACAGGCGGCGGCGCTGACGGCGGTGGCCAACGGCGCGCAGATCATTGTGTATTCGCAGGGGCAGGGGATCTACGACGACCGCGACCAGATCGCGGATGTGCTCGGCCTGCCGCACAATCGGGTGTACGTCGAACTGGTCAGCAACGGCGGGGCGTTCGGCGGCAAGGAAGATCTCGCGATGCAGCCGCGTGTCGCGTTGATGGCATGGCTGACGAAGCGGCCCGTGAAAGCGACGTTCTCGCGCGAGGAGAGCACACGGTTCCACCCGAAGCGGCACCCGATCAAGTTCGAGTACTGGGCGGGTTGCGACAAGGAAGGGCATTTGACGTGTGTGAAAGTGCGGGCGGTTGGCGACAAGGGCGCGTATGCGTCGGTCGGCACGAAAGTGCTCGAACGCGCGGGGGGTCACGCGTGCGGGCCGTATAAAGTTCCCGTGGTGGACATTCAATCGGTCGGCGCGTACACGAACAATCCGCCGTGCGGGGCGATGCGCGGGTTCGGCGCGAACCAGGCGGCGTTTGGCATCGAGACGGTGGTGGACATGCTGGCCGAGAAGGTGGGCATCGACGGGTGGGAGATTCGCTGGCGCAATGCGCTGGAGGTTGGCGACATGTTTGCGACGGGGCAGGTGCTGAAGCACAGCGTCGGGCTGAAGAAGACATTGCTGGCGGTGAAAGACAGTTATCGCGGGGCGAAATTCGCGGGGATCGGTTGCGGCATCAAGAACGTCGGCATCGGCAACGGCAGCGAAGACGGCGGACGGGCGATGATCCGCGTGGAGGCGGACGGGACGGTGGTGGTGCGCACGGGATTTACCGAGATGGGGCAGGGGTTGTTCACGGTGCTGCTGCAGACGTTCTGCGAGGAAACGGGCGTGAGCCCGCGTCTGGTGCGGGTGGTGACGGACACGCGGTACGCGCTGGATAGCGCGCAGACGACCGGTTCGCGGGGGACGTTGCTGGGGTGCCAGGCGGTGCGCGCGGCCTGCGCGAAGTTCAAGAAGGATTTGGGAAAGATCGTGGGGAGCGTGGGGCGAGGAGCGTCGAGCGTAACGAAGGAAACGTTGCGGAAGCTGGCGGGCAAGGAGTGGTACGGCGAGTTTGTCGTGAACGACACGCAACCGCTGGGCTATACGGGGCCCGACGTGAAGACGCACATTACGTACGGGTTCGCCACGCAAGTTGTGATCCTCGACGACGAAGGCCGGTTGAAGAAAGTCGTGGCCGCGCATGACGTGGGCAAGGTGATGAATCCGATCCTGCTGCAAGGCCAGATCGAAGGCTCGATTCACATGGGCCTGGGCTACGCGCTTACGGAGGAACTGCAACTCAAGGACGGCTGCATCGTGAGCAAGGATTTGCGCGCGCTCGGCATCCTCCGCGCCAAGGACATGCCCGAGATCGAGTGCATTTTCATCGAGGAAAACGAGCCCGCAGGCCCGTACGGCGCGAAGGGCGTCGGCGAAGTCGGCCTGATTCCCACGGCACCCGCAGTGGCCGGCGCGCTGTACAAATTCGACGGCATCCGGCGGACGAAACTGCCGATGAAGGATTCCCCGGCGGCCAAAGCCATTCTTGGCAAGAAGTGACGTGGGGGATCGTTTAGCGATATATCAGCGATTTGGAAATGCGAGATGAGGATATCGATACATGGTAGTGCCATGTATCAGGACAATGGTTGCGGGCGAGGGGGCGGATCGCCGCAGGAAGGCGTAGGGGGCGCAAACACGAAGGGTGCGAGCAAGAGAAAGAGAGTTTTCACCACGAAGACACGAAGAACGTCGCTGATACCTTAGAGACTAAGGTATCAGGGCGTGGCGGATTCGGTGAAGGCAATGTTCCGGCTTTTGCTCTATCGGGCGTTCGCCCGATATGGCGTTTGCCGCGGGAGTACGACGTGCGGCGTCTCATCGGATTCGGCTCCGTCCGATTCGGCTCCGCACGCGACACAGAGAAGTTCGGTTGGACGCGAATACGGCGGAGGCACGGTCACGCTGGGGAAAGTGGAAATCCGGAGTTCCTATCCTGTTGAGTGACGGCATTACGGCAAGAAAGCGGGCGGACCCGAAGGCCCGCCCGGTTTGTCGGTTCAAGAGATCGTCGCTTACTTTCGTTTCCGAATCAGCACCAGGCCGGCCAGACCGAAGCCAAGCAGCGCCAGTGTCGTGGGTTCGGGGACAACTTCAAAGTTGTAGGTGGTGGCGGCCCCGCTAAAACCGACCGTGATATCGTCCACAGCGCCTTGAAGGGTATCCCATCCCGAACCGACGCCGGCGCTAACTCCCAGCACGAGGTAATTTCCATAATTGGCCTTCCACGAGCTAAGCTTCACCGCGTCGCCGTAGTCGTTGCCGAGATTTGGCAGGGTAGAGCCCGAGGACCAGAGGTGAGCGTCTTCCGTGACGATGTTGTCCGTCTCCCACTGATTGACTGGAGCCGCGTTGTTACCGAGGGCATTGTACACGGGTTCGAAAACGAGGTATCCAGACTTGGTGAGGTCGGGGCTCTCCACATAGAGGCGCAGCACGGGTGTCAGCCATTGGCTTGCCGTTCCACCAGAGTTGCGATACCAATCGTAGCTGAACGAAGTCAAATTGCCGAGCGTTCCCAGCGATTGCGGCACGCCTCCGACAATGTTGTAGTACTCGATGTCGGCTTTCGAGCTGCTGCCGCCCCCCTGCGTGGCGTTGAACCCTACCGAGCCGTCACCGTCGAAGGGGTTGGCCGTCGAGATTCCCACGTGCCCGTTGTTACGGACGTTGTTGTAGTACCAACCACTGGCATCCAGCGCCGCACCCGGTGCCGCGGGAGTGGTGGTGACAGCGCCGGCGTTGGTAAAATCGTCTCCCGGCGAGGTGTTGTTTGCGTCTACGACGACAGTGTTAGCAGACGCGATGCTGGCAACGGCCATCGCCCCGGACACCAAGGCCAACCGCATAATCCTGGCTACGAATATTTTTCTCATGTTTCCTTTTCGCTTGTGACCATCGCGGGAAGCAGCTTCTGGCTTGACGTCCAAGCCAGAACGCATTCCTTCACGCGATTAGTCTGATTTTGTGCAAGCCGAGTTGGCACCCTGGGCATTTCCATGAGTAAACGATAGGAACCGCTCACAACGGTTCAAAGAGAACTCTACTTGCCCTGCAAACAAGGCGACCCTACACGCCTGTATATAACACACGGATGAATAACCGCAAGTTATTTCGCCATAATACTTTCCGGTATTTTGCCATCGTGGAAAACACTACGAATTGGCACGAGAGGAGCGTGGGAGTGTTGGAGTATTGGAGCGTTGGAGCGTCAAAGCGTGGGAGCGTATCTCACGCAGAGGACGTAAAGGACGCATGGGACGTATGGGCGCAGAATGTGAATTGAATCGTTGAGGGGACGATTTAACCTAGCGCTTGGCGGATGCGGCGGAGGCAGCGCGAGGGGTGGTTGGTGAGGTCGTGTTCCCAGATGCGGAGGATGGTCCAGCCGGCTTGACGGAGGGTTCGATTTACGAGGCGGTCGCGGGCGAGGGGGCGGATGGCCGCCAAAAGGCGCAAGGGGCGCAAACACGAAGGGCACGAGAAGGAGAGTTTTCACCACGAAGACACGAAGAACGTCACTGATACCTTCCAGTGGAAGGCATCAGGGCGACCTTGATGCGGTGAAGGCAGCCCCGATAAGCCACGTGGAACGTGGTAAAGAATTGGGGTAGACGTGCGGGCTGCTTTCGCGAGATCGTGTTCCCAGATTCTCACGATGGTCCACCCGGCCTGACGCAGGGTTCGATTTACGAGCCGGTCGCGGGCGATGTTGGCGGTCAGTTTGGCTTTCCAGAAGGCGCGGCCGGTGCGAGGCGAAGGAGATTTACCACGAAGGGGCGGATCGCCGCAAAAAGGCGCAAGGGGCGCAGAGGGTGGAATCTTGTTGAATCGTTGAGGGGACGATTCAACACGGGCTCGCCGTGGGGAGGACGGGGCGTCGGGCATGGAACTTTTTCTCAACCACTTCGCGGGTTTGGAATGAATAGGACAGCCCGCCTGAGGCGGGTAAACCGTGCCAGAAACGTATGCGGCTGAGGGACCACATCTGGTTTCATCGGTCATTTCCTTCAGCCAATGGCCCGTGATGGTCGCGGATTCTTCCAGTGCAAGCGGAGCATGTATTTCAGGCCTTTTCTGATTGACCGCCAAGCCCTGAAGTGCTTGATTTACGAGTAGGAGAAGCTGAACTAGGCGCCACGCCTTGATATGTGCGCATCGTTTCTGCCGACAGCTTCGGTGCCCTTCTTGGAGGTCGGACGCAGCGTGACACAGCGTGTCCAGTGCGAGACGTGCGTCACAGCCGACGGGCCACAAGGTACGCGACCCGCCAGCAGTGCTGCTCCTGTATCCGCACCCCGGTTTCCCGTCAATCATTCGCAGTTGAATCCATCATGAACGAAGTCACTCGACTCTTGATGTGTATCGAGCGGGGTGAACCCCACGATGCCGAGGAGTTGCTCCCGCTCGTCTATGACGAATTGCGCCGTGTGGCAGCCCATCAACTTGCGCACGAGAAACCCGGACAGACGCTCCAAGCCACCGCGCTGGTGCATGAGGCGTGGCTCCGATTGACCGGCTCGGAGCAACGGGCGGAAGAACCAAAATGGGAAGGACGCAAGCATTTCTTCAGCGCTGCGGCCGAAGCCATGCGCCGGATCCTGGTGGAGCGCGCCCGTCGACACACCGCTCTGAAGCGCGGCGGCGGAGCGCCCCGTGTAAGCCTGGACGAGGTGGAGATTCCGCTGGTGGTAGCCGACGATGAGAAGTTGCTGGCGGTTGACGACGCGTTGGAGAAGTTGGCCACCATTCACCCGCGCAAGGCTGAATTGGTGAAGCTGCGTTACTTCACCGGGATGACCTTCGAGGAGGCGGCTTCCGTCCTGGGCATCGCTGTGCCGACGGCAAAAGAATGGTGGGCCTACGCCCGGGCCTGGCTTGCGGTCGAGCTGCGCAGATCCCTGTGAAGTCGGCAGACTGCAGATCCGTTCCCTGGCTCAGGCGGTGTTGGCGGGTGGGAAGGAGGCGCAAGATTCCTCCAAACGTTTTCCAGCCAGAATACGCATGTATGTTTGAGGGGATCAATTCCTTCGCCGATGAACGCTGCCGATGACAGGGAAGAAGCTCTTTTCCGCGAGGCCCTCCAACGGGCGATTGGCCCGGAGCGCGAAAACTTCCTCAACCAGGCCTGTGCGGGGAATCCGACACTACGCGGCAGGCTCGAAACTCTCCTCCAAGCTCATGAAAGTCCCGATCCGTTCCTCGAACCGCTAGCGGCGCCGCCGGGCAACGCGACCGTGCGTCTCGGGCCGGAGGAAGGTCCGGGCACGCTGATTGGCCGCTACAAGCTCCTCCAGAAGATCGGCGAGGGCGGCTGTGGCGTGGTCTATATGGCCGAGCAGGAGGCTCCAATGCGGCGGCGGGTGGCGTTGAAAGTCATCAAGCTCGGCATGGACACGAAACAGGTGGTGGCCCGCTTCGAGGCCGAGCGCCAAGCCCTAGCGATGATGGACCATCCCAACATTGCCCGGGTGCTTGATGGAGGCGCCACTGACACTGGCCGGCCCTATTTCGTCATGGAACTGGTGCGCGGCGTGCGTATTACCGATTACAGCGACCAGAACAACCTGTCGACTGTCGAGCGGCTCAAGCTCTTCCTGCAGGTCTGTCATGCCATCCAGCACGCGCACCAGAAGGGCGTCATCCACCGGGACATCAAGCCCTCGAACATCCTGGTCAGCATGCACGACGACGTGCCGGTGCCGAAGGTGATCGACTTTGGGATTGCCAAGGCCATAGGAGAGCGGCTCACGGACAAGACGCTCTACACGCGGTTCGAGCAATTCATCGGCACGCCGGCCTACATGAGTCCGGAGCAAGCCGGCGCAAGCGGGTTGGACATTGACACGCGCAGCGACATCTACGCTCTGGGCGTGCTGCTCTATGAATTGCTGACGGGTCGCCCGCCGTTCGATTCCAAAGAACTCGCCCAAGCCGGGATGGAGGAAATGCTCAGGCGCATTCGGGAAACGGAGCCGCCCAAGCCCTCGACGCGGCTGACCGCATTGCAGCGCGAGGAACTCACGACCACCGCCCGGCACCGCCAGACCGAGCCGCCCAAACTGATCAGCCTGTTGCGCGGGGACCTGGATTGGATCGTGATGAAATGCCTGGAGAAGAACCGTACCCGCCGCTACGAGACTGCCAGCGCGCTGGTGGCGGACATCCAGCGGCACCTTGGGAACGAACCCATCACGGCCCGCCCGCCCAGCAAACTGTACCGGCTCCGAAAGCTGGTTCGACGAAACAAACTTGCCTTTGCCGCCGGCGCGGCGGCGGCGGTCTCATTGGTCATCGGCTTGACGGTCGCCACGGTAATGTTTTTCCGGGAACGAACCGCGCGCCAGCGAGCGGACGAACAGGCGGCCATCGCCCCGGACACCAAGGCCAACCGCATGATCTTGGCTACGAATGTTTTTCTCATGTTTCCCTTTCGCTTGTGACCATCGCGGGAAGCAGCTTCTGGCTTGACGTCCAAGCCACAACGCAATGCTTCACGCGAGTGGTCTGATTTTATGCAAGCCGAGTTGGCACGCTGGGTATCTTCCACGAGTATCCGATAGGAACCGCTCACGACGGCTCAAACGGACTCTCGTTACCCTGCAAACACGGCGACCCTACACGCGTGTATATAACACACGGATGAATAACTGCAAATTATTTCGCTATAATACTTTCCGGTATTTTGCCATCGTGGAAAACCCGAGGGGCGGAGGGGAGGAGACAGCTCCGAAAAGCCACGTGAAACGTGGTAAAGATTCGGAGCGGGGAGACAGGAGGGGCGGATGGCCGCAAAAAGGCGCAAGGGGCGCAAACACGAAGGCGGAGAAAGAGAGTTTTCACCACGAAGACACGAAGGCACGAAGAACGTCACTGATACCTTCCAGTGGAAGGTATCAGGGCGAGCTTGATGCGGTGAAGGCAGTGCGAGGGGGGCGAATCGCCGCAAGAAGGCGCAAGGGGCGCAAACACGAAGAGTGCGAGGGGAATCAACGCTCAACGTTCAACACTCAACGCTCAACGCTCAAGGGTGCGGGAAACAGGGGAGGATTCAACACAGCGCTTGTCGGATGCGGCGGAGGCAGTGCGAGGGGTGGTTGGTGAGGTCGTGTTCCCAGATTCTCACTATGGTCCACCCAGCCTGACGGAGGGTTCGATTCACAACCCGGTCGCGGGCGAGGGGGGCGGATGGCCGCAAAAAGGCGCAAGGGGCGCAAACACGAAGGGCACGAGAAAGAGAGTTTTCACCACGAAGACACGAAGACACGAGGGGAATCAACGCTCAACGTTCAACGCTGAACGCTCAACGTTCAAGTGAGGCCGGGCCGGGGATTCGAATTCACCACCAAGGCACGAAGAACGTCACTGATACCTTCCAGTGGAAGGCATCAGGGCGAGCTTGATGCGGCGGAGGCAATGCGAGGGGTGGTTGGTGAGATCGTGTTCCCAGATGCGCAGGATGGTCCAGCCGGCCTGACGCAGGGTTCGATTTACGAGGCGGTCGCGGGCGATGTTACCAGCTAACTTCTTTTTCCAGAAGGCGCGGTTGTTGGCGGGCATGTTGGCGTGCTTGGGACAGGCGTGCCAGAAACAGCCGTCGACGAAGACTGCGAGGCGCTGGCGACGGAATACGAAGTCGGGGTTGCCAAACATTTTCTGGTTTCGCCGCCAGCCGGTGATGCCGTGCTTGCGAAGCAGTTTCGCCAGTGCCAGCTCCGTCTCTTTGTTGCCGCGTCCGCGAATCCGCGACATGACTTCGGAGCGTTTGCGCTTGGTGAAGACGTCAGGCATTGGCAGTGACTTCGCGTAGAGATGTCTTGGTGGTGTCCCAGACATGCAACCATCTGTTGTGCACGTGTCCACACTCGGTGCAACTTCGCTCTCTCCAGCTTCTCCCATAATCATCAAATTTCTCTTGGGAGATGGCTTGTTTGGTTACCTTGTTACAGACCCAACAATATCGTTTTACGTGTCGGACGAACCATGTCATTAGTGCCTCCTGTTTATCTCCATGGACATTACCACGGTCTTGAGGCAAAAGTGTTCCCGTTTGGAACAAGACATCACTTTCGTGCGGCCTACACTGCAAAATGGTCGTCGAGAAGCCACCACACGGCCTACTTGTATATAGCGCGCAATTCATCCAGCAGTACTCGCGCGACGGCGGCTGCCATTCGCGGCGGCACTGCATTGCCGACCTGTTTGAACTGCTCAGTACGTGGGCCTTCAAACTTGAAGTTGTCAGCAAACGATTGACAGCGGGCAGCTTCGCGGACCGTGAATGAGCGACATTGGCTGATGTCGGGGTGAATGTAGTAGTGACCGTCCTTCGAGATGTGCGACATAATGGTGGAGCTTGGACGGTCGAACCACTGCACCCTGAAGCGATCAATGAAGTCGTCGGTGTTCTTGTGGTCAGGCATGAGGTCGGGACGTTCCTTCTGAAGATCCTCCAATGTGGTCGCACGGTTGCCGTTCTTGTGAGAGAGAATGAAGAATTTGTACCGATCCAAGTCGCTCAGCATGTGTGTTCGGGCTTTGTGGTTGCAGACTCCTGGTGACTGTCCGCGCATCTGAATCTGGTACGGTTTTAGATCTTCGGTTCTGGTGTAATCACCAAACCAGCCGTCATTCCCTTTGCCCGGTTCCAAGCGCGGCAAATCCCCGATGGCGTCCTCGACGGTCAATACGCCTCGACGCCGGTTTCGTCTCTGCCAGTCCAGCAACTTGGTGAACACAGTTTGTACGGAAGGCCGCTCCTTTGCCAGAGCGCGCCGGTAGCCGATCAACAGCACTCTCCGACGTCGCTGTGGAACACGAAAGCGGGAACTATCCAATAAATAGCTGTGCGGGTCGGTGCGGAACTCCTCGTAGCTGGGCGCAACCTCGTAGGCCGGCTCGACCGCCGCGAAATCCTTAAGCATTCGTTGCAAGGTTTCCTCACCCTCCGCTTTGGCGCTTAGCAACCCGGGCACGTTCTCAAGCACGAAGAAATCAGGCCGCAAATCCGCCAGCACACTTAGGTAATGCTGATAAAGAAAATGTCGTTCATCCTGCTCCATCCGGTGCTCGTCACGCGAACGTCCTACGACCGAGTAAGCCTGACATGGTGGCCCGCCAACCAGAACATGCAGCTTTTCAGCTTGTTGAACCTTTTGTGCATTGCGGATCGAAGAAATCAGGTCGGCGTATCTATGTTCTCCAAACTCTCCTTCGATAACTCGGGCATCGATCAGGTCAGAGATTTCGCTGAATTTGCGTCGGATGTCTTCGCAGCAAATTTCGCCGCGAAAGTAGCGCCGATACCAACCGCGCCTTCCGAGATTCGACAACTCGTGAAACATGACCCGCGTGCGCAGAGTTTCACAGGCGCAGCGATCCTTCTCAAGATACGCTGTGACCCGATACCCAGCTCTGGTGAAGCCCTCGCTGATACCGCCGCACCCTGCAAAGAGATCAACTGCCACCGGTGTGAATGACACGGTAAATTCCTTTCGACATCACAACTTACTTTCTTCCTAGTGCATCCCTTGCGACCTTGTCCAGTTCGCCGAAAAGCTCTTGAGTCAAAAGAACACTCGTGTCCATCTTCTTGAACCTATGACGAATTCGTTTGGCAAGTTCACGGAAAAGGTCTTGGTGTTTTTTCGATTGTAGCAATCGAGGTACGGGAGACTTCGGCTCATGAGCACGATCTCTTAGCCAGTCCACGAATCGCTCGTCGCTCTGAAAGCACTCCGAGTCACAGATTCCGCTCCAACTGTCCCAAAGTCCGATGGCCTCGGCGGTTTCCCAATCGAGGCGACCGAGCAACTCCGCATATCTGAAATGGCTGTTTTTCAGACGCTGCCTTGCCCGCACCGAAAGTTTGCCATCCCGGCTTGGATTCAGTTTACCGCAATGGTCGTAGCACGCGCGCCAAAGCCAAATTCTGTCGCGCTCATCACCAACATCCATTTTCAAAAGGAACTCCAATCGCCTACCGAGTGCCCACCATAGCTTCAGGACTCGATGCGTTTTCTTAAGCTCCAAAAGCCCCTTTTGTTGGAGATCCTTCTCGATCTCTCGGAATCTGCGCTCAATATCCGCGTCGTTTCGATCCGCCAATTCCTTGTCCACTGTGGTGATTGCACCGCGCGCACTCTTGTAGTGGACCTCAAATCGGCTCGGGTCGCTCTCCAGTGGTTCTAAAATCCGCACCGGCACGGTTAGCTCCCAAAGTATTGCGCTAGGATCTTGGCAACTTGTGTTGTCGCCGCTCGTAACAAGAGCGCAGGGGTCAGGGAATCACGCTCCGGCACAAGAACGGATTTTTCCTGATCAAGGTCGACTTCGACGAGTGCCACCGCCGCCTGCTCAAACACGTACTTCTCCACCTGCTCGGCTTCGTCCATCACCTCCAAATACGCCGGGTGAGCGACATTGATTTCAAGCTGCCGTCGTTGCGGGGTCGAGCCAGGGCGCACACGGTATTGCAGTTGATGTTCGGGGGGCTGAAACTCGATCTGATGGACCTTCTCGAACACGCCGTACCCCGGCGGCTCTTCCTCAACCCAAAAGTGATGGCCGAGTTCCTGAATGATCTTGCCGCGTTCCCAGCTCTGTTGTTCGTGCGCGAACGGCTGCAGAGCAACCACCTTCTGAGTCAGCGTCCACTTTCCCGGCGCATACCGGTCACGTGGAATGGGAAGCTCGAATGGCACGATCAAATCCATGCGTGAATACGGCCTTGCTTCACAGTCCTTCTCGAAGATCGGTGAGCTTTGATCGGTTGCGGCTTGAACTACGCTCAACATGACCCGGACCTCTACCGTCCGGGCCGTATCGTTGATCAAGACGACGCCGTCGGCACGCAATCCTTCGCCGTAGTTGACGCGAGGACTTGCGGGCCTTGGGAAAACGATCCCGCCAGTGAAACTGACGCGCACCGGTAAGGTCTCGTGCGGGATGGGTGGCTGCGGCGGCGGTGGTGGCCCTGGTCCTCGAAGGGTGATGCCGAGAAGTTTGGCAATCCGGTTCATTTCTGCCAAGGCGCGGTTGGCGGCGTCGTTGTTTACGCCGTGAGACGGGGTGCTACTGCCCGCGCCAAGCCGGTCGCGGGCAAAATCGTCGAGGGCTTTTTCCACAATCTCGCGTACCTTGCGGCCAACGCCCCGGTGCAGGGTGAAGTTGAAGTGTGTCGGGTCTTCCCATGCCTTCATGGCCTCGTCAAGCTCCCGGTCAAAGCGGACGTAGCCATAGACGCTGTCGGCGATGTCCTTGGGGACGTGTTTCATCTCCAAGCGCATGACGCGCATGCCGCCGCGTTGCAGAGCGATGCCGCGAACGTCTTCCTTGACCGGCCCGTTCTTCGCGCTAACGAGGTGGAGTTTCTCAATGACGTAGCGTTTGCCACTCAGGCTGAAGCCGATGTTTTCCTTCAGCGAGACCAGATGCTGCGCCGTATCTTGCTCAGGCAGGACAAAGTCGCTTGGCGATTCTACAGGCAGGAAGCCGCGACCGTCGCCAGCGTCAATCTCGATGACCGCGCCATGGCGGGTGATGATTTCCCACCATGTGACAGAGATGTAGCGGGCAAACTGGCCGGATACAATCGCCTGAACAAGCGCGGCGTTCGGCTCGGCGATGATGACACGTGTGCCGACGGCGTCGAGCAGCTGCAGGGCGGGCGAGTATTCGCGCAGCCTCTCTTTTGCCTGCTCTCCATCCCAAGACATTACCTTCGAATCGGTCGTTTCGACCCACCGCACGCCCATACGACGCGTGCCATCGCGGCGCAAGCTGTCGTAGAGGATTCTCAGTTTCTCCGAGGCGGCAACGAAGATGAACTTGCCTTGGCCACGAGCACCCAAAGCCCCTTCGGCAGGTGCTTTCGTGAATGCGAGGTTTTCAAAACGACCCCAGCGTTCGTTTTCCGGCAGGTCCGCTTCGAGTTCTTCGCGCCGAAGGACGCGCCCGGTCAGGCCGTGTGTCCCATAGTCTGTAAAACTGAGCCACTTCGGCTTGCCCTCAGTGTGGAGTTGAAAGCGAATGCGCCAGCCCTGTCCGTGCTTGCTGGTGCGGGCGTCCCATGAGTTTTGGATGGCGTCCTTCTGGACGCCTTCCGTCACGCTAGCGTGCTGGATATACTGGTCCCTGATGTTCTGCACCTGGTGTCGCCAGTTGATGACCGTCGAGCGCGCCTCCGCAAGCGGCAGCGTTGCGAAAAAATCGCCTTTCGGCAGTTCAATTCCTCGCCCGAATTCAGCCATGATGCTCCTCCATCACGTGTCAGTTCCTCCCCGCCTCAATACTCTCAACTATCTCGCCGAGTAACCAATCCTTATCCGCGTCGCTAGGGTCTTCGTAGAAAAGGCTATAAAAAGCAAGCATCTTATCGCGCGGCATGGCGACTAGTTGTCGGCGGTACTCGTCAACGACTAGCTCGGAGATCGCGGCGCGCTCGGCATTGTCTGCACAAAGCTCGATCATTACAGCGTCGAGAGCCCACGGGTTGCCAAGTTTCACGGCTGCGCGGACTCGCGCTTCTGTTGTTGGGTCAATGGGCAGATTCATTTGAGCCAGGTGATTTTTTTGAGGTCGGGTTCGACGGATTTGAATTCGGGGTCGCCGGTGACGAGTTCGGCTTTGCGTTGTTTGGCGAGGGCGGCGGCAAAGGCGTCGGCGAGGGACAGTTTGTGGGCGGCTTTGTATTCGGCGGCGAGTTCGGCGAGGGCGAGGTCGGCGGGGACGACGTCGAGGGGCATGGTGGCGGCGAAGCGTTTGGCGGCGGTGACGCCTTCGGGGCCGCGTCGGCGCTGCATCTGGTAGAGAACCTCGGCCCAGTTCATCGCGGTGATGAGGACGGGCTGATGGGTGACGGCGGCCTCGTGGAGGAGTTGTTCTACCTGGTCAACGCCCGGTTCGTCGAAGAGGAGGGCGAGGACGGCGTAGCTGTCAAAGACCGTGGCGCGCAATTTTCTCCTCGTCGCGGCGGACTTCGTCGGCGTGTTCTTCGATCAATTCCTGGGTGACGGGTTTTTCGCCGGGTTTGAGTTTGAAGATGCCCCGGAAGGAGTTGATGTACTCGCGGGTGACGGGTTGCATGATGATTTTGCCGCCGTCTTCGAGGAAGTTGACGCGGGTGCCTTTTTTGATGTTGAACTTGCGGCGGAGCTTGGCCGGGATGGCCAGTTGGCCTTTGGAGGTGACGTAGGCTGTGTGCATGTGATTTCCTCTCGATTGCGGGTAAAGGTACAGCATGTGGCAGATGTAATGCAAGTGAAAAATGTAAGAAAGGATATTTTGTCTTACAATTGTGGGGCGTCTTAGATTTTGGGGCGGAAGGGGAGCAGATAGTAGCCGAGTAGCGGAGAAGCCGAGGGGCAAAGGGGCGGATCGCCGCAAAAAGGCGCAGGGGGCGCAAACACGGAGGGCACGAAGGAGACAGGAGGCGGCGGGTCGGAGCGGCGGACGGCTCGCCCGGCGGTCGAGCCCTACCGGGGATACGGCGGCAAGCCGGCGAAACATGGGCATTGGAGATTGGAGATTTCAGAGGGGCGGGGGAACGGCAAAGCGGCGAGAAGTCGCCGCAGTCCAAAACGGACGGACGGGGCGGGGCAGGCGAGGGATGAGGGATGAATTATGAGGGATAAAGGGGCGGGCGATCGAGAACTAGATGGGGCCCCAGGGGGCGAAGGATTTTTTGATGAGGGTTTTGGGGCGAAGGGGTTCGGCGTGGCGGCGGAGGAGGAGGGGGTCGGGGCTGAAGGTTCTGGGGAGTTGGAGGGGTTGGCCTTCGAAGCTGGTGATCCAGGCGAGGGTGGAATCGTAGATTTTACGTTTGGGGTCGGGGCGGAGTTTGGGTGAGAATCGGATGGTGAAATGGCTTTCGATCCACATGAGGCCGTGGTCGAAGATTCGGGCGTGGAGGGGATTGAGGCAGAGGGCGTTTCGGGGGTTGAGGCGGTGGGTGAGGTCGGTGTCGGTGGGGATGATGTGGCTGGCGACGAGGAGGTCGGGTTGTCGGAGGCCGGTGACGCAGCAGCGGAATTCGTAGGCGGAGAGGACGCGGCGTCGGAAGAAGCTGTGGATGACGCGGAGGCGGACGATGGGGTCGCGGTCGGGGCCGGGCGGTGGGAGGTCGGTGGTGGTGATGTCGGCGACGTGTTCGATGGGTTGGCCGAGGCGTTGGGCGAGGAGGCGGGTGC